>Ga0307945_1002550_pt1 | contig 14755 bp, 11 predicted proteins | sample OrgLakmetagen228_FD_201818 | JGI IMG/M metagenome (GOLD analysis project Ga0307945, IMG submission 201818) | Saline water microbial communities from Organic Lake, Antarctica - #228 | ecosystem: Environmental > Aquatic > Non-marine Saline and Alkaline > Saline | place: Antarctica: Organic Lake...
GTGCGTGCGTGTGTGCTGTGGTACATAGGCACAATGATGGGGTGGTCCCTGTGTGTGCGTGCGTGCTGTGGTACACAGGCACGATGATGGGTTCCCTGCGTGTGTGCGTGCTGTGGTACATAGGCACGATGGTGGGTCCCCTGTGTGTGTTTGCATGCGTGCATGTGTATTTCTGTGTGTACATGTCTGTGTGTATATTTGCATGCTTGTGTGTACATATCTGTGTGTGCTCTTATGGAAAAGTGTGTACAAATATTTGTATGTGGGTGTGCGTACCTGCGTGTGTGCATGTGTTTTTATTCATGCGCATGAAAAATCAAGTGCAACGAGCTGCGCAGGCAACGCAAACCACTCTTAAATAGGGTTGGCCAGAACCATACATTTATAGGTATAAGGTGTACATACGGTATTTTTAGCAGGGAAATCACCATACATACGGTCATATACGGTGCAAACATACGATTCTGGCCAACCCTACTCATAAATCATGAAGCCTTCAGCGGTAATGGCAGGGTTCAGGATAGTGTACATCTGCAGCTAAGCTTTTATATCACACGTCTTGTTTTGTGTCACATATGACATATGACTCACATATATGAGTTAGCCTCAGTTCAAGGTTTCTAACACTGATTGCCTGTTACTCCTATCCAAGATTGTCTTGCAGATCATAAGAGGGGTTTTTAATTTCAAGGCAGCAAATCAGATTATTGTCAATGGGGCATGCGCACACACACATACACACACACTCTCACACTCACACACACATACACATACACACACACTCTCACACTCACACACACATACACACACACACACACATACAAACACACTCACTCACACACACAGATACAAACACACACACGAACAAGCATGCTCACACGAAAGCACAAACGAGCATGCACAGACTTGCAAACAAACACACTCACACACCTGCCTGCAGCTAGCCTTGCATCGCAAACCTGCGAGTGGCACATGCCCACACACGTGCAAGCTTTATTAGAGCACACACATTTCGGACACGCAACAAACAGATCTTTGTGTGTATGCTTGGATTGTTACGGGAATATATGCATCGCACCAAGTACAGAAATGGCATCTGTCGATCGACAACCCTTATTAGCAACATTTAACAGATGGGTGTAAACAAGCAGAATCATTTAAGATGTGAGACACAAGGTGGTCTTTGAGTATGATAGGGCGGGTAAGCAGTGAGTACGAACCGCACCATCTTGCCCAACCCCCACTTAAAAGGCCCCAGCGAACATAACCTCCAGACAAATATTTGAGCAATACTCCTGGTGATGTGCAGGTTTCTACCTCCCAACCACCTGATCCCCACTGAAAAGCTCCTCTTATCTATATGCTCCAGGTGGGATGTTGTGATGTTATGTTGTGTCTTTGCATCTATTGGGTGGTGCAGAACACAAAACCACTTCCTTTCCTAATCCATGCCGGTAGTGTTTACACTATCTGTGTTCTTTTTCTTTTTCTTTCCAAACGGCCTCAGCTTTCCGTCCAGCTAAATGTTGCCCTCAGGAAACAGGTGAAGGATGCACACACACACATTCAGCCAGGCATACCCACATGCCAAAACACACACACACGCCTACGCACCATCTTGCCCACCCCCCACTTAAATGGCCCCAGCTTTCCGTCCAGCTGGATCTTGCCCTCAGGAAATAGGTGGAACCAATCGCCTCTAGCGGTTGCCCAAGCAGCTACACGCAACATGGGCTGGTTCACTCCTTCACCTCGGTTCTGCAGGGTGGCAATCAAAAGGAACTGGCATCATGACGAGCTTTGTCATGGTGGCAATGTCGTTGTCATGGTGTCATGACGAGCTTTGTATAGCACGGGAGCCGTTTCAGAGATTCCCTCCACATCACTTTTTTCGTGAACTGGTGCGCGCACACGTTTACATGTGTGTGTGTGTGTTTGTGTGTGTGTGTGTGTGTTTCTGTGTGTGAGAGAGAGAGAGGGGGAGAGAGAGAGAGAGAGAGAGAGAGAGGGAAAGCGTGTGTACGTGTGATTGTGGGCGCAAAGTGAGTGCATGAGCAGAAATGATGAGTAAAAAGCAAGGAAAGGACTCACCACAGGAAGGGTCTTTCCAGTCAGGAAGAACTGCCTGTGTAATGGAGTAGTGGGCAATTCAGTGAGTGTGTGTGCTTATGTTGCCGTGTGCACTTGTTGCTGTGTGCACTTGTTCCTGTGTGCACTTGTTGCACTTGTTGTGTGTGCTTATGCTGCTGTGTGCACTTGTTTGTGAGTGTGCTTCTTTTTGTTCATGTCTGTGTTTGTGTGTGTAGTACATGTCCGTGAGTCACGAGTGTGCTTCTTTTTGTGTATGCTTCTTTGTATTATGCATATGCTTGTACTTCTGTGGTAAGGTGTGCCCTTTGCTGGATATGCACACAAAAAAGAGCACTCCTGGATCAATGGCAAACTCGTCTCATGATCAATGGCAGACTCGTCTCGTGATCAATGGCAAACTCATTTCGACATCTCACTCTCAAGGCACTCTCTTCCTGCACACAGTGTGCAAACACAGTACTAGAGCGCTGCTAGATCAACGGCTAGATCATCTAGAGATCTCACACTCAAAACATTCTCCTCCTGCACCGTGTTCAAACACACTACTAGAACGCTGCTGGAGCAACGGCTAGCTCATCTCAAGATTTTGTTCTCAGAGCATTCTGTTCCTGCACAGTGTTCAAACACAGAGCCTAAACACACGACGAGGGTCCTGCTAGCTAAACAGCTGGAACATCTCAAGATCTCATTCTCAAGACAATTTCCACCTGCACACAGGGCTCGGACACGAATGGCACAGGGCTGGCCAGAGGGTATTTCCGTGCCTCGGTCACTCAGCATATCAGTGCCCTGCTTGCTTCATGGGCAGGTAATTCATACATGTTGATTTCCTTTGTAAACTCCTTCGAGTAACCAGCACAGCTTCTAGGCCCCTGGACACTAGGCGGTAAATGGTTGGGGAGATACGGCAATTTGATGTGTGCTGGCTGCGTTTGGCAGAGATCGGGGGGGGCCTCGTGGGGACACGGAGAACCAAACGAGTTCTTGATATGTACGTATAGGACGATAGGGGCACCACGGGTAATGCGAAAAACAATCACGAGGTTGGGATCATTTTTTGTGTTACTCACCGGGTTTATCAATCAGCAGTGAGATCAAGTGAATGTGCAGTCATACGCAGGTGAGTGCTGCACACCGGCCCTGCCAGAATGCTACCATTTCCCTCTGCCAGAGCACTTTGCCAATACGTATGGTGCAAGTATCACCGTACGTGCAGTCATACGCAGGTGAGTGCTACACACCGGCCCTGCCAGAATGTTACCATTTCCCTCTGCCAGAGCACTCTGCCAATACGTATGGTGCAAGTATCACCGTACGTGGTACGGTGACGCAAGGCAAGTGGTACGGTGACGTAAAAGGTACGTGGTACGGTGACGTAGGGCATTTGGTATGGTGAAACAAGGTACGTGATACGTGATATGGTGACACAGGGTAAGTGGTTGGTATGGTGACGCAAGGCATGGGGTATGGTGACGTAAAAGGTACGTGGTACGGTGACGTAGGGTATTTGGTATGGTGAAACAAGGTACGTGATATGGTGACGCAGGGTAAGTGGTTGGTACGGCGACGCAAGGCATGTGGTATGGTGACATAAAAGGTACGTGGTACGGTGACGTAGAACATTTGGTATGTGAAACAAGGTACTAATCCTAAAAATGATTAATATTGTCTGCGAGATCTCCGCAATTTTTCTCCATATCGCAGACAATATTAATCCTAAAAATGATTAATGATATGGTGACGCAAGGCATGTGGTATGGTGACACAAGTATCAACAATAAACACCTGTTTCCTTACACAAGGCAAGTGGTACGATGACACAAGTATTAAAATTGCGTAGAGTTGGCCATAACCATATATACGGTGTATATGGTGTTTTTGGCAGGGAAATCACAAAATGTACGGCCATGTACGATGTATATGAGCAATTCTGGCAAACCCTAAAATTGTGCGTTACGTGTTGCACACCGCTCTGCTTAACCCAAAACTAACAGCAACTACTTAAGAAACGAAGCTTGTACCGTACGAACTCCTTCTCAAGCACACTCCTGTATCAGATCAGCACCTTCCCTTGCTGACTTAACTTGCTGACTATATTGGAGATAAAGTAGGACCCAGACTTTCCCTTCCTACATACATCTCCTTGTCAAGGGAGGGAACTGCACGGTTCCCTTTCTTTTTGTGGTGAAGATTTTTTCAGGACGCTCTGCCTAACTGGCTCTTTCTCCATGGTTGATGTGGGGCCAATTGGATTTCCCTGCCTGGAAAGGATATAATCCTTTGATAATATCCTTTTAAGGAAGATCTTACCACCTCCTTTGTTGATCACGCACACAGTGGCAGGCCAGAGTTACAACCAGAGCGTGAGAAGAAGAGCCAGAGCGTGAGAGAAGAGCCAGAGTTACAACCAGAGCGTGAGAAGAAGAGCCAGAGCGTGAGAGAAGAGCCAGAGTTACAACCAGAGCGTAAGAAGAAGAGCCAGAGCGTGAGAGAAGAGCCAGAGTTACAACCAGAGCGTAAGAAGAAGAGCCAGAGCGTGAGAAGAAGAGCCAGAGCGTGAGAGAAGAGCCAGAGTTACAACAGAGCGCGAGAAGCTTTTGGCTTGGGTACCCTATGTTTAAGCAAGCCTATGCCATGAAAACACAGGCTCATAAAACTAGGGATGGCCTCAACCTTCAGCATTCGATGAATGCACAGCAGCTCGGCCGGGTATTCTCCAAAACAGGCAGTTTTGCATGTCGCTCATGTACGATCCTGACCAACTCTACACCAAGAAAAAAACAAGACTACGAGCAAACAGTTTTGCATGTTGCCCATGTAAGTTCCTCACCAACTCTACACCAAGAAAAAAACAAGACTACGAGCAAACAGTTTTGCATGTTGCCCATGTAAGTTCCTCACCAGCCCTACACCAAGAAAAACACAAGACTACGAGCAAACAATTTTGCATGTTGCCCATGTACGATCCTCACCAGCCCTACACCAAGAACGAAACACGACTTTGAGCAAGCAGCGACGTATGACACTCCCCATATGAACAAAGAAACAGGAGAGATTGGAGCCGAGGACCATTAAACTCCAACACCAAAACTTTTACATCGAATCAACAAAATATCGAGTGAAGGATGCTTTCAGGCGTGAGCAGGAGGAACTTGCACGCCACTCGCACACACAGAGTACCATTTTGCTGCGCTAAAGGTTGCAAGTGCCCAAAATTTGTGCAAATGTGGTGAGCGCAAGCTACACTCCAAAAACACGCGAGTGCTCACCTCAAGAAACTAGCTTTTTTTTATACAACTCACGCACACAAGCCAGTGGAGTAGCAGCGCAAGGCGGAAATGATTCGCACCGAGAGCGCACGCGTGTTCATAACATCAAGAGCTAACTTTGTCAAGAAGATGCTCTTGTGCACACAGAGACTCTTTCAGCTGCGCTTACAAATCAAGAAAGGAGGTACCGTTTATCGTTCAGACAGCTTAGGCTCAAGAAAGGGAGTCGTGACTTTTTGTTGAGACTTCATGTCACCTCACGGAACACCCACTTCAGAAACTCGTTCCTACCCCACACTTCTTGCGCACACGCAGTGTTTGGTTTTACTGCATTTAAAATGGCAGCGACCTGAATTCGAAACCTGAGTGAACATGGAAGCTCAAACTGCCACTTAAATCAACTCATGAACTTGTTCTGAAAGGTTTACAAGGCTTCACAAAAAAAGGCCTTCAGTCAAGAAGTGCGACTGCTGGCCTGCTCAAAAAAAGCAATTACTTCATGGAGGAAAAAACAAAGCTTGTTGTTGTTCTGGCTTAAGGAAGTAGACACATCGTAAGAAAGTTGACACGTCGTAAGAAAGGATACACATCGTTAGAAAGTTGACACATCGTAAGAAAGTAGACACATCGTAAGAAAGTTGACACATGTCAGCTCATGAACTTGTTTTCAGAGCACATTTCTTGCGCACTCGCACACAGTGTCCACCGCATTGTGGATGCTCAAACTGCACACCAAAAACACGCTAGTGCTCACCTCAGGAACTCGTTCTTGAAGCACACCTCCTGCGCACACAGTGTCCACCGCATTCTGCCTTCCCAAGGGTCCATCCAAAATCTTGACCAAGGGGTCAGCGCACTGGGAATGCCGGGGTCGTCGAACATACTGCAAGAAGGACCGTGACCGTGATCATTGGCTACACAGCTCGTGAAGTTGCAGTTCGGATTCAGGGGGTCGGTGCGCTGGAAATGCCGGGGTTGCAAAACGTGCTGCACTGGAAGGATTACCTGTCATCAATGGAAGAGTTACCACAGTCATCAATGGAAGGAATACCACAGTCATCAATGGGCAGCTCAGCTTATGAAGTTGCAATTTAGATTGAGAAAGTCATTATGCTGGGAGCTGTACTGCAGCCTATGGAATTGCACTTAGGGTTGAGAGGTGATCGTTAAGGATCAAACAGGATTAAAAGAACTAAATCTGACAAGCCATGGATTTGAATAGTGCATTTTACCGCTCTTTCCAGGTAATTGTGTCATTGTTGCATAATTGAGAGATTTGTTTCAAGAACTTCCTGAGCGATGGTCACGGCAGCAGGATAAAGCTAGAGGAAGGGGTTTAGCATTCAGGATGATGTTTAGGTTGAACAGAGATAGGCCCATGATGTCAAAACAGCATTCGGAAGCCTGCAATGGGGAATTACACGGGTCGGGTGTTATGACGTGCACTGAAATCATGAGTTCATACACTGACACTGGAGAGTGCTACATCGTGTTATTGAGGTTGGGGTTGCATGTTGGATTTTGCTTCTTCTCTTTAGGATGATGCTGTAAGGTAAATAGGAACAGGTCCGTGATGTCAAAACAGCATGCCAGCATCTTGTCTTCATCTTTTCCTGGGCACTCTCGCGGTGTAAGGACTGGACAGAGAGATTCAGCTGGAATTGGACATGGTAATGAGCTAATACAAAATTTCCTATTTAGTCTTTTAATATCGATGCCACGTCATCATCCCTACGGGATTCTTCATGCGGCTTGTAAAGGAAAAGCGACGCAGGCAGTGAAAAAACGCTCCCCACATTTATTAAGGGAAAGGAGCCACTTTGGTATCGGGTGCCATAAAACTCCTCCACCAAAAGAAAAAGAAAAAGGTCAATGGGGATCAGGAGGATTGCAGGCTTGACCTGAATCCTATTAGTAAACAGCTCTAAACCATTCCACCCAAAACCTGTAGACCGGGTTTTGTGTAGCCCCTTGCACTGCTCAAACACACACACACACACACACACATGCACACACAATTTTACAAAACCGCATTCACCCGGGCACGAACACACACAGACGGACAGACGCAGGCGGACAGACAAACGCACGCACGCACACATGCACACACGCAAGCACAGTACCTTGTGTGGTTTCCGACGGTGATGAGCCCCACACCCTGTGGGCGATGATCCAAGGCATCCAGAAAGTATTGGTGATTCACCACCTGTTACAAAACATGCAACACATGTGGCTTTGGTTCACCACCTATCACAACACATGCAACACATGTGGCTTTGGTTCACCACCTATCACAAAACACACAACACATGTGGCTTTGGCTCACCACCTATCACAACACATGCAACACATGTGGCTTTGGTTCACCACCTATCACAACACATGCAACACATGTAGCTTTGGTTCACCACCTATCACAAAACACGCAACACATGCAGCTTTGGTTCACCACCTGTTACAAAACACACAACACATGTGGCTTTGGCTCACCACCTATCACAACACACGCAACACATGTGGCTTTGGCTCACCACCTATCACAAGACACGCAACACACGTGGCTTTGGCTCACCACCTATCACAACAAATGCAACACATGTGGCTTTGGCTCACCACCTATCACAACACATGCAACACATGCAGCTTGGGTTCACCACCTGCTACAAAACACGCAACACATGTGGCTTTGGCTCACCACCTATCACAACACACGCAACACATGTGGCTTTGGCTCACCACCTATCACAACACACGCAACACATGTGGCTTTGGCTCACCACCTATCACAACACATGCAACACATGTGGCTTTGGCTCACCACCTATCACAACACATGCAACACATGCAGCTTTGGTTCACCACCTGCTACAAAACACGCAACACATGTGGCTTTGGCTCACCACCTATCATAACACACGCAACACATGTGGCTTTGGCTCACCACCTATCACAAGACACGCAACACATGTGGCTTTGGCTCACCACCTATCACAGCACATGCAACACATGTGGCTTTGGTTTACCACCTATCACAACACATGCAACACATGTGGCTTTGGTTTACCACCTATCACAACACATGCAACACATGCAGCTTTGGCTCACCACCTGCTACAAAACACACAAAACATGTGGCTTTTGTTCACCACCTATCACAACACATGCAACACATGTGGCTTTGGCTCACCACCTATCACAAGACACGCAACACATGTGGCTTTGGCTCACCACCTATCACAACAAATGCAACACATGTGGCTTTGGCTCACCACCTATCACAACACATGCAACACATGCAGCTTTGGTTCACCACCTGCTACAAAACACGCAACACATCAACACATGTGGCTTTGGCTCACCACCTATCACAACACACGCAACACATGTGGCTTTGGCTCACCACCTATCACAAGACACGCAACACATGTGGCTTTGGCTCACCACCTATCACAACAAATGCAACATATGTAGCTTGCAAATTTGTGCAAGAGGAGGCAGAGAAATTGAAAGTGATCAGCTACGTTACGCGCGCATAAGCATACACGCATGCTCACAAACACGCGCAAGTACACACACACATACTGCATACATTTGCTCCTGGCCAGTCCTAGCAGTATAAGAGTTATCATGCGCGCACACAACCTCACAGTATGACGGCACGCACACGACCTCACAGTGTAATTTGCGCACACACGATCACACAGTATAACGTGCGCACACACAATCACATGAGGTAGCATGCGCGAACACGATCACACAGTATAACGTGCACGAACGCGATCACACAGTATAAGAGTTATCGTGCGCACACACAATGACATGAGGTAGCATGCGCGAACACGATCACACAGTATAACGTGCACAAACGCGATCACACAGTATAAGAGTTATCGTGCGCGCACACAATGACATGAGGTAGCATGCGCACTCTGTCCCTCCTTAGTTTGCATCAGCGAGCGTGTGCCCGTTGAATGCAGGCTGCCAAGCTTACTCAAACCAACATTTAGGGACTGGATCGTAAGTGTACACCATACAAATGTATGCTTCAAGGTTTTGCTGCCAAAAATTCCGCACATTATGGCTCTCTCCAACCCTATACACACGCCATTTCAAGTATGCAGGCTTCACGCCTTTGCACTCACTTACTGTTGCACAACGGAACACACACACGCACACACACACACACACACACGCACACATACACACACAACTCAGCACACAACGTTGCCCAGCTCACTGCTGAGGGCTCATTTTTCATCATCGCTTTGTTGCAGCCTGAGACAGTGGTTCTTGCAGGCCTGCCTTGTGTGGTCAGATCTAGAAGAAGCGCAAACGGCAGGGCCAGCCAAAGCATTGCAGTTTGCTACACACACATTGCTGTACATAGCCACACAGCCAAAGCATGCGTGCGCATATATACACAAACACACACACTTTCACACATAACAGCACAGGCACACGCACGACAGGTGACACATGCAGCCATGAATATGCGCAATGTGGCCGTATATCAGTTTGGACTGTGACCCCAGAATGACACCTATAACCTATTAGTTATAACCAAGAACAGAGAATTTGGCGTGCCAAACACACAATGCCTGTGTGGAGGGGACCATACCTACCTCCAGGTTGTTCACAACGGTCAGCATAAGCTTGGCAAAGCCTGAGACCACTCCCAGCGTGACAGATCTACCTGTGCATGTGTGTACATATTTGTGCTCATGCGTGTGTGCGCGTGTGCGTGTATGTGTGTTTCTGTGTGTATGTGTGTGTGTGTGTGTGTTTGTATGTGTGTGTGTACGTGTGTGAGTGTATGTGTGTGTACGTGTGTGTGTGTATGTGTGTGTACGTGTGTGTGTGTGCGCATGTGCGAGTGTGTGTGTGTGTGTGTGAGCGTGTGCATGTGTGTGTGTATGTGTGTATGTGCGAGTGTGTGTGTATGTGTGTACGTGTGGGTATGTGTGTGTGAGTATGTGTGTATGTGTGTATGCGTATGTGTGTGTGTGTGTGTGCGTGTGTGTGTTTGTGTGTGTGTGTGCGCGCATGTGCGTGTGTGTGTGCGTGCGTGTGTGTGTGTGTGTGTGTGTGAGTGTGTGTGTGTGTGTGCGCGTGCGCTCGTGTGTGTACCGATCGAACCCCAAGGTGGCTCAAGGCAGGCCCTGGCCTCCGGGATGTCATCAACCAATGCATCCATTCAGTCTTTCATTGACATGCTAAAGTGCACTTTAAACCCGGTAGTTTTGGAATCATGACTTGAAAACAGTTTTGTTTTGCTAGCGCAGTATATATTGGCGATATTCTTTTATAATATAATAGGTAACATAAAATGCTGAAGACCCTTTGTTTGCCTGCTGTGGCACAACGCCCCGGCGCAGCAGCCAGCGGGATCTCGCACGTCGCACCTCGATGCCACAATGCTGTACTTCATGCACCAACATTTAAGGTGTGGTGTAGCCACTTACAAGTGCTTTCATTGCAGAGAGATTCACAATGTCACTTTTCCTCCCACCTACAGCACAACTCAAGCAGCCTGGCCCCAGGGCGCATGGCATCTTTCCAAGGTATAGGCATTATCATTCCAGACTGCTTCGCTTGCATCAGCCATCACCAGCGTGCAAGCTGCTGACGTGCCCGTTTGTTCCTGCCTGCAGTTCGAGCAGCGGCCACAGAGCCTGCAGAAAAAGGTATGTCAACACACATATACACATGCATGCATGTACGCGCACACATACGTGCTCTCACACACACACACACACACACACACACACACGCGCATACACGCACACACACACACGCACGCACACACACACACATACACACACACGTGTGCACACGTATGCACACACGCACGCATGCATGCGCACACACACACACACACACATACACACACACTCTAGCAGACACACACATACACACACTCTCACGCACGCACGCGAGCTAACATGCACAGGAGCACGCACACATATTAACACACACAAGCACACACGGGCCCATGTGCACACTCACAGCCTCAGCCAACCTGGGCTACGACATGGCAGACACCAGCGGGCGTGTGGCGCGTACCCTTCCCCTTGCCGCTGTGGTAGGCCAAGATTTAATCAAGCAGGCGTTGCTTCTAGGAGCCGTGGACACGAGCATTGGTGGCATTGCCATTGCAGGACGCAGGTGGGGTGAACACACAGAGGGTGGAGTGAGCAATGTGTAAATAGGTGAACAGCATGTGAGGAGGACAGGGTGTGAGGGGAACAGAGATCACATGTGAGTTATAGGAGGCAGCTGATGCAAGCCAGGGTGGCAAGAAAGAAGGAAGTAGAGTATCAAGGCTGGTTACGTCAAAGGTCTTATCGTCCCAGGTGGGGAACAAAGAGTCAAGGATTTAGGATGGTTGCACTGCAGGTATAAGATGGTTGCGCTACATGTTCACGAGCACGCACACGCACTTGCATACGCTCACACACATACGCGTGCGCACGCACGCGCACACACCCACACGCACACCCACACACATGCACACGTACACACGCTTGCACACACATATACACACACAAACACACCCAGGGGTACCGCCAAGTCCGTCATGGCCCGTGGCATCCTGTCTCTCTTGCCGCCCATTGAAGTAGTGGAGGGAAGCATTTGCAACTCAGACCCTGACGACCCTCGTAGCTGGGAGGTGCGGACAAGCGTCTGTGCGTGTTTATGTGTTGCATGCGTGTGCCCACAAGCGTGCAATTGTGAATTTGTGTGTGTGTGTGTGTGTGTGTGGTGTGCATATTTTTCTTGTGTACACGCTTGTGTTTGTATGTGTGTGTGTGTGTGTGTGTGCGTATACCAAGCATATATCTGTAAGGAATGTGAGTACCGTACATTTTCGATATCACCCCGGGTAAATAACGTTTTTTGTCCTCTGGGGTGGTTCCGGTATCGTGTAATATTTATTTATTTTGAGGCTCCGGGGTTGCCCGGGATTGGCGAAAATAAAGTTTTGTGGGTGGGTGAACAGAGCGGAGATGGCCCCGCCCTTGCCCCCGCCCAAGCACCAGCCCAAGCACCAGTCCCAGCACCAGCACCAGCACCAGCCCCAGCCCCAGCACCAGCCCCAGCACCTGTAGCACCAGCCCCAGCACCTGCAGCAGCACCAGCACCTGCAGCACGACACACATGCGCCCCAGCACCTGGAGCACGACACTCCTGGACAACACCTGGAGCACGACACACATGCGCCCCAGCACCTGGAGCACCTGCCCCAGCAACACACACATACACACACAGCACGACACACATGCGCACGCACACACGCGCATGTGCACGCATATTCACACACGCACACGCACTGCCTGGGATAAATGCCCACCGGTATTTATGCGGGAATGGCTAAAATATTTATTTGGAGGCTCCGGGGTTACCCGGGGTCACCCGGGGTTACGTTTAATATTTCTAATGTAGGCACCGGGATGGATCCGCAAAGGTACGGTACATTGGTCATTTTGTCAGAGGAAGCCTGTATGCTATTTTTTTCATGGGCTAACAGACGAGGAAAGTGTAAGCACGTGCCTTGCAGGCACAGACACCCACACACACACACACACACACACACACACACCATGTCTGCCTTGCGACCTTCCTTGCACAGACATGTCAATTGCAATTACTCTGAAACTAGGTAGGCTGGCCTGGCTGAGAAAATCATCTGGAATGAGAGCATGGGTGTGGAAGCAGTGCCGCGCAAACGAATACAAAAACACACACATACTCACGCACACACACACACACATATACACACACACTCATGTACACGTACCCATTCCTACGAAACGCAGGATGGCCTGGCTGAGAAGATCGGCTGGAATGAGAGCATGGGTGTGGAGGGGGTGCCACGCAAGTTGCGAGACGCACCCTTTGTGCAGATCCCATTGGGTGTCACTGAAGACCGTCTGGTGGGCACAGTGGACATTGAGGCGTCTATGAAGGTAAGCTGCAGGCTTTGAGCTGTGTGTGTGCGTGCGTGCGTGTTTGTGTATATTAGTGACTATGTGTGCTTGTGAGAGTGTGTGTGTGTGTGTGTGTGTGTGGGTGAGTGCTTACTGAACTGCATAAATACATTCGCTAATAAACATGCACACACACACATGCATACTGCAAGTAAAATGGGGATCTCCAGCCCAACCCGTCCAACAATCACACACACACGCACACACACATACATACACACACGCGTGTGCCGGTGCAGGAGGGCAAGACCGTGTTCCAGCCAGGCCTCCTGGCAGAGGCCCACAGAGGCATTCTGTACGTGGATGAGATCAACTTGCTGGACGATGGCATTGCCAACCTCTTGCTGTCCACTCTGAGCGATGGCATCAACGTGGTGGAGCGGGAGGGCATCAGCATTGCACACCCGTGAGTTGGAAAGTGCACTTACCTGCCCTGGCGTGCATGTGTATGTGTGTGTGTGTGTGTGTGTGCTGCTTTGTGTGAATGTTCGTTTGTGTGTGTGGCGTGTATTTGTGTGTGTGTGTGCGCGCGCTGCTTTGTGTATGAGTGTATGTGTGTGTGATGTATGTGTGTGTGGCATTTATGTGTGTGCTATTTGCGTGCTTGTGCACTTGTTCCTTTGAAACATGGCACCAATGTGATGTAAAGTTAGAGGGCATAGCAAAAACAAACAAAACAAAAAAATATATATATATAATTAGATGGATCATGATTTCCTACCGCATACTTCATTCTCTTCACATACGCACATCATGGCACAGCATGGCAAACCCATGAGTTTTCAAGTACACTCACCTGTTAGGGCGTGCATGTGTGTGCATACATGTATGTATGTATTTGTATGTGGCAACTTATGTGCTGCTTTTTAATGGCGTAAGACACACAACGCACACCACCCGCACACACCAGCCGGCCCCTGCTGATTGCCACGTGCAACTTAGAAGCATACAAAGCACTCAATGCACACACATGCACGCACGCACACACACAACACACAACACACACCACCCGCACACACCAGGTGCCGGCCCCTGCTGATTGCCACGTGCAACCCAGAAACATACGAAGCACTCAATGCACACACATGCACGCACACACACACACAACACACAACACACACCACCCGCACACACCAGGTGCCGGCCCCTGCTGATTGCCACGTACAACCCAGAGGAGGGTGCCTTTAGGGAGCACCTGCTTGATCGAGTGGCCATCACACTCTCTGCTGACGTGCCTGACAGCTTTGAAGACCGAGTGAAGGCCATAGACGCGGCTGTGCGCTGGCAGGTGTGTGTGTCACTTGTGTATGTGTGTTTGTGTGTGTGTTTGTGTGTGTGTGCTGCTTTGTGTGTGTGTGTATGTGTGAGAGAGAGAGAGAGAGAGAGAGAGAGAGAGAGAGAGAGAGA
>Ga0307945_1002551_pt1 | contig 14750 bp, 7 predicted proteins | sample OrgLakmetagen228_FD_201818 | JGI IMG/M metagenome (GOLD analysis project Ga0307945, IMG submission 201818) | Saline water microbial communities from Organic Lake, Antarctica - #228 | ecosystem: Environmental > Aquatic > Non-marine Saline and Alkaline > Saline | place: Antarctica: Organic Lake...
TTCTGACGTGACGGCAGGAAGCCGACACTTGCAGTATTGACGCGAAGATGTTGTGGCGATCCGTCAACTCCCTTCTTCAGCATATGGATCATGCGTAAGGATCGGCCACTGTTTCCCTGATGCTAAGTCGGGATGGCGTGGTTCCGATTCTGGAGCACCGTACTCGTCCCTGAGCTTGTCTATGAGTTTGAGACAGCGGGCGGCGGGATCATCCCTGCCGCCGGTGCCCGTCATCGCCAAGAGCTTCCGGCGCAACTCGACGGCCGGTACGGGCACGACATTGTAAGCACCTTCCCAGTTCTCTGCCGGGACGTGCTCCGTGGCAACGCTTTGGATCGACTGCCAAGTCATGAACGAACGTCCGGTTTTCATCTCAAAATCGATCAGCATCAGTATTCCGTCCGTGCCAGGGTCTTCGGCAACTGCGCTAGTTAGCAAGGCAAGCTGCTTCGTTGTCGGCCCAGCCTTCAAGAGGTCGTAGACATAGGTACGGACCTCGGAAAACTCCGAAATCAGGCCACCCAATTCGCGTTGCCAATGCCAACCGTCGTATGACTTGCCCTCGAGCGCGCCGCTGACGGTCAAGTCAACAAGGCGGCGCGCGGCGGATACGGTGCCGAACCTTAACGCGGTCGCGCGCCACTGATGGTTCTGGTAGAGACGCGGGTCTTCTTCTGCGAGCATGAAAAACACGCCTTCTGCGTCGTCCGAGGACGAACTGCCGAGTCCGCCGACCATCTCTTCGAGAACTCGTGGATGGCGTTGCGTGTCCGGCATGCCGCGCACGATGGCGGGCAGATCGGTGACAGGCGTGGCGAACGGCAACAGGCGCAACCAATCGCGAAGCTGATACGCGTCGCTCTGAGTCAGAATCCAGCTCTCCTTCTTGGCGGCCTCAAAGGTCTCAGCTATGCCGTCGGCCACGAGCTTGATGTCGATGTCCTCGCCAGAGAGGATCAGCGACAACAGCAAAGCTGCGCGCGCCTGCCTCGGCGCGAGAGAAATGAGCTTCTGGATCGTCACGTCACGCTGGCCGTGCGGGAGCCGTGTTCCGACAATGCCGAGCGCAACCCCCAGCTTCATCTGCCCATCCGTCGAACCATCGACAATCAACGTGTCGATTGCGCCGAAGATCGCCTCCGCCTCGGCTGATGTCACGGCGGGATCGGCGGCGCGGGCCTCGCGGCGCTCTTCCACGCGCGAGAAATCTACGCCGCTCCGGAATTTCTTGTTGTCCTTGGGTTCGTTCGCCTCGAACCACTGGAAAGCCAGCACACGCGCCGCCAGCTCGCCAAAATGCTCATCCGTCATGTATTCACGCATTAGCGCAGCGGTCTCCGGCGCATTGATCGCCAAGAACGCACGTTGGTACTCGTGCATGTGCGGATGCTGCGCTTCGTGTACAGCATCGCGATCCTTCCAACCGCTTGCGGTCGCTTCTTCGCGGAAAGCCCGATAACGGCGCAAATTGTCATCAAGCATGCTTTTCAAAAGCGGAAGATGTTCGACGGACGGTGCGTGGCTCATCATCGTTGCAATGTTAGCCACCCGCCAGCGCTTCTCATCCCCAGCGGCGTGCATGCGCTCGGCCCATACGCGCGCGAGCACACTGATCGCGGCCAATCCTTCTTCGCTAAAGGGTCGCGCCCGTTCTTCGTCGCCGTTGGTCTCGCGGGAAAACAGCTCGGCCAGTTGGACGATTTCCTCATTATCGGCATCTTCCGCCCGCGCCTGAATGGCGGCCACCAGACTTGCGCCGGGCGTGTGGCCGATACGGTCGCGCAGTCCGTGATAGCGATCACCCGCAGCTTGATCATATTTCCCGCTGGCGTCGCGCACGTCTTTCCCAGCGGCAAGATACGCTTTGATCAGCCGGCCAACAGCGACTGGTCCCAGTACTGAGGCGGCAGCTTCAGCGGGGTTGTCATGGCGGCTTGTCTCTTCGAGGGCAATTCCGAGCAGCTCGTCGTCCTCAAGGGCAAACCCAGCGGTCGCAAGGATATTGTCGGCGCCGTAAAAGAGGTCGCGGTGCTCGCGCACACGACGCAGTAACCCGTCAGCGAAAGCCTGCGGATAGCGTTTTCGCACTTCGTAAAATAGATGCATATCGTCATTACGCTTACGGTCGATCTCCATTGCAGCAACTATCTCCGCAACGTCGGTGTCGCATTCATCTCCACCCGGCGAGTAGACGAGCGTACGTAGGCGCTCAATGTACGATATTCCGGTAGCCCTCCGCCGTTCGCGCGCTCGCTGGAGCTCCTTCTGGACAGCATCGACTGCAATGTCGTCGAGGTGGCCCTTCTTGGCGAGGATGTCGTAAGTCGCGTCGCCAGCGTCCTTTAGTAGATCGGCAATGTGGCGATCCGCCCGTCGAAATGAGAGAGCGTCGACAACTGTCGCCTTCACGTCCGGGTCGCTGTCACTCCTCGCGATTGCGGTCGCAAGATCGAGGCCGTCAATTCCGCTATTCGATGCGATTTCATGCAGTACATGCTTGCGGATTTCCGATGGCAGCAATGCAATGCGCGTCGGCGCGTCGTTCCCAAGCACGGAAGGTCGAAACTGCTTCGCTGCCCGGAGAGCAGGTAAGTGCACTTGGGTGTTCGCGTGCGAAATGAGCGGCCAAAGAAGACCGCCGAATTCCGGCCTGCCGGACTCGATCATGAAACGCACCGCGCGATCCACCTTGCCGGAAGCGTGCCATTGCTCGGCGAGGCTCCGCATTTCAGTGCTGATCGGCGCCCAGACATCGTCAATGGCACGGAAAATCATCTCGCCCGCGAGGACCGGATCGACCTCGAAAGCCGCGAGAATTGCGGCGCTGCAAGCAGCATTTTGAGCGGCCGCACCGCGCGCGGTTCGTTCGACGGCGAAAAGGACCGCTTCCTCCCACGGGCGATTGTTGAGCACGTCGGCCTTCAGTTTGTCGCGCGCTGCCTGATCACCGACCGCCTGCAACATAAGCCGTTCGACATGATGGGAGGCATACCATTCTTGAAATTGCTGGTGCTGGAACGAATAACCGGGGGTGTCACCTGAGCGTGTCAGAACATGATTGCTGACAAACACGTCGAGCAACACGTCAGGCTGAGCGGCGATGGTGATTTGTCCGTCGTCCACCAGAACCCGCGCGGTCTCGGCGACCGACTTGCGCGCATTGGTTTCCGCAATTGCTGTATTGGCTGCGGTTGTCGCGAATACAGCAAGACTTTCCAAGTACTCCTGCTGAAAGCCAAAGACCGTCGCATGGAGAGCCGCAGCACGTCGGGCGTCCTGCTCGTGCATGGCCACGAAACTCCGCAATACTTCTTCCTTTGTGGTCGGGAAGGGCGCTCCCTTCGGCAATGACAGCAGTGCCATAAGATAGAGAGGGATGGTGACAAGATCGCGGACACCCGCCGTCCGCCACGCCTGATCTAAGAGCTGTGCGCCAGCCTCGCCTCGCATCCCGCGCGCGATGTCCATTTGCTGCTCGTCGTCAAGCGGCAATAAGTCGACCCGCGTCCCACCGAAAGGAATGTCGAGGGCCTGCTTGCGCGTGGAAATGACGAGACCGAGCTCCGGCAGTTCAGTCTTTAGGGCCGTGATTTGCACGCGCGCGCGTTCGCGTGCGGCGGGGTCCAGTTCGTTCCAGCCGTCAAGAAGAAGCACGACGCCGGGCCTTGTTGCGACGGCGCGGAAATCCTGCTCTGAAATTCCGTTGAAGGCGGGACGTTTTAGGATGGATACGAGCAGCGCGTCGCCTTCAGTGGCCCAATCTCCTAGCGGTACGATCAGTGGCGTTCCATTGCCGATCTCCAACACGCCGTCGGCGATCTGAAAGAGGGTTGTCGTTTTTCCCATTCCGGGTGCTGCGACAAGGATGAGATCATCCAGTGAGGTCACGGCGTTGGCAAGTGCGCGCGTGCTCAGCGCCTCGTCCACGTGCTTCACCTTTAACGTCAGTGTGAGCGCAACGTTTGTTCCCGGCCATTTGGGCGTTCGACGGAATACGGCCAAGTCGGCTGAGGCCGCTGTTCGCAGACGTAGCCCCAATTCATCCGGCGTAGGCGCTTGCATTTCGGGCCCGTACGGCACGTTGTGCATCACGCTGCGCCACGAATCCTCGTTCGTTTGTTTCTTCCACCTGTGCAATTCCTCAACAGTGAATTTCGAATCTTTGGCGTCGATGGCGCGCCCGTGAACATCGCAGAGCCAGATGCCGTTCTCGGCGGCCCGACGCTCTTCGGAGGTCATTTGCGGGTCATAACGGGGCCCACCCGGTGCAGCGGCGCAGATGTGCGAGGCCTGGCCGATATTGATTTCACCGTTGCCGTCGGATGTGGAGGCGTGGGTCAAACGCCTACAAGCTGGATTGGAGCAATGCCCACGGGCTTGCCGCTCAATTGCCCGCTTTGTCGCAGGCGTAAAATCATCTCTGTTCTTATTCTTGGTCATCGACAGGTTGCTCGGGTGAGGACGCTTGGGCACGCTCGGACGGATGCCCTTTGTTTGGGTTACTGTCGATCTCCGCCGCCATCAAAAAAAGAGAAACGTGGCCCGCTGCTTCAGTGATACTGCTTGACGCGCCGCCAATCGCAGCCTGCGCTTCTGCGGCGAAATCAATTTCCCCAGTTCGCAGATGCTCGATCAATTCGACCACATTGGATTGTAATGCCGGGTCAAAACTATTTAGCAACTGGCTCAGTTCTTCGCACTTCCCTTCGAAGTCGGCCTCCAAGCTCCGACGAGCAATAATCTCTTCTTCAGCACGGGTTTCATTGCCGAGCCGCTTTTGATCCATTGCTCCAAGTTCGCTGGCAAGGCTTAGCACTTCCCCAAACATGCTTGCCGTAGCAGATGGGGCTTGTGGCATTCCGAGCTGTTCGGCCCAGAAGGCAGCGCCTTCCATGTCAGGAAGGAGGGTTTGGTATCCAGACTTCGCGAGCGCGGTGAACGCGACATCCTCAATGCAAGGCATGATTGTCAGGTGGATTGACGAGTCCACCAAAGACCGCACGATTTCGGCTTGTTCAGCGAGCGTGACCACCGCATCTGCAATGTTGGGAGCGGGTAACAGCGCAAGAACATCTGCTGGCGGCCACGGTAAAATACCCTTGGCGTTAATGCGAAGATGGAATTGTGCGACGATCCCGGCTTCCTCTGCCACGTGTTCAATTTTGGCCTTAAGCTGAGCTAGTCGTGTTTCCCCTGCAGCTTTGGCAGAGAGGGATACGAGCCGAACTGAGTTGCCTACTCGCGCGCCTTTGCCGCGTGCCGCCCAAGTTACCGCTGGCGCTTGCTTCCTTTCGTGGGCTTCTCCGGCCAGAAGTCGCAACGCCTCCAAGAGCGTCTTGAGTCGGATAAGCATTGGCGGGGGACCGTCGGCGATGAGCTGCCAAGGCTCTTCGACAGTGGTGGTGTCGACATCGACGATGAGATCGCTCAGCCAGGCAATGTATGCGCCAGCTTGGTCGGGCAATTTCGCGAACCTCGCGATTACAATGACGCTCGCGCTGTGCAGGAGGTTCTGAAACTTGGTGACGTTGGTGTTTGTTTCGTTGCTTCCGGTGCCCGAAGCTTTCAATGATGAAATAGCAGGAGGCGTCAGCGCCTCAGTCTCAGAGTTGACGGAGTTTAACGTTTCGAAGAGTCCGTTAGATGCATTCTTTCCTCGAAAATGCGCGTCGAAGATCTTCTCCAATGTTGGCACAAGGGACTCCAGAATGGCTGCGGCTCTTGCGAGATAGTCGCTATAGCTCGGAGCGGCGACGCGTCGGGAGATCAGATCCCGCCAACGCCGATTCCATTGAGGAACCGACGGTGGAGGAAGATTCTCTCGGGGAATCCGCTTTGTCCCAAGCGGCAACTGGGCAAGGCCTGCCAATTCGCCACTTGCGGTAATAGCGTTGGACACCGCAATGTCGGCCGACGGACACAGTGCCAATATCCGCTCACACAAACTTACAACCGCATCGTGCGGATTTTTCTGTACTGAGCCGGCAACGTACCAAAGATCGCAACAGACGATCACTCCATCATCGGCATCTTCGATTGTTACAGGCCCAGCCCAAGCTGTCTCTGCCTGAACCCGTGCGAACAGCGCCTCTTGCCCGACCTCGGCGACCCAATCACTGGCGATCTCACGGTCCAGGGCGGACAAGGTGCCCATCAGAGACCCCAAGAGATCGAGATTGGCATTCAAGAGGCCTTCTGGAGCCTGCATGAGACTCGTCCGCACAGCGGCTGGCAATGGCATTCCGACCAACGCTGCGAGAATCTCATCCAAGCTCGCCAAATCCGCTGTCTCGATCAGGGCAGACAGGACAGAGGGTGACATACGCTCCATCAACAGGCGGCGAGGGTCATCTTCCGGCGAACCTTTGATCTGCGAAAGTCGAGCCGCAGCGGCCTGGACCTCCGGGATGATGCTGAGACTACTCAGGTCAATACCGGCGACCCCAAACATTGCGGCGTTCGTGATTTGCGTTCGCGGCAACGCACGCGCTTCGGGAGTATCCAGCCATTCGCCCACGCCCAAGGAAACACGGCCCGAACCTAGGCCCCGGAGCGCTGAGGCCAACGCCCGCGCATCCTGCTCACTCTCCAAGCGGGCAATTAAGCCATCCAGCACGGCCGGGACTGGTAGGCGCCGCGCAGATAGCGTGTCCGCGACCAAGGGCTCGAGATCGGTGGCGGGCACACTTGCGACCGTCCGTTCGAAACTCGTTTCGAGAGTCGGCAATGCTGTCTGGTGCGTAATTTGCAGCAATTCTTCGGATCGAAGCTGGTGCAGGCCGGTGACAGCTCCTGGAGCAGGCGAACGAACCAGATGTTCCTTGATGAGGCGCTGTAAGGCGCGTGACAGATCGGCTTCACTGACCGAGAGAGCGCGTGCCAATCGCGATGCATCGACTTCGGTATTTGCTGTACCTGCCCAAGCGCCGGATCGCAGAATATCCAGTTCAAGAGAACGCTTCGGATCTGAAACTCTGGCCGCGACTTGATCGGCGAGGAGTTCGTGCATTCTCTGTCCGCGCGTCAGGATATGGGCATATTCCAGAAGAAGACCATCGCTCATCTTCCACGGCTCGCGCCAACCAGCCCAGTTCGTCTTTTCCGCTTCTTTCAGTTCTCGCCAGAGTCGTTCTGCGAGTTCATCATCGGGATCGGCGCGTATCTCGGCTGCACGCGCTCGCTCGGCAATCAGCGTGACATCTTCTTCCCGGATCGAACCGAGCAGGACGACGCCAGGAACGGACATCGCTTCTTTCAGCAAGGCGCCCCAGCTTTCGGGTCCATTCCGGCCAATATCATCCATTACGAAGCCCAACGGGCTGTCTTGTGAGGCGCGGAACGTCCGGACCAACTGGCGCAGAGATGGAATATTCGCCGCGCTCAGACGACGGATACGAAACCACCGCACCGTATGGCGCAATGTGTTGGCGGCCTCCCACATTAAAGCGGATTTTCCGGCCCCTGACGGTCCGACGATCAGCGCGGCCCGGTGTTGTTCAATACCTTCCACCAACGCCGATCTGTTTCGGGGCCGCTCGGATACCAATCCCGCTGCGATATGACCAGGTTCTACATCGACCCCGTGATAGAAATCCGGATCATTAAGAGGTGTCAGAAAATCGACCGGCTCGCAGACGCCATCTCTGAGCGCACGTTCGATCGCGTCAATGTCAATAGCGGCCAAGACATCGCGGATTGCCGTTTCCGTGTCAGAGATCGAAAGGCCACGATAGTTCTCTGATGCCAACCGGCCGTTGGCGTCTGCCAAAGAGCCCACGCGAACAAGCAGTTCGGCAAAGCACATCTGGGCCGCAATCGGGGCGCAGTTCAACCGATCTACGATCAGGCTGATCGCCCATTCCTGCGGTGACGTCGCCACTATGATCGATGTTCTCGGGAGAAGATCAGAGGACCCACTGAACTTTGAAAGCCTGATGCGGATCGGTCCTTCGATCGAGCGGACTGAGGGGTGGTCGTCAACGGGACTGACGCCCGCTACCTCCCGCTCAAGAACGAGTTCCAGTCGCTGCGGCTGCGGTGCGGAGCCAAGCGACCGGTTCCACAGGTCCTCAATATATCCGACCGTCTCACCTTCTGGATAGTGCCCAAGGTGACCCCGTCGGCTCTTGACCTGGACAAAGCTCGTCGCTGCGCCACGCAGTTCAATATCGTCTCCACCTTCCGGGATCACGATGGCGGGCGTTCGCTGACCAGCCCAAATTTCCACCGCCATCCAAGTGGACACTGCGTCCTGGTAGCGGAAGCCCCGACCCGCATTGGATCCGGCTCTGGATGCAGCCTTGGCCGGTTTGGACAGTGGCTTTGAATCACGGTGCGGTTTCCGGCCTTTTGTCTTCTTAACCATTTTTCTGGCCGTCTATTTCTTCAAACCCTTCCGTCGGAGCATTCAGAGCAGTCTCGAGTTCAATGATGCTCTCGATAATCGCTTCAAAGGCTGGAGATTTTCCGAAGATCATGCCCGACATGGCGCGATAGTCGCGGCTGAGGTCGTCGAGCATCTTGCCCTCGGGACGAAGAGAGAATGTGGGTGGCGCTGCCGTAGCGAGATCGAAGGCTGGGCGATTGAAGAACATGCGGGCATGGGTCACGCAGTCGGCGCCCAATTCGCGGTCTTTCAGAGCCCTCTGCCCGGCCTTTGAAGCCAACATTTGGTGCAAGTCGTAGTAGTGACGCGAGACCCGCTGACCGTTCCCTTTGAGTTCCCCACGATTTTCGAACCAGCGCCGAAGCCCATGCAGGATCACGACCTTGTCCCAAAAGGTTCGTTCCGGATCGACCGTTATGACATTATCTACACCCAAGTCGATACCTGGGATATCGCTTTCCAGATATGGCCGGATGACGCGATCCGAATTGGGATCGAGAGCCGACTTCGCGCCGGACTCGATCTTCACGGCCTTGCCGACATAGGCATCGTCAGGCGTTGTAGTCGGGTAGCGCAAATAGAGCGCCTGACTGTCTTCGGGGTCGGGTTCAATTCGGAGCTGTTCGGTGCCTAACCCAGTGCGTTTGGCCGTATCACTTATGATAGCGGTCAGCCCCTCCAGACACGGGCCATTGATATAGGCCTCACAAGCTGCTTTGATCGCATCCAGAGCTTTGACGCGCTTCTTACCGCTGAGAGCTTCCAGTTCCCCGACAGTGGCAGCTTCTTCCAGATCGTCACGGAAGACTGTGACATCGATATCCTCTGAGAAACGCTTGATCAGACCAAACCCCTTGGAGAGCGATGTGCCGCCCTTGAACAGCAAGCGTGGCCGGTCTTCCAATCCATTAAATAGTGCATCAATGGTCCAGCACACCCAGAAATCCTTTTCGACGTTCTGGGGCGTCGTGCCAAGGTGCTGAGCAGTCGTCGAGTAAAGACCCTGCCGCGTCTCATCGTCTGCCGCGATGATTTGGTCGAATGCGGAGTTCATCATGTGCCAGCCTGTTCTTTCAACATCGACCGCAACAGATTTTGCATCCAGCTCGGCAACGTCGACAGGCCAGCCAACAGGTCTGCCCTGAGCGCCTGTCCATCTTTTGGGTTCTGAAGAATTGCGTTAAGTCGGCGCTTAAGAACCGCATCGTCATCGGCTTGGCCCATAGTATCCCGCAACCAATGCAGCGCCTGCACAATGCGCATGGCCGGCCTTCCTGCCCAATATAGCTTGCTTGCAGCGGTTGGCTTGAATGTGATTCCGAGTTGGCCAAGCGAGACCGATTTGAGTCGCGCATCCGTGTGCACGACGATCTTCGCAGGAACTGCATTCGTCAACCCGAGGTCATTGGCAGCGGTCATACCATCGACCAGTACGCGGATCTGGTCCCGCCGTGCGATAGCCTCGATCACCTGCCGTGGGTCAGGAGGATTGTTTTTCTGTGTCAGTCTGTTGAGCGATGGCTTGTCGTAAAGCCCTCGATCGACCCGCCGCAAACTTCCGGCGCGTGTCTGCCGCTGCAGTGTCTTGTCCACGGCGTCGCGCGCACCGAGATCGAGGAAATCTCGTGGCGTCCATACGCCTCTCGGCGTGCCGTTTTCTATGCGCGTCAGGATTGCTGTTTTCAAGTCTGATACTGTATCTGCCATGTCCGAAATATGTAGTGATATTTCGGACGGATCGCAAGTGTCGCGTCCGAAATCTGTATGTAAATTTCGGACAAGTTTGGGAATGTTGATGTGCCTCCCTACACTTCAGCGCCCATAGCTTGAGATTTTATGCCGCTAGGGCGACGCAGACTTATGGGTCAACTCTCGGAACCACCCGCCGACAGTAACCCGCAGCATAGGCTCTCTTGATACCTTCGAGAGCGTATCAAGACGCTGGAAGCCGAGGATGACCTAAGCGTCGAGCGGTGCCGCACAACAGTGGCCGCTTCAGGGACCGCTGTTGTGCGGCACCCTCGAAGCACCGGCATTTTGAATGAACCGTGGTTGACGAGTGACGAAACATCCGGCAATCTGCTTGAGGCATTCCGTGCATGCCAGTGTGCCCGCCACGCAAAGCTACGCAGCACTTCATACTTAGATGAACACCCAGACCAATTGCGGGATCTGGTTAGCAGCGGGCACCTAGTCGGATCCCAATCCTGGGAACTGAACCATGACTAAGAAAACTGAAATCGAACAATTGAAACTGCTGGCCAAGCGCTTCGCACATGCCATGCGTTCAAATCACCGCGACGCTCTAGATGCGATTGCTGCTAAGCTGGGGTTTCCGCATTGGAAGGCACTTACTGTCAAGGCTGGCAAAGGCTGGATGCCAAGCGAGGACGAACTCGCAAAGGTGGACGCTTTTGTCCGCGAATACTCTCCCTCTCTTGGGGGCAGACCAAAATTCATCGAACAGAGTATGTTGCGGCCAGTTGGGGAGCCGATCCAAGTCGGTGAAATCGACGGCCACGCGTATCGTGTAACTGAGTTCTCCGGTGACATTCGCATGGAAGGCGAAGGATGGCGCATCCTCATCGGAGAGGCTGATTTCTCTCAGCCAGTTGTCGAAATAGAGACAGCTCACAAAGAGCTCTGCCCAGCCAATGATCCCAGCTTTGTGGAAAAGGCGCTTGAGGTTGCGGAATCACAGGTCGTGAAAGCTCGCGCGGGGATTGCTTCGGATTGGCCGCGGCGTTCTACCAAACCCAACTCCAAAGGCGAAGTGGTGCACCCTCTTCACGGTGATGAGGCAGCGGAGTGGTTTTGCCTTCATTGCAACGGCAAAATGACCGGGTCCCAAATCGCCGAGAATCTGTGGCATTGTCCGAGCTGCGGTGCGTCTCCGTTGGATATTTTTACCGCTCCATGGTGGCTAGAAGGTAGCGATGAGCGACCGACCGTCATTGAATATGCCGAAGATAGGCAGCGGCCAGAACAAAAGGTCGAAGTGGTGGATTCCAGACCAACTTTGCGGCTGGATGAGCAAAGCATTCCATTGTTGCTTCGCATCGCACTTCTTGAAGATGCGAAGACGCCAGGGGAGCGTCTAGGTGCTTTGCTCGCAGAGATCAATGTCGATGACGAGAACGACGCCTGGATTACCTTCGACGAAGACCTTTGGCCTGAAGACAAACACGCCGGAGCGGCGATTGCGGTTGCGGACAAGCTCGGTGTTGAATTGGAGTTAGCCATGACATGCATGACATTCCCTTTCGCATGGCCAGGATTGGGACACTTCACGACTAGCACAAGCGAGTATGTGCAGATGATGCTCGATGCCTACGAAGAACATGGGGTAGTTCTCCGGGAAAAGGGCGACGAGCAAACAGAGTGAGCATTGGGTTTCGTGGCGGACCAAAAGTCGCGGAGCCTATTTGCCGCACCTAATCCAACTTTGCATTTTGCAAGCGCAGTGAACGTCTACTTCGACAAACTGTGGCGCGTCAATCTGGATGAGAACAGCGCGTCAATCAGGATGATAATCCTTGGCCGCGACAGGCTGAGATTGGCGGATTACTTTATCGCGGGCAAGGGGTTTGTCGCATTTGATTGTCGCGGCGCGTCAATCAGTCTGCGTTGGTATCGCTGGCGGTGGCCGTTTTCGTTGGTCGGCCTAATCCTTTGGCCTTTTGTGCAGCCCTTCTTCGATAGCTTTCGACGTTCATCTCGAAGATGGTGGCGTGGTGGACCAGGCGATCGACAGCCGCCAGCGTCATCGCCGGATCGGGGAAGATCGTGTTCCACGCGCCGAAGGGTTGGTTGGCGGTGATGAGCATGGAGCGCCGTTCGTAGCGCGCACTGATCAGTTCAAACAACACACTGGTTTCGGCCTGATCTTTGGTGACATAGGCGATGTCGTCGAGGATCAGCAGGTGGAACTTGTCGAGCTTGGCAATGGCACTTTCGAGCAGGAGGTCGCGACGCGCCTGCTGGAGCTTCTGGACCAGATCGGTGGTGCGAGTGAAGAGCACGCGATAGCCGTTCTCGATGAGCGCCCTGCCAATGGCAGAACCGAGATGGCTTTTTCCCACCCCCGGGGGGCCGAACAGCATGATGTTATCGCCCTTTCCGATCCAGCTGTCGCCGGCGGTGATGGCGTTGACATGCGCCTTGGAGAGCATGGGAACGGCGCTGAAGTCGAAGGTCTCAAGCGTCTTGCCGGGCAGCAGGCGGGCTTGGGCGAGATGGCGTTCGATGCGGCGCCGGTCGCGTTCGGCCAGTTCGTGTTCCACGAGAGCGCTGAGCAGACGGGCGGCGCGCCAGCCTTCTTTATCGGCCTGTTCAGCAAAGCGCGGCCAGAGAGCCTTGATCGCGGGCAGTCGCAATTCATTCAGGGCAAGGGTGAGGCGGGCAGCGTCAATATCGGTGGATGTCATGCTGCGGCCTCCTGCGTCATCGGCGCATTGCCCAGAAGCTGGTCGTAGGCCGACAGATCGGCCAATTGGACCTCGACCCCGGGCAGGCTGTCGGGCGATGGCGCAAAAAGCGCGGTCAGGGCTTTGATGTCGGGCAGTCGTTTCTGGCGAAGATCCTCTTCGAGCTGGGCGGCCAATTCGGCCTCGCAGCCCCGATCATGAGCCAGCGCCAGAAGATCGACCGCCATGCGGCAGGCCACCCTTTCTGTTGTCCGTTCCAGCATGACCGCAAACATGTTCCGGAAGGCCTGTCGCGGAAACAGCTGGTCGCGGTAAACCAGCCCCATCAGCGCCATGGGCTTTTTGCGCAAGGAATGGATGACGTGGTGGTAATTGACCACATGCTGATGCGGGCCATGGCGGGACGCACGCGCGCGCGGCAGCGACTGCAGGAAGCTGGACCCGAGAAACAGGTCGAGGCGATCATCGTAGATCCGCACCCGGAGCTGGTGTCCGATCAACCGCGACGGCACAGTGTAGAACACCTTGCGCAACAGGAAGCCGCCCGATGAGGTGACGCGCACCGTGACCTCCTCATAGTCCGTGGTCCGCCGGGCCGGTAACGGCTTGAGGCTGGCGCGCTCAACGTCGATGCGCTTGGCATTGCGGGCGTTGATCCGTCCGACCACTTCGTCGATGAAGCTGCGATAGGCCACCAGGTCCTCGAAGTCGCGCGACCCGCGCATCAGCAGCGCGTCCTCGATCGCCCGCTTCAGGTGACCATGAGGACCTTCGATGGCCCCGTTCTCATGGGCCACGCCCTTGGTGTTGCGCGATGGCGTCATGCCGTAATGACTGCATAGCGCATCCATACGGTCGGTCAGATCGTCCTGGGCCGATTGTTCCAGGTTCTTGAAAGCGGCCGAGAGGCTGTCGGTTCGATGGTCGGCAGGCACGCCCCCAAGAGACCAGAGCGCATTTTGCAAACCTTCCGCCAGCGCCACATAGCTCTCGCCGCCCAGCACGACATGGGCGTGCTCAAAGCCGGAATAGGCCAGCCGGAAGTGATACAGTCGATGCTCCAATGGCTGACCGGCGACGCTCACGCCATGTTTGTTCATGTCGGTGAAATCCGACAGGCCCATCTTGCCTGGTGCGTGAACCTGTCGAAAGATCACCTCCTGCTCGGGACCGTGCTCAGCACGCCATGCCCGTATCCGCCGCTCCAGCGTGCGCCGTATGCCGGCACTCAGATCAGGGTATCGGCGCAGAAGTTCCTCGAAGATCGCAACCGGCCGCAGACCTGGGGAGGACTGCAGCAGCGGCAGCACCTCGGTGTCAAAAATATCGGCAAGTGGGTCTGGGCGACGCCTGCCCCGCGACACCTTCTTTTGGGACGGCAGGATCGGATCAGCCTGCAGGCGATAACGGGTCGCCTGGCTGATACCAGCCTTGGCAGCGGCCACGGGAACGGGGTGGGTCTGTCTGAGTGTCATGAAGAGCCTCATCTGTTGATCAGTGACATGGCAGCCCGGCATGAACGATCTCCCCAACACGGAAAAATCATCCCTACCTGAGCCGGTCACGACCGTCAGACCCGCCCATTACGAGCGAAACGCGGGTTTGGGGCCCCTCCGGTCGGGCTACGCCCTCCCTGCGTGCCCCCAAACCCGCGGTCTCATCCTGATTGACGCTGGATTCTCATCTTGATTGTCGCGCTGCACGACAAACTGCATCGCACCATCGAGATCGGTAAGCGGGCAGCTGAGGCCGTTCAGGCGTTGTAATTCCACGGCATGAGGGCATCGAGGTCAGCACTGGGCCATTGATTGGCGATGCGCTCCAAGGTGCGCGTTCCGGGATCATCCGATCACCGGTTCCGATAACATCCGATCAGTGATTCCGATTTGATCCGATCACCTGTTCCGGGGCATCCGATCAGTTGGGTGTTCCGGCCG
>Ga0307945_1002554_pt1 | contig 14749 bp, 22 predicted proteins | sample OrgLakmetagen228_FD_201818 | JGI IMG/M metagenome (GOLD analysis project Ga0307945, IMG submission 201818) | Saline water microbial communities from Organic Lake, Antarctica - #228 | ecosystem: Environmental > Aquatic > Non-marine Saline and Alkaline > Saline | place: Antarctica: Organic Lake...
GTTGTCTGTGGAGTGGGTGGCTGGAATTGGCGGCGGGGGGGCGTCTGTGGAGAGAGTGGCTGAAATTGGCGGCGTGGGGGCGTCTGTGGAGTTGGTGCAGGAGAGGAGAAAGTGGCTGGAGGTTGACGGCGGTGGTGGTTGCTGGTTGTAGCTGTACTGCTGGTTATAGTCGTGCTGCTGCTGGCTATTGCTGCGACGGCGGGGATGGTTGTTATTGTCGAGCTGCTGCTGCTGCTGCGGCTGCTGCTGTTGGTGCTGGTGCGGCTGCTGCTGTTGGTGCTGCTGCTGCTGCTGCTGCTGCTGCTGGCAGGAGTGCTCTTGGGAGTTTTTATGGGGGCGGCCGGGAGGAGACGGGGGTGTGCAGTGCGTGGGTTCAGGCAGCGGGTGCTGGTTATGTGTGGGTGCGGGTGTGGGTGTGGGTGTGGTTGTGGGTGTTGTTGAGAATGTGGATGGCCGCGAAATAGAGGAGGGCTGCACAATGTCCAGGAGGCCCCCCACGGGAGACACAATAGGGGGCGTGCCATAGCGCAGCGCGCACAGCGCGACGAGCCCACAAGGCTCAAACCTGTACCAAAGTTGAGCGATTGTGTGCAAGCATGTGTGTATGTATGCATGTGTGTGTATGTGTGTGTGTATGTGTGTGTGTTTGTATGTGTGGGTGTGGCTGCTGGTTGTGTGTGTGGCTGTGGTTGTGTGTGTGGGTGTGTGTTTGTTTGTGTGTGTGTGTGTGTGTGTGTGTGTGTGTGTGTGTGTGTGTGTGTGTGTGGTTGTGTGTGTGAGTTTTAATGAGATGCGCGCCTTGCAGAGACACTTGGCAGCTTGCACACTCCAACACAGCAGGGACCACGGAAAACTCTGTCATAAACACATTTGCTTTGCTTGAGAGTGTGGTCGCAGTCATGAGGCAGTTTTGGAAGCCAGGAAGGCCTTCCTCCTGATCAAAGGCCTTCCTTATGATCCTCTTAATCCTCTTTATCCTCTTGATCCTCTTGATCAAAGGCCTTCCTTTTGATCCTCTTGATCATGGCCTTCCTCTTGATCCTCTTGATCCTCTTGATCAAAGGCCTTCCTCTTGAACCTCTTGATCAAAGGCCTTCCTTTTGATCCTCTTGATCAAAGGCCTTCCTCTTGATCCTCTTGATCCTCTTGATCAAAGACCTTCCTCTTGATCCTCTTGATCAAAGGCCTTCCTTTTAATCCTCTTGATCAAAGGCCTTCCTTTTGATCCTCTTGATCCTCTTGATCAAAGGCCTTCCTCTTGATCCTCTTGATCAAAGGCTTTCCTCTTGATCCTCTTGATCAAGGCCTTCATCTTCATTTAAGGCCTTCCGGTTGATCAAGGTTTCCAAGCCTACAGTGCTTTCACATAACAAAGTGCTCGCACCATCAGTCCTGTCCTTTTATTATCATTAGCAGCACCTCCTCAAACACATACCGACCGGTCATTGATCTAATCATTAGCAGCACCTCCTCTCAAACATACCGACAGGTCATTGACAGTCACAACTCACAACGTTCACATGTGAACACACGGATTCAAACATGCACATACATCCAAGCACGCACCCATGCATGCACAAAAGCACACACACATACACGGACACGCATGCGTACACACACACGCACACGTAAGTCACACGCGCACACACACACACACAAAACACACACACATAAAACACACATACACACCTGGAGGGCACAATCAAGTAGTCTGCTGCTGCCATAAGCAGGTGTGCAAGGGGCTCGTTGAAGTTTGGGGAGCCCACGCATGCACCCGGCCATGCTTGGCTTAATAGCCCTAGGCTGTGCTCCATCCACGGCTCCCCAGACCCTTAGTGTGTGTGTGCGTGTATGTGTGTGTATGTGTGTGTGCACATGTTGTGTGTATGTGTGTGTGCACGTGTTGTGTGTGTGCGTGAAAGTGTGTGTGTGTGCCACTGCTTTCTTGTTCTGTTCCTTTTCTTAAGAGCACCTGCCTGCAAGGTAGCAACAGCAGGCCTGTGCTCCTCCAGCATGAGACACTTACACAGACAGCACACACACATTCACGCACGCACACACACGCACACACATACGACACGTGCGCAGACACACACATGCGTCCATCATGCACCTGTCGGTAATCTGCTGCTGCACGCACACCATACCTACAAGCAGTATATGCTAGGGATCAGCAGAAGGGACGCACATAATAGAACCAGATCTGCCACCCCTTAAATTAGGTGCACTGACATAAACCTATGTGGAGCGTGCTGTACCCACGCAAGTGCACGTGGCAAGCAAGTCTGTGCTCTTTGGATTGATTTACGTGGACTTAAAATGAACCTATGCGGAGCGAACTGTACCTACGCAAGTGCGCGTGGCAAGCAAGTCTGTGCTCTTTGACTTGATTAACGTGGACTTAGAATGAACCTATGCGGAGCGAACTGTACCTACCCACACCAAGGTGCGCGGCTTGCAAGTCTGCACCCTTAAACCTATTAAGTGCATGTAAATGAACCAATGCGGGGCAAGCTTTACCCACACGGACAGGCGTGGCCGGCAGGGTCACGCTCCTGAGGTTGGAATGGTGCCCCCAAAATGATGCAGAGCAAAATTTACCCCCCCACACACACACGGGCACAGCTGGCAAGTCTACAGGCTCAAGGAGCAAGCCAGCTACGCAGATAGTTAAACGCACTCCCCCCCCAACACACAGACAAACACATACAGTGAAACAGTGAAACGCACTCCCCACTCAAACACACGCTGGAGAAGCTTTTGTGAAATTGAACAAGTTCAGTTTCAGGTGCTTGACTCCTACACGGCACAAGAAGTCAGCGCACCTATGAGCACTGCTTGCAATGAGGTGATTGGCAGATCTGCAGTAGGATATTCAGAGGAGCGAGTGCGGCCGGCTGCAGGGAGTTCTCCATGGAGAGGGGTCAGAGGTGTGGCGGGGATCTGGGCGGCAGAAGGATGCTCGGAGGGTGGCATAGCAGCAGCAGGGGATTCGGAAAGACGAGGAGGGCGGCCGGCTGCAGGGAGTTCTCCATGGAGAGGGGTCAGAGGTGTGGCGGGGATCTGGGCGGCAGAAGGCTGCTCGATGGGTGGCACAGTAGCAGCAGAAAAACTCGAAGCAGACACCTGAGGTTGCTTGGCAGGACTCGACAGGGCCCGAGCTGTGCTTGGCCCAGAAGGCAGATGTACAAGGGAGTCAGCAGTACGTGCCTCAGCTGCACGTGCAGCAGCAAATTCCGTGCGTGCTGCTGCACGCAACACGGCATAGGGACGCTCCGCAGCAGAAGGGGGAGCAGGGGGCTTAGGTGCGTCAGGTGGTGTATGGGGACGCTCAGCTGCACGTGCAGCAGCGAACTCCGCGCGTGCTGCTGCACGCAACACGGCAAAGGGGCGTCCTGCAGCAGAAGGGGGAGCAGGGGGCTTAGGTGCGTCAGGTGGTGTATGGGGACGCTCAGCTGCACGTGCAGCAGCAAACTCCGCGCGTGCTGCTGCACGCAACACGGCAAAGGGGCGTCCTGCAGCAGAAGGGGGAGCAGGGGGCTTAGGTGCGTCAGGTGGTGTATGGGGACGCTCAGCTGCACGTGCAGCAGCTAACTCCGCGCGTGCTGCTGCACGCAACACGGCAAAGGGGCGTCCTGCTGCGAGAAAAGTAGAAGGCTCAGTAGCACGTGGATCTGCAGGAACTGCACGTGCAGCAGCAAACTCTGCACGTGCTGTGTTACGTAACACGGCAAAGGGGCGTCCTGCTGTGAAAAGAGTAGAAGGCTCAGGAGCACGTGGATCTGCAGGAACTGCACGTGCAGCAGCAGAAGAATGCTCAGCCGCACCTGATGCAATGCTTGCACACGGCTCGGTGAAAGCCTCGCGCAGCGCAGTAGGAGTCGCACGTAGCGCAGCAAATGGCTGCTTAACTGCACCAGATGCAGCAGGAGCCGCATGTAGCGCAGCGAATGGGCGCTCAGCTGTGAGCGGTACGGCAGTAGAAGTCGGAGCCTGCTGAAGTGCACGTGATGCAGCAGAAGCCATACGCAGTGCAGCGAATGGGCGCTCAGCCGCACGTTGCGCAGCAGAAGCTGCATGTGGGGTGGCGAATGGGCGCTCAGCTGCACGAGCCGCAGCAAGAGGCGTGTGTGCACGTGACGCAGCTAAAGCTGCACGCAGTGCGGCATACGGGTGCTCAGCAGCACGTGGCACCGCAGGAGGAGGGTGATCGGACGTAAGGTGCGCATCAGCGGCAGCAATGGGAGGCTCAGGGATGAGTGCTGGTGGTGGTGGTGGTGGTGTGTGGGAGAGGAAGGGGGCATGTGTTAAGGTGGGGGGTTTTTGGTGTGGATTGAGCACTTGCTGATGAGAGTGTGCCTGCTGCTGCTGTTGCTGCAGTTGGTCCACACAATTAGCATCCATTTGCGGCAGCTGCTGCTGTGGTGGTTGGCCCGCAAAATCCCCATCTGCCTGTGGCTGCTGCTGCTGCTGCTGCTGTGATTGCACTTGCAGCTGCTGCTGCTGCTGCTGCTGTGATTGCGCTTGCAGCTGCTGCTGCTGCTGCTGCTGCTGCTGCTGCTCTTCTTGCGGTCGGCCCACCAAGTCCTCGTCCACTTGCAGCTGCTGCTGCAGTCCCAACAGCTCTTGTTGCTGCACTTGCTGCAGCTGCCGCAGCTGCAACGACTTGTGTCCCCGCCGCACGTTCAGCTGCTGCTGCTGCTGCTGCTGCTTTGTATGCCGTCCCTGTGCTCCTTTCGGCAGCTGTTGCGAGAAATGAGCAGGCTGCAGGACGTCTGAGCTGAGCCAGCTTTCGTTGCAGCTGTTGCCCCTGGCAAGCTGACGCTGCTGCTCTGCTTGCTGCTCCTGAAGCTGGTGTTGCTGTTGCTGCTGACGCTGCTGTGCTTGCTGCTCCTGAAGCTGTTGTTGCTGTTGCTGCTGGCGCTGCTGTGCTTGCTGCTCCTGAAGCTGCTTTTGCTGTTGCTGCTGGCGCTGCTGTGCTTGCTGCTCCTGAAGCTGGTGTTGCTGTTGCTGCTGGAGCTGCTGTGCTGGCAAGAGTGACCCTTGTGGGTGATGCGTCTGACGTGCCTGTTGCTCTGATCCAAGGTGTGGCTTTTGCTGTCGTGCGTGCTGCTGTAAGGGCAGCAGTGGGCTGTGTCTGTGCTGCTGGCGCTCGTGCAGATGTGCCTGCTGTGCCTGCACGTGCATTTCTTCTCGCTGCTGTGCTTCCGCTTGCTGCATTGACGTCAGTGATGCCTGCTGCTGTTGATGATAGATACGGTGCCCTTGTGGCTGCTGCTGTGGCTGCTGCTGCTGCTGTGCTGCTTCCTGCTGTGGCTGTGGCTGTGCATGCTGTGCCGCTACCTCCTGCTGCTGCTGCTGCTGCTGCTGCTGATGATGATGCTGATGATGCACATGTGCGTGTGCATGCTCCTGCAACGTTTTCTGGCTCAGCGTGTCCATAGCAGAGGGGCCGAGCAGCTGGGGCAGGGCTGCCAGCAGGATGTCCACTCCTTTCTGCTCCTCAAGGCGGCCCACAAACCCAAACAAGGGGGTCGTGGGGCACACACGCAGCCCCAAGCGGGCCTGGGTGAGAGAGAGAGAGAGAGAGAGAGAGAGAGAGAGAGAGAGAGAGTGTGTGTGAGTTCATGTGTGTGTGTGTGTGTGTGTGTGTGTGTGTGTGTGAGACAGAGAGTGTGTGTGTGATAGTGTGTGTGTCTTAGTGTGTGTCTTAGTGTGTGAGTGTGAGAGCGTATGTGTAAATGTGTGTTACCACCTGAGTCTGTGTGCAGTAGGCAAGGGAGGTTAAAGCAAATGGGGATGAATGGTTTCACATGCAACACAAGCGTATGCGCATATGCATGTGCGCGTGCTCAGACACGCACACACACACACACACACACACACATACTCACAAACACAGACACACAGACACACAGACATCACACACACAGGCACCACACACACACACACATACTCACTAACGAACACACACTCACATACACGCGCACGCACACTCACACTCACATACACGCGCATGCACAACTCTACCTGCAGCAGTTGCTTCGCCTGAGCTTTCTTGACACGTGCATCAGACGCGGAGTAGTGCAAGGCATCGGGCAGCAGGGCATCTGTCTGAGGGCACCACACCGACGTGTCAACACCTGCGAAGGATCACATATGTTTGATTGTTTATGACTGCAGCTTTGATGGCGCGTGGGATCACATAGGTGGGATCACATAGGTTTGATTGTTTATGTCTGCAGCTTTGGTGGCGCGTGGGATCACATAGGTGGGATCACATAGGTGGGATCACATATGTCTGATTGTTTATGTCTGCAGCTTTGATGGCGCGTGGGATGACATAGGTGGGATCACATGGGTTTGATTGTGTATGTCCGCAGCTTTGGTGGCGCGTGGGATGCTGAGCGAGCGTTTTGGCAGACACTTGCATGGTGTAGAGGAGCAGGGCATCTGTTGGAGGGCACAAGCAATGATGCGTCAACAGATGCGAGGAGCCATGCAGGCTGAAGAGTGACTTGTCTGTTTCCTTGGTGGTGCATGGGGAGCTGAGTGAGTGTAAGACACAGAGGAGTGGGGGAGGAGCAGGGCAAGGGCACCGTGAATTTTAACCTTTAGAGGGGCACCAGGTGCTTTGCTGTACGTAGTGAGCCTTAACCGCAAACATGCATGTGTGCGCAGAGAATCATTTAAACACGCACAAATGCAATTGGCTGGTTTGACCAAGCACGTATTCACACACGTCGATGCACGCATGCATATGCACACTTGTAGGGTTGGCCAGAACCGTATACATACACGTATATGACTGTATATTTGGTGATTTCGCTGCCAAAAACACCATTCGGTTCTGGCCATATATATATACGGTGTATATACGGTATTTTTGGCAGGGAAATAACCAAATATACGGTCATATACGGTGTATATAAACGGTTCTGGCCAACCCTACACACTTGGCACCAGAATGGCTCCTTTCCCTAGAACTTTGTGTGAAGAGTGGTCTTCAATGCCTAGCAGTTCCATTTCTACGCTTTGCAAACTGACGCCCTTTCCCTGCATCCACCTCACCTCAACCATGCACACATTCACGCTCGTGAATGCTCGCACGCATGAACACACACACACACACACACACACACACACACCACGCCCACGCCCACACTCTCACCCACACCCACACACCATTCTGGATACCCAGCACTCCCTTCTCTCGCAAGGCGGCCAGTGTTCGTGCTACGTGAGGTGCGTTGTGCGGCACACCGGTCGCTGCATTTTGTTGCGATGCGGGTGATGGTGATGGCAAGGGTGGCTGCGGTGGTGTTCGGGGTGGTGGTGTTTGGGGTGATGGTGTTTGGGGTGGTGGTGTTTGGGGTGGTGGTGTTTGGGGTGGTGGTGTTTGGGGCGGGACTAATGGTAACCGCTGCTCTGGTGTAGGTGGTGGTAGTGGTGGTGGTGGTTGTGGTGGTGGTGGTGGTGGTAATGGCAGCTGAGAGGGGTGCGGTTGCCACTGCTGTGGTGTGGGTGCTGGTGACAGTTGTTGCCATGGTTGCTGTGATGGACCCAAGCAAGGCAGAGGGTGGGATAGCAGGGGTGTTGAGGTAGGCAAAGGTGGGTCCGGTTGTGTGAGGTGCGGGTGATGGCTTGCACTGTGGGCGGGTGTGTGTGGGTGCTGGCTTGCACTGTGGGCGTGTGGGGGTGGGTGCTGGCTTGCACTGTGGGCGTGTGGGTGTGGGTGCTGGCTTGCACTGTGGGCGTGTGTGGGTGGGGGCTGGCTTGCACTGTGGGCATGTGTGTGTGGGTGCTGGCTTGCACTGTGGGCGTGTGTGGGTGGGGGCTGGCTTGGAGTGTGTGGTGTTTGGGGCTGCGGCTGTGATAAATGCTGCAGGCCGGTACTGAGTGGCTGCTGCTGCATAAGGTATTGCGGTAGCCGTTGCTGCTGCTGCTGCTGCTGCTGCAGCTGTGGTGGTGGTTCTGGCGGGCGTGGGGGGTGGGCGTGCTTTGGATGGGAGTCAGGTTGGGAGGGCTGCTGCCAGAGCTGCTGCTTTTGGCTTTGCTGCTGCAGTTCTATGCGCTGCTGCTGGGCCTGCCTTTGTTGCTGGTGTGCTGACTGCTGCTGCTGCTGCTGCTGCTCCTTGTGCGTGCTACTGGGTGGGTGTAAGATGGGCTCGGCACACGCTTGCGCTTGCTGCTGCAGCTCACGCGCGTGCGTGGGGCTCACAGTTACAATTAAATCACTGCACAGCACCCCAGCCTGCAACCAACTGATCTGAGGGGCTGAGTTCGCTGCGTTGCTGCTGCTGTCGCTGCTGCTGCTGCTGCTGCTGCCAGAGCTGCTGCTGCCAGGGCTGCTGCTCGTGCCCGTGGCAGTGGTGGTGCTGCTGCTACTGCTGCTGCAGCTGCTGCTGCCAGAGCTGGCCTTGGTGCCTGTGGCAATGGCGCTCTTGCCAGCGCTTCCTTCCAGTGCGCGTGTGCGCGTGCCCTCTGACGCGCTGCCCTGCGGCACCTGCCCTGGCTTCCCGCTGCGGCTGGGACTGCGTTCAGCTGCCAGCACCTCCCATTGTGCAGCAGGCTCCTTAGAGGGCTCAAGGGTTGGCACAGCTTGCTGTGCCTCTCCTGGGCCTCCCTCAGTTAGGAGGTCGGCAAGGCAATCTGGAGGCAGGCCCAGTTCTGGGAAGCTGCTGGCGGGGAACAGGCCCTGTGTTTGAGCGTTTGTGTGTGTATGTGTGTGTGCGTATGTGTGTGTGGATGAATGTGTAGGTGGATTGGGTGATGGTTGTGATTGTGATTTGTGATTGTGTGTGTGTGTGTGTGATAGCATGTCCAGTTCTGGGAAGCTGCTGGCGGGGAACAGGCCCTGTGTTTGTGTATGTGTGTTTGAGCGTATGTGTGTGCGTATGTGTGTGTCTATGTGTGTGTGTGTGTGTCTGTGTGTGTGGATGAATGTGTAGGTGGATTAGGTGATGGTTGTGAGTGTGTGTGCGTGTCCATGTGTGTATTAAAGCATGTCCACATGCGTGAGCAGGTGGAAAGCATACACAGCCATTTGGCTGCCATGAGCTGTCTGACTGCAGAGAGCCACTTTGCTGCTGGAGCTGTGCGTTCAAAGGGAGCTTTCAGATGTAGGTAGACCTTATCCTGCCTAAGGCTGCGCGGGCCGGAGGTTAAATGCTTTGTGGTATCTGTGCCAACAGAAGTGAACCCTTTTTCTGCCCAAGCTGTGTGAGCCAGATTACGGCACTTACGACATGCTACAAAAATTTGTGTGGGCATGATTCATAGGCAGGTTTTTGCTTGTAGCAGCAAGATGGCGCAGCTGGGTGTACTCCAAATGTACTGAAAGCTCGAGGTTTAGGGGGGGAAAACCACGGAGACATTAATATACGCTATCCACATAAAGTATTAGTGCCCACGTAGAGCAAAAGTACCCGCTTAAGGTAAAAGGAAGCCTCGACTTACGACAAAAAGGCCTGCAGCGCAATGGCATGCTTGAAGTCAAACTCATAGTAGCGCACACACACATACACACACACTCATGCACGCATGTGTGCGCATGCACACGCGCTTATGCACACACACACACGCACACACACACACACACACAGGCACACACACACACAGACACACACACACTTGATGGCATACACACACACAATGGCACACACACACTTACACAAAAACACACCTGGTACGCAAAGTTATGGATGGTGTACACAAAGCGAGTGCGGCCTAGCAGCTGTGCGCCCAAGTAAGTTTGAAAGGCAGCCAGCAGGGAAGAAGCAGGTGGGGGGTAGCAGCCAGACAGCTGTCGCTCAGCCGCACCACCATCTTGGAGGAGACGTGGTTGTGAGCACAGCTGCGCAGATTGTGATACAGAACAGAAGGGATGGGCGGAGGGCTGTGAGGCGTCCAGCTGCTGCACTTCCTGTGTGTGGGGGCCCTGCTGCTGTGTGTGCTGCCCCTGCTGCACACACACCTGCTGCTGCTGCTGCTGCTGCTGCTGCAGTGCCATTTCCTTGTATGTAGTCAGCCACAGGGGCAAAATTCCTGTTGACCAATCATTGCCCACGTAGATGATGGGGCTGTCTGTACCAGCGCTGCTATTACTGCTGCTGCTGCTGCTGCTGCTGCTGCTGCTGCTGCTGTTGTTGTTGTTGCTGCTGCTGCTGCCGCCGCCGTTGCTGCTGCTGCTGCTGCTGCTGTTCCAAAGGTGATCAGCTTGCGTGATCTCAGCCCCATCGCAGCCTGCACGACTGATGCAGGCACCCGCCTGCGCACTATCGCTGCTGGTGCTGCTGCTGGTGCTGCGGCTGCGGCGGCGGCTGCTGCTGGTGCTGCGCCTTGTCGTTGAGGCAGCAACAACTTGGCCATCGTTGGGGCGCTCACCACCTTTTGCATTTTTCATACTGCTGTCATGAGGCATGCCCCCACGCACAACGTCGCCTCCCACCTGCTGCCCCTTCTGCTTCTCCTGTTTTTGCTGGCGCTGCTGCTGCTGCTGCTGCTGGTGCTGGTGGTGCTGCTGCTGCTGCTGCTGCTGCTGCTGGTGCTGGTGGTGGTGGTGCTGCTGCTGCTGCAATTGCCACAACAGCTGCAGTTGCAGCTCTTGCTGCAACAGCAGCGCGTGCTGTTGCTGTTGCTGCTGTTCTTGCGGCTGCGGTGGCTGCTGTTTATGTTGCTGTTTTTGTTGCTGCTGCTGCTGCTGCTGCTCAGGTTTAGGGGGAAGCAGCTCTATAACCTGCTGCGGCTCCTGCCCCGCCATTGGCTGCTGTTGTTGCTGTTGCTGTTGCTGCTGCTGCTGCTGTTGCTGCTGTTGCTGCTGCAGATTACATCTAGCTAAGCGACGCTTGCGAAGCCGCTGGCGACGATCACCGGTGCTCTGCCCTTTCTGTTGCTGGCTGTGCTGCTGCTGCTGCTGCTGCCCCACCTCTTGCTGCTGTGCTTGCTGCTGCAGCCACGCCAGGCGGCCCATCACCTTGGCAACGGCACCAAACGTAGAAGCGGCCAGAGTGCTGTTACAGCTGACAGCGGCAGAGGTAGCCGTGGTGAGGTGACCAGGGGCGATTGCAGCAGCAGCAGCACCAGCAGCAGCAGCAGCCACATCGGCAGCAGGCCAGGAATGAGCGCCAGCTGGGGTGGCCAGACCGTGGTGCATGCCCCAAGCACACTTGATGACGCGGGGGTCAGCGTGTGTGCCGGGGAAGGGGGTGGTCTGAGAGGCAGCTTTGCTGCCCCACAGCAGCACGGGCGCGGAGATGGCTGCCTGGCAGAGCACGCTGTTGCGGGCCTGGGAGTGTGTGTATTTGTGTGCGTGTGTGCGTGTGCGTGTGTGCGTGTGTGCGTGCGTGTTTGTGCATGCATGTTTGTGCGTGTGTGTGCGAGTGTGTGTGTGTGTGCGTGTGTGTGTGTGTGTGTGTGTGTGTGTGTAGGGCACGCAACACCACACACACACACACACACATGTATACATAGTGTTTCATGTGTGTACCAGCCAGCACCATGCACATGTACGCATTCTTCTTCATGTGAAGACCAGCCAACAGCATTGACACAAACACAGCCTTTTGAGCAAGGGCCTCATCCCACACGGCCATATTCAATGCAGCTCCTTGGTACAACCAAACACATCCTTTTGAGTAAGGGTTCACCCCAAGCAATCATGTTCAATGCAGCTCCTCTATATACACGATTACACTTACGAAGCAAATGTACCACACACAGCCGCAAACCGTACGTTTACCCACACGGCCATGAACGATGCATACGTGAATCCAGGCCAGCCTTGAAATTGGCCTCCGCCTGTTTATGATGCTCAGTGCGTGTGTGGCCCACACATTGCGTGCAGTATACACGCGCATGTGTGCGGAATTGGCCAGAATTGTACAGTATGCACACCGCACTTGAATTGTACAGTATGCACACCGCACATGACAAACACTGTTGGAGATCAATCTGCCACACAATGCCGTGCTTTTTCGCATATGAATGGGGCTGGCCATAACTGTTCACACACACACACACAAATACACACACGCCGTACATGATCTAATATATACTGAAACTTCCTCGCCAAGTGTCCAGAACCGTACATATGCACACTGCATTTGACAAACACTTATGGAGTTTTACCTGCCACACGATGTCATACGTACCTATTTGCAAATGTATGAGGCTGGCCATAACTTTTTATACACACACCACAAATGATCTAATACGTATGAAAATTTCCTCGCTGCGTGTTCAGAACCATTTATACACCATTTACACACACTCACACACACACACACACATAACACACACACACACACATACACACACACACACACACCGCTCACGACCGCAAAGGTGTGGAAAAATCTCCATGCTGAATGGCTAGAACCGTTTGCAGGCCGCAATTACCCTGCTGAATGGCGAGAACCGTTTGCAACGCCGCAAAATCGTACATATTTGTAATTGACTTGTATGGTTCAGGAAGACCCTACACAATGTTGTGCAGCATGTTGCTGTGTTTCCGCATTTTAAAGAAAACTCAGGTTACACCTACGCTCTGATACTGAGACGTTGCGGCAGCACCATACATTTGTAGGTATATACGGTGTATATACAGTATTTTTGGCAGGGAAATCACCATACATACAGTCATATACGGTGTGTATACACGGTTCTGACCAACCTTAATAATGAGACGTTGCGGCAGCATGAGTGGATGCAAATGCAAATGCAAATGAAGAGGTTGCACCTGCAAGCCGACACATAGCACACACGATCACAAATACACGCACAAACACGCTTGCATGCCCACACCCACACCCAACTTGCATCCACACCACATCAACACACTCACATCCAGACCCCTTCCAGCCACAGCCAGAGCCACACATATACGCACAGCCACAGCCACAGCCACACACACACACACACACACACGAACGCACACACACATGCTTGCACGTATGCATACACACGCACACACACGCACACACACGCACATACACACACACACCGCACCTGCTCATCCACTTCGCTCAAGCCGTGGCTGTACGTGTGCACGCCTGTGCTGGGGTCTGTGCTGCTTGCAGGGCCAGCCTGGATCGCAGTACGTGAACACACAAGTAAAACTAAACACGCGAAACGTGCAAATCACAATTAACGCACACAGGCATCCACACACAAGCAAACACTCTGGTCTATAATCGGAGCAAAGGAAAAGTTCATCAGAGAAATTTGAGGGTAGAGGGCGCAGGCAGGGGTAGGAGTAGGGCTGGTCACAGCAGTGTCTACACCATGAACGTTGAGGCTGGTCATACACATGTACGTGTGTATGGTGTATGTACAAAATATTTAGCTGGAAAACTTCTGTGCACACGATGTGAGTATGCAACATGCGTATACGGTTCTGGCCAATCCTACGTATACCGCACACAGCCTCCAAAAAAACAAACGTGTAATCTGTGACCTGACCCAAAAACAGGGTGCTTTACACACACACGAACACACACGCACACATACACACACGGTCCACCTGTGACTAGGCTCAAACAACACAAGGAGGCCTACTTGCAAGCTCACGGGTTAGCCGTCGTCCATTTAAAGCTAGCCTCACCTGGAACACAGGATGGTCCACAAACACACGGTCTACCCCATCTCCCAGCGCCCGGCACAAGTAGAAGCGCACGAGGCTGCTGGCGTCAACCGCATCGTGCTGCTGCTGCTGACCTGGGGAGGGGCATACTTGGTGCAAGAGTGGCAGTGGCGGTGGGGGTGGTGCTGCTGCTGCCGCTGCGCTTGTGCCTGTTGCTCCTGATGGGGGTGGGTATGGAGCGACTGCAGCTGCGGTGTCTTGCATTTGTGGTGCGGGTGATGGTGCTGCTAAGGCCTCTTGCAAGGGCAGCCGTGCGTGTGTGGGAGAGGATGGTGACGGCAGGGCGGGAGGTGAGGGTGCGTGTGTGTGTTTTTGACTTGCCCTGCAAGGCAGGCGGCAGCTGGAGCTTGTGCTTGAGCTGTCAGGCAGGCAGGGTAGGGAGGAGGGCTGAGCACTGCCCTGTGCGAGTACCAACGGAGGGGGAGGGCGGGTGCGGTGGGCGACACTCAGCGCAGAGGCGCGCACGGCGTTGTTGGCAGCACTGGCCGTAGAGGTGTCAGCTGAGGGGTATGCGTGCTTTGGGCCTGGGGCTGGCGAGGAGGGTGAGCCGTTGTTGCTGTTGCTGCTGCTGCTGCTGCTGCTGTTGCTATTGCTGGCGCTTATGCTGGGGGCATGCTGCGGTGCTTGGCTGCAAGGTGAGGGCGGTGGACATCCAGTTCCTGTTGACCCCTTTTGTTTGCCTGCCGTCTCCGCCTCAGCCAAGCCACCCCCAACTGAGCCTGCAGCTGGATCTGTAAGCACAGACCCAGCATTGTCTGTTGCTGCTGGTGGTGGTGGTGGTGCCGGTGCAGCTGAGCACGCGGCATCCATGCGCTCCTGAGGAACATATTTTGAGCTGCTGTGCACGGGCACGCACACGCCCGAGTCAAAGGCGTCATGGTAGTGCGCGTAGCGAGGGCTGACCGTCATGACCCGATGGCCCCTGTGCAGAGAGTGTGTGTTCCGGATTTTGGTGTGTGTGTGTGTGTGTGTGTGTGTGTGTGTGTGTGTGTGTGTGTGTGTGGTTGTGTGTGTGTGTGTGTGCCTGTGTGTGTATTTGTGTGTGCGTGTGTGTTTGTGTGTGTGTGTGTGTGTGTGTGTTGTGTTTGTGTGTGTGTGTGTGTGTGT
>Ga0307945_1002556_pt1 | contig 14748 bp, 21 predicted proteins | sample OrgLakmetagen228_FD_201818 | JGI IMG/M metagenome (GOLD analysis project Ga0307945, IMG submission 201818) | Saline water microbial communities from Organic Lake, Antarctica - #228 | ecosystem: Environmental > Aquatic > Non-marine Saline and Alkaline > Saline | place: Antarctica: Organic Lake...
CACACCCACCCCCTCCTACCCACCCACCCACACACGCATTTCCACACCCACACCCACACCCACACCCACACACACACTTACACACCCAAACCAACACCCACACCCCCAACCACACCTACACCCACACCCAGATAAAACCACTCACACCTGCTTAAACCAAGTGCTGAGCTGGCCCCACACAAACTGGGGACCATAGCGCTTAGACAGCTCTTTGTCTCCGTGGATAAGCAGCGCAGACGCCCCAGTTTTTTCAGGACTGACCTCAGATTTCTTGCGCCTGTATACAATTGCAAGGGAGCATGCGCATATACACCAGATTCAGGCACAGCATATTCTTTCGCAACTGATCTCTGATTGCTCGCGCCTGTACACAATTGCAAGGGAGTATGCATGCACACCAAATTCAGGCACGACATTTTCTTTTGCAACTGATTTCTGATTGCTTGCGCCTGTACACAATTGCAAGGGAGTATGCGCATATACACCAGAACTAGGCGTAACATATTCTTTTGCGACTGATCTCTGATTGCTTGCGCCTGTACACAGATGTTAACGAGGGACGTGCACAGACTGTTGCAAGTATAAAGGAAACGTGTTATCAGGATTTCAACCAGGAGAGCTGAACTTATCATTTAGTAGGCGTTGCATATCAGAGGCAGAAAGGGTGCAAGCATCCAAAAGTCATTGAGTAAATTACAAAAGTAGGCATTGCAAGTCAGAGGCAGAAAGGGTGGAAGCATCAGAGACGGAGCCTGTGGGACATACCTGCTCTTTACAATTAGTAAAAAGAACAAAAAGTAGGCATTGTATGCCAGAGGCAGAAAGGCTGGAAGCATTTGAAAATGGAGCTTGTGGGGCACACCTGCTTTTTAAAGTGCAGATCACCTTTAATGACTTGTGAAACCATGTCCTCATGTCTGAGAGATGAATTGCGCACGTCCCAAGCGTGTTTTAATAATATGCCCAGGCTCCCCTCATGTCTAAGAAATAATTGTACACGTTCCAACCGTATTTGTACACGTTCCAACCGTATTTGTACACGTTCCAACCGTATTTGTACACGTTCCAACTGTATTTGTACACGTTCCAACCGTATTTGAAATAAGGCACAGCTACATAGCCTCAGGTGTACTCGATACAAAGCTAAGGCAACTGCTTCAAACGTTCCAAAAAAGTCTGTCAACTATTTCAAACTGTTCCAAACGGTCTGTCAACTGTTTCAAACTGTTCCAAACGGTTCACACTGTTCCAAAAAAGGCTGTCAACTGTTTCAAACGTTCCAAAAAAGGCACAGCTACCTTAACTCAAGTATACTCAAAAAGAAGGTAGGCCAGTTGTGATGAAATGCCAAACACACACATACACACACATACATACCAAGTAAGACTGAGCTACTACCAACCACAGCTTGTACGTTTTTTTGCTCCACAAGCGTTTCAACAGATCGACAGTGCCTGCACTTGCCCATACTCCTTGAATGCACTTACTTTGTATTTACTACACTTGCCCATACTCCTTGAATGCACTTACTTGCGGCTCGCTCTGATACCTTCCCCATTTCCATCAACAGCTACTGCTCCGTCTTGTGCCTCCCCTGGTTCCTTCCCTGCTGCTGCTGGTGCTGATGCTGCGCAACTTGATGGCAGTGCTGTTGCTGCTGCTGCTGCTGCTGCCGCTGGCAGTTCTGCTGGTGCCAATGTTGGTGCTCCTGCCTTTGCTGGTGATGCTGCTGCTGCTGCTGCCAATGCTGGTGCTCCTGCCTTTGCTCGTGATGCTTCTGCAGCAGCTGGTGGTGGTGGTGGTGGTGATGCTGCTGCTGGTTGCAGGGCTGCTGCTTCTGCCTTTGCTCGTGATGCTTCTGATGCTGCTGCCATTGCTGGTGCACCTGCCTTTGCGGGTGATGCTGCCACTGGCGGAAGAAACCCTGAGGGTGCTGAGGCTGGCACCATTGCCATTCCAGTCGATGATGCTTGCACAGGTGCTGTTGCTGCTGATGCTGATGGTTTGGTGCTGCTGATGCTGATGGTTGCTGCAGCCGATGATGCTGGCGCAGGTGCTGCTGTTGCTACTGCTGATGGTTTGTCTCCTCGCGTGCCTAGGGTTGTGTGAATGTATGTGAGATTGCACGTGTTAGCTTGTGTGTGGGTATGTGTATGTGCCATGTGTATGCGAGCGTGTATGTGTCATGTGAGTGTGTGTGTATGTGTGTGTATGTGAGCGTGTGTGTGTGTGAATGTGAGATTGTATGCACTAGCTTGTATGCAGTTGTAAATATGTGTGCCGTGTCTATGTGTATGTGTGTGTGTGAATGTATGTGAGATTGCACGTGTTAGCTTGTGTGTGTATATGTGTGTGCCATGTGTATGTGTGTGTTTGTACACTTGTGCACCATACATATGTATGTGTGTATGTGTGTATGTGTGTGCTCACTCTCACCAGTGGCACCTGCATATAGGTGTGTGTGCATGTGTACGGATACATGTGTGAGTCTGTAAGTGTTTGTTTGTGCGTCTGTGTGCGTATGTCTGTCTGTTTGTTTGTGTGCGTGTGTGTGTGTGTGCGCGTCTGCTTGTGTGAATGTGTGTGCTGACTCTCACCTGTGGCACCTGCAGCTGCCTTTTTGCTCGCAGCTCTGCTCCCCCTTTCATCTCCATGTCCCGCATGTGTTTGCACGGCACACAGCTTGGAGGCAAGAGACTTGTGCAGCATGAGCAGGTCAGCGTGAAGGTCTACTGGCGGAGATGTGACGCCTGCAAATGATGCAGAGGATGGATGTCGCTTTTCAAATGAGATAAACAAGGGGGTGCTCTGCAACGAGGTGCTCATTGTCTGTGTGTGTGTATGTGTGTGTGTGTGTTTGTGTGTGCGTATGCAGCATGATATAAAAGGTCAGCGTGAAGGTCCACTGGGGTGGTTTGATATAAACAAGGGGGTGCTCTGCGACTGGGTGTTCATTGTCTGTGTGTGTGTGTGTGTGTGCGTGTGTGTGTGTGTGTGTGTGTGTGTGTGCGCGCGCGTGTGTGTGCAGCATGAGTAGGACAGCACAAAGGTTATCTGGGTTAAATAACCCACCCAGCCAGCCCCCCACTCACCCACATTTCCCTACAACACACCCCACACACCCCACGCACTCTTATAATGTCGCTCTGCAGAGATCCAGGTGTGCGTTGCCGCGTGAAGGCGCAGCAGGTCGGCACATGCGGTGTGACTGCCTGCTGCGTTTGCGTTGCTGCACCTCGCACTAGCAGCGCGCAGTACCGCTTCCATTTCACTCAGACACGTGCGTGCTTCTTCTGACGTGCTCACCTGAGTGGATAGGAAACGTGTGCCACAAGTGTGAGTAAGAAAAGGGGGCAGTATGTAGGGCAATGTGGACGGAGAGGTGTGCACAAGTGTGAGTAAGAAAAGGGGGCAGTATTTAAGGTAATGTGGACGGAGAGGTGTGCACAAGTGTGAGTAAGAAAAGGGGGCAGTATTTAGGGCAATGTGGACGGAGAGGTGTGCACAAGTGTGAGTAAGAAAAGGGGGCAGTTGTGCCTTCTTCCCCTTTTAGGATCATGAGATGAACCGGAGATTCTGGTATAGACTGCCTATGCATTCAAGAATGCCCATGCCAATATTCAGGCGAATAATTTTTTTGTAGGTGCTACAAGTCTGCGATGCTAAGACAAACACTCCTCACATTTCAGCAGTGATCACACATAACGCAGCCTAGCAGTCGCACTTTTTGAGGTAACGGCTGGTTCTGCAATCTCTGTAACCTCTGTAAATAAGAAAAGGGGGAGTACTCAGGGTAATGTGGATGGAGATGTGCAGGGCTGCCTTTCCATACAGCGCACTCAGGGCTGTGTGTGCTTTTGTCTGCTGATGATGTGCAGGACTGCCTTTCCATACAGCGCACTGCACTCAGGGCTCTTTTGTCTGCCGGAAATTGCAGGACTGCCTTTCCATACAGCACAATCAGAGTTGTGTGTGATTTTATCTGCTGAGGATGTGCAGGACTGCCTTTCCATACAGCACAATCAGGGTTGTGTGAGCTTTTGTCTGCTGAAGATGTGCAGGACCGCCTTTCCATACAGCGCACTGCACTCAGGGCTCTTTTGTCTGCCGGAAATTACAGGACTGCCTTTCCATACAGCACGATCAGAGTTGTGTGTGATTTTATCTGCTGAGGATGTGCAGGACTGCCTTTCCATACAGCACAATCAGGGTTGTGTGAGCTTTTGTCTGCTGAAGATGTGCAGGACCGCCTTTCCATACAGCGCACTGCACTCAGGGCTCTTTTGTCTGCCGGAAATTGCAGGACTGCCTTTCCATACAGCACGATCAGGGTTGTGTGAGCGTTTGTCTGCTGAAGATGTGCAGGACTGCCTTTCCATACAGCGCACTCAGGGCTGTGCGTGCTTTGTCTGGCATGGCGTGGTTTTTCCAAACGCTGGGACAAAGGGTGAGGTGCACGTGCTTGTACCTTGTTCGCAATTGCAGCTTGAGGAGTAAGCTTTAAATAGCGCACATTATTACAGACACAATTGCACACACACACAAACACACACAACACCACTTCTGAACCCTCATACCCACCTAAGGCCCCACCACATACCCCCTCTGCCCACACCTGCTTAAGCAGAGCCCCTCATACGCATGAACTCATGTGCAAACACTTACACACTCGCATGCGCATACACATGCAAACACTCACACCTGCTTAAGTGGAACTACTCATATGCATACACTCATGCACACTCACATGCAAACCCACATGCACACCCACATGCACACACACATACGCACACACACATACGCACACAAACATATACACACACAAACACACACATGCACACACACACACCTGCTTCAGTGCAACCTGCAGCAGCTGCGACAGAAAGGGCCAGCTGTGCCCATACTGCGTCAGCACCCTCTGCATATCTGAGACACTGACAGCCCCTGAAGGACTGCTTTGCAGCTGCTTTGCCACGGATGTTGAGCTCAGGGCTGCGCATGCAGCCTGAAGGTAGCGGAAAGTGTACACATGCGTAAGAGAGCTCAACAAAACGATGGGCAGGAATATGACCAGCACTAACGGCAGCTGTTTTGCCACGGATGTTGAGCTCGGGACTGCGCATGCAGCCTTAAGATGTGGAAAGTGAAAGAATGTGAGAGATCGTGCAAAGCGATGGGCAGGAATATGACCAGCACTAACAGCAGCTGTTTTGTCACGGATGTTGAGCTCAGGGCTGCGCATGCAGCCTGAAGGTAGTGGAAAGTGGAAGAACGTGAGAGATCATGCAAAACGATGGGCAGGAATATGACCAGCAATAACGGCAGCTGTTTTGCCACGGATGTTGAGCTCAGGGCTGCGCATGCAGCCTTAAGATAGTGGAAAGTGGAAGAACGTGAGAGATTATGCAAAACGATGCGCAGAAATATGACCAGCACTAGCAGTATTAGCAATTGCTTTGCCACGGATGTTGAGCTCAAGGCTGCGCATGCAGCTTTAAGATAGTGGAAAGTGAAAGAATGTGAGAGATTATGCAAAACGATGGGCAGAAATATGACCAGCACTAGCAATTGCTTTGCCACGGACGCTGAGCTTGTGGCTGCGCATGCACCCTGGAGCCAAAAGAGGACGCACGTAAAGGGAAAATAGCTCATGGCTGCACATGCAACCTGGAGCCAAAAGAAAGACGCACGTAAAGGGAAAATAGGACGTCATGGACACTAGATCTAAGGGTTAAAGAGGGCACAGTGCAGAGTATATATGTAAAGGAGAGTTGGGGGAAGGGGTAGATCAAAAGCACGCAAAGAAGAAAGCAAGGATATTAAATACGCCAGCGGCAAAACTGCTAAGACCTCAATCAAGGCTTTGCCCTGCAATTAATTTCACTGTGCCGCAAGGTGGGAAGTACACATGCAGCCTACATATTATACATATTATACACAGTCCATACATAATTCGCATAATATACGGCTTGGCCATCTGAAACCACACCTTCTATCACAGGCGATTCATTAGTGCTGCTTTTTTCCATCTAGATTCTGGTCTGTGCCTTGTATGCTCGACCCACTAGCGTCAAAGATGACAAAGCCCAGCCTCAATTTGCCCTTGTCGACTCATCCCACACAACTATGCAGGCCGCACTTTTCTTGCCACTCCATACACTCCATAGTACAACTACACTCTTTACCCATCATTCCCAGCGCATCAAAGATGAAAAGAACCATAGCCTTGTAAGCCACGCTATTTTCGTCACTCAACGTCACACCTGCACAGATTACCCACAATCTACATGCACTTATCTAACAGCACCTGCACATGCGGCCCACAATCAACAACTTCAACAACTTCTTACCCGTACAGCCCTGCGGGCCACACTTACTTTGCCACTCTACATTACACCTGCACACTCAGCCCACATAATCTACAATTCTAAGATTTTCTTACCCACACCCTGTGGGCCACACTTACTTTGCCACTCCACATTACACCTGCACACTCAGCCCACATAATCTACAATTTTAAGAATATCTTACCCACACCCTGTGAGCCACACTTACTTTGCCACTTTGCACCTGCACACTTACTTTGCCACTCCACACCTGCACACTTGGCGCACAATTTGTACTTGCATATTCCTTACCCCCACAGCCCTACGGCCACACTTTTCTTGCCACTCCAAAGGTGCTCCATAATGCATCTACACACTTAACCCACAATTTCCATCAATTCATTGCCCACAATCTACATTAGAACAACTTCTTACCCGCACTGCCCTGCGGGCCACACTCTTCTCGCCACTCCAAAGGTGCTCCACAATTTCCTCCTTGCTCAATTCGTGCAAAGGGGGGGCCTGTGAGAACACACGAGAATTTACACAGACCAATGAATTTCCAGGGTTAAAAAAGGGAATAGCGTGCATGTACCAATACATAAAGAAAGAGATGAGCTTGAGGGAGTTTTAAGGAGCAAATACGCGAAGTGGCTTATTGAAAGTGATAATATAGGGGCCTGACAGGGCAGGTATGCAAGGATGACAAAAGGTATGCACAGAATAAATTTAGCGGGCATTCAGAAGAACTTGGTTGCTTCGAAATAAATCCAGGACGTGAATCAAGGCAACCCAAACACGTTGTTAGGATTGACAGAATGCGTAAATGAAAGTTAGCTTTTCGTGTTTGTGCTAGACGTCGCACATTTTTACAAAGCAACGTAACATCGTATCCTATCAAACAAATCGGTACGATCGAGAGACCGCATAAGTTAAATTTTTCCTGGACATTGTTGTTAGACGTTGCACGTTGTAATGATTAAGAGGACGCATAAGTAAGTACGCCCTGCATGTGGTGCTTGCGACAGATAGGACCCGTTATTATAGTACAACGTAACCTTGTTGTTGTATTGTGTCAAACGAAATGTTGCGATCGAAAGACGCACAAGTACGAGTCCTGCAGTAGTGCTTGCAATAAACAGGACATGTTTTTTAGCAGACCCGCAAATAGTACATTCCCTGCCTGCGTGGATGCTTCAGTGTGTGTTCCTTGTTGGTGACAGCTGGCTGTCCCGAGCTTAGCACCCAGAGGCAGGCGTGCTCTGAATTTTTATTTGCACCTAAGCTTGAACATAGCAACTTAGGGCGCACGTGTCTGATTTTCCGTGGCGTGGACCCCACTTTTCACCACAAAATCTTCACAGCAGATCACCCACTCCACCAAATGGCATACTTTTGTGTGGTATGGAGTTGTTGTAATAAACAAATATGATTGCAAAAAAAAATCTAGTGAAAAGATGAAGTGCGTGGTGATGTGGCTCAACATGTGCTCTTTTCCCATAGAAAGGCACCAAATTAGGGATTGGGCAGTCAAGATGAGCTTTGACCCCCGTCAATTTGCGCACACTGTGACTTACATGGATATAAGCACATCCTCGTGCAGATTACAATATCAGCTTTCATTTAAAGCCAGGATGGTGTCAGTTGGCTGAGTGTGCAGTGAATGGCAGGATTCAGAGTGCAAAAAGGGCACATTTTCAGGCACTTCCTCAGTCAACCCCCTCTGGCAAATTCCAGCCCGATTTTTGCTCTCAGAGTTGCGAAACAAAAAAAGAATATAATAATATTTAAATGGGGCCAATTGATGGCCTGGGTGGGTTTTGATGAAATAGTTTGACCCTTTACACGCGGCTGGAGCTTTTTTTGGCCCCATTTCACACCCTCCCATTTACACCAGAGTTGCGTGTTGCGGACCAAAAGATCAAGGATATTAAAATTTAGAGGGTGCAGTTTGTGAGCAATGATGTCTGACTTGTCTGACCAAAATGGTGAAGGGAAAGGGGAGAAAGAGCCAAAATTGGCTTGTTGGGACTGTTTGGCTTGCAAGGGGGTGGGCCGTTCATGGGGAAAGCCAGCCTTTGGACAAAGGAAAAAAGGAAAACTCAGCAGAGCAGACAGGCAAAATTGCAGCATGCTTTCTGCGTTGCCTCTGAGTGCTTACTTCACCTACTACTATGAATTTACTAGAATACATCCTTTCATAAAAACTGTGTCGCACGCTTCCTGCCCAGCGTCATTATCTATTGACCGCATGCATTCTTTACCTTATCTTTAAATTTACCTACCGCTCGCATTTATTTTTCATTTTTTCTTTACCCACCGCCCGTATAAAAATTTAAATGCCTCACCTGGGATTGCCCAGACTGACTAAGGATGTGTTTTAAAGCACGCTTCCTGCACAGCCTTCTTCTTTTAGCGCCCACATTTAATGAATAAACACATACTAAATAATTTTGATGTTTAAATGCAGCATGTGCCTCACCTGGGATTGCCCAGGCTGACGGAGGAAGTGCTTCATCTTGTCCAGCACAATCACAATGTTGCACAGCCGGTTGTGCATCACACTCTACAGGCACAAGAAAGAAGAGAGGGCGTTAAAATGACAGAGAAGCATCTAATTTTTCATCTCGTAAAGTGTGATATTGCACAGCCGGTTGTGCACCACACTCTACAGGCAAAAGAAACAAGAGAGGACGTTAAGATGACAGAGAAGCATTCTGTCCATCTGTGAAACACTAACTCAGATTTGCTCATCCCTGCCTGAGACTCAGCATGCTCCAGCATGTACGAACTGCGGGGTTTGACGTAAAGCATGCAGCACACACGCACTCTATCAAACCTATTTTTGCCCCCAACACACACGCTCACCCCTGCTTGTGATTCAGCAAACTCCAGCGTGTACGAATTGCGGGGTTTGGCGTAAAGTATGCAGCACACACACACTCCACCAAACCTATTTATTTGTGCCCCCAACACACACGCTCACCCCTGCTTGTGACTCAGCAAACTCCGGCGTGTACGAGCTGCGGGGTTTGGCGTAATGCATGCAGCACACACGCACTCCATTAAACCTATTTGTGCCCCCAACACACACGCTCACCCCTGCTTGTGACTCAGCAAACTCCGGCGTGTACACGTTGCGGGGCGGGGGTAGAGCAAGCAGCTCACTGGGCAGGGCTTTGTGCTCCAGATCCACAAACGCTAGAGCTAGTGCCACCCACTTGATGGCCCATGCTGGGAGACGGCTGTTGCAGGGCTGCAGGTGTTTTGGACATTGAGGATGTTGGACTCTTGACGATGTTGAATACTTTAGACAAGAGCATGGTTGCTGGGTAGAAAATCAAGGGTCAGGCGCATTTGTGAGGCCACTGTGCTGATCGTGCACGGCTGTTGCAGGGCTTCAGGTGTTTTGGACATTGAGAATGTTGGACACTTGAGGATGTTGAAATACTTTAGACAAGAGCATGGCTACTCGGTAGAAAGCTAAGGGTCAAACGATTTTGTAAGGCGACTGTGCTGATCGTGTACGGCTTTCGCTGGGCTGCAGGTGTATTAGATAATTGAGGATGTTGGATACTCAGAGGCTAGAGCACGGTAGGTAAATACTCGGACAGAAAATCAAGGGCCAGGTGCATTTGTGAGGCCACTGTGCTGATCGTGTACAGCTTTCGCTGGGCTGCAGGTGTATCAGATAAGGATGTTGAATACTCGAAGCAATAGCAAGATAGGCTAAAGCAATATAGGCAATTAGTTACGTCCTCAAGTTAGTTAAGTCCTCAAAAGACAGAGTCAGGCGCATTTGTGAGCCCACTGCAATTATGGCGCACGGCCGCAGATGGGGGATGTGCTTTTGCTTTTGGAGGGAGGTATTGATGCTTTTGAGAGGTGAGAGCATTGATGAGGTGGACAAGGGCCAGGCAGGTTTGTAGTTATAGTCTATGCACAGGATGATAAGTCTATGCGCAGGATGATAGTCTATGCGCAGGATGATAGTCTATGCGCAGGATGATAAGTATATGCGCAGGCTGATAAGTCTATGCGCAGCTGCTGTTTTACTTATAAATGAGAGACACATACACAGATACCTAGAGTTGGCCAGAACCGTATATATACGCTGCGTATACGATATTTTAAGAAAAGACATCGCCTGATATACAGTTACATATAGTGTATTTATACAGTTCTGGCCAACCTTACAATTACCACTACAGCATCAACCAAGGCAGCAGCGTCCATGTGCGTGCAAGCCTGGATCCTGTATTTTATAAATTCATACACAGGCACGGCATGCAGTTACCACTGCATCATTGCATAAAGAAGCAGAGCTCACGTACTGTGCATCAACCCACAGTTCCTTTATCCATGAGGATCAAACGCACAGCATGCAATTACCACTGCATCATTACCCAAAGCAGCAGAGCCCATGTTGTATGCATGCAAACACAGTCCCTTTATTCATGAGACAGGCAAACACGAACGTACCACTGTATCGTTGCCCAAAGCAGCAGATCCTATGTTGTATGCGCATAGACCTCATTCCAGGATTCACGAGATCGCAAAAACACACACACACACACACACGTACCACTGCATCATCGCCCAAAGCAGCAGAGCCTATGTTGTATGCACGCAGGCGCTGTTCTTCCTCTGGTGACAGCTGAGGCTCCATGCATGCTAGGACTACCATCAGCTGTCGATGCAAAAAGGTGTGGTAACGCTCCAAAGCCTGTGTGTGATTGTGTGTGATTGAGTGTTTGCGTGTGTGTGTCTGTGTATGTCTGTTTGTGTATGTGTGGGTGTCTGTGTGGGTGTGTCTGTGTGGGTGCCTGTATGTCTGTGTGTGTATGTTAGTGTGCGCGCATGTGTGTGTATACACGACAGTGTGTTTGTTTATGTATGTGTGCGTAAGTGTGTGCGGTGTGGATAGGTCACCAATACTACTGCTTAACCACCTCTATGTGGCAGTTTTTTTAGGCATGTGGGGCTCACCAACATTTTCACAGTGTTGTATTTAGCATTGTCACCAGCACTTGCACGTTTACTGTCATATACTCAAGCATGCATATTGTGTAGCCACACACACACACACACATACACACACACACGCACACACACACACACATGCCCCCCCCCACCCCCACTCCCGCCCCCACCTCCACCCCCACACACCCACACACACGCACCCGCACACAAAGCCATACATATACAAACACACACACACGCACACACACACAGCCACACACACACACAGCCACACAGCCACACACACACACGGGCGAACGCCACACACACAGTACAGCACGCACCAGGGTGAACGCCAGGGAGCCCATATAATACAAATAGGAGCCCCGACAGCTCTGGCTTCCACAGAGGCAGATGGCGGACTGGAACTCACGCTCACACTCGGTCACACTGCACTCACACAGAAAGTGTGAGAAATGACTCGCACTATGTCCAACCACTGTATGATTGAATGCACACTCGATCTCAGTCACACTGCACGCACAAGTAGGGTATGATACAGGTATCGGTACAACACGCCCAACCTGCACAAATTGGTTTAGGTGAAGGAATAGGGTTGGCCAGAACCATATATATACATATATATCAGGGATGTGTCATACGGTCATTTGGGACGTTCAATACGGTAAAACACGCGTTAAATACGGAATACGCGTATGATACGATCGTATTTTTAAGAAATTTCGGGAGTGCCGATTTTTGACCCAAAATGGACCCGATTCCCCCCAAATAACCCTTGGGTTCCCAATTCTTCTCCAATATATTATATGTTGTTAACATATTATATGATAGCATTAAAATCTGGCTGTAGCTGGGGCAAAAATTTGCCTAAAAAGGCCAAAAAATGGCAAAAAAGGCAAATTTTGCAATTTAAAAATACGGCCCGATTTGTTCAATACGGTGAAATACGTGTTAAGTACGATATGGCGTATTATACGAATACGCCATATGACACATCCCTGATATATATATACGGTGTATATACGGTATTTTTGGCAGCAAATATACAGTCAAATACGGTGTATATAAACGGTTCTGGCCAACCCTGTGTAGGATCAATGACCAAGTTCCTTCCTGGTGATTTAACTGAACAATGACAGCATCTATGGGCCAGGGCAGGTATGAGTTGTTTTCAAGGTGCGTGTTTTAAACGCAGGTGTGTACAATCATGCTCACAAGCATTGGCGGCATCTATTAGATCCAGGATGCAGCATTGGGGGCAGGTATTTAGGGTTGGCCAGAACCGTTTACAAATATGCACCGTATTTGACCATACCTAAACGAACATAAACCATATTTGACCATACCTATACTTGGTAATTTCCCAGCCAAATTACGGTATAAACACCGTATACATTTAAACATGGTTCTGGCACCCCCTACAGTTAATCAACAATGCCTACTTGCTTAGGGGCAGAGGCGGCAACATCATCAGAATGCACACTTGCAGCATTGGACTTAACTGCTCAAGGGGAAAGGCAGCAACATCATCAGAATGCATACTCGCAGCTTGGTACTTACAACTCAGGGACAGAGGCAGCAACACAATCAGACACACACTTACAGCGTTGTACTTAACTGCTTAATGGGAGAGGCAGCACTATAAACAGAATGCACACTCGCAGCTTGGTACTTACAACTCAGGGACAGAGGCAGCAACACTATCAGAACGCACACTTACAGCGTTGTACTTAACTGCTCAAGGGGAGAGGTGGGCACCTTATGCCTGCACTAAATGTGACGCACAGGCATCAAATGTGACGCACATGCATCAAGGGTTACACACATGCAACAAAGGTTACACACATGCATCAAATGTTACACGCATGCATCAAATGTTACACTCATGCAGCAAATGTTACACTCATGCAACAAAGGTTACACACATGCATCAGATGTTACACACATGCATCAAATGTTACACGCATGCATCAAAGGTTACACACATGCATCAAATGTTACACACATGCATCAATTGTTACACACATGCATCAAATGTTACACTCATGCAGCAAAGGTTACACACATGCATCAAATGTTACACACATGCATCAATTAAAACACACATCCATCAAATGCTACCCATGTGCAGCAAATATAACACACACCCATCAAATGTTACACACATGCATCAATTATAACACACATGCACACTATTGTGTCGATCCCATTGAGATAGGCTGCAGGTTGGTTCAGGAGTAAGGCCGTGGATAAATGTCACAGGAAATTGTGTGCACAGTGAGCAAATTGTGTGCACAGTGAGCAAATTGTGTGCACAGTGAGCAAATTGTGTGCATAGTGCGCAAATTGTGTGCACAGTGAGCAAATTGTGTGCACAGCGAGCAAATTGTGTGCACAGTGAGCAAAAATTAAGCAATACCGCTTTACAACAACCATGGTAAAGATTATGACAAAAATAGGAACTTCGATGCCGGAGAAGTCCTTGCAATAGCCACAGGTATTGGTTGCTTCTTGAAAGGACAGCAAATCAGCAAGTTTGCTTCTTAAGCGGGGGGATGAGGAATCAGCAGGAAACAGCAGCAGAAAAAAAGAGCAATGTAAGCAACGAAAACCGCTTTCTACATTAATTAAGAAAAGAGGCAGATCATCATTCAGCACACTTATACACTGAAACGTACACGAACGTCCCCCCACACACACACACACACACCTGCTGTAATCAAACGTCAGCTCCTCCCCGGGCTGCAAAGCAAACAGGAACAGCAGAAAGGCTAATATATAGCGGGGCATACATAGCAGGGGCATACATAGCAGGGCATACATTTGAAAAATGCATATGACAATCGCAAAATCGGTCAGGACATGCAAATGACGAGATCACATGCCGATTGTTAATATATTTCCACTCACCTCAATGTGGCGCAGGGCATACATGACAATCGTCAAACGGCCCTCAGCAGAAACCACAATGGTCTGACAGTTTGGTGTGCAGCTATGGCTCATCCGGCTAGCAAATGAGGACTGCAATGTGTGTGTTTGCTTACGTGCGTGTGTATGTGTGTGTGCATGTGTGTATGTATGTGTGTGTGCAGCTATGGCTCATTCGGCTAGCAAATGAGGACTGCAATGTGTGTGTATGATTTCGTGCGTGTGTGTATGTGTGTGTTTGCATGTGTGTGTATGTATGTGTGTTGCAGCTATGGCTCATTCGGCTAGAAAATGAGGACTGCAATGTGTGTGTATGATTACGTGCGTGTGTATGTGTGTGTGCGTGCGTGTGTATGTGTGTGTGCAGCTATGGATCATCCGGCTAGAAAATGAGGACTGCAATGTGTGTGTATGATTATGTGCGTGTGTATGTGTGTGTGCGTGCTTGTGTATGTGTGTGTGTGTGCAGCTATGGATCATCCGGCTAGAAAATGAGGACTGCAATGTGTGT
>Ga0307945_1002557_pt1 | contig 14748 bp, 13 predicted proteins | sample OrgLakmetagen228_FD_201818 | JGI IMG/M metagenome (GOLD analysis project Ga0307945, IMG submission 201818) | Saline water microbial communities from Organic Lake, Antarctica - #228 | ecosystem: Environmental > Aquatic > Non-marine Saline and Alkaline > Saline | place: Antarctica: Organic Lake...
GCTATACGCAGAGTGAAAGAGTTTGGTAATAAAAAAAGGATTTCTGACAGGCCTCATGCGATGTTGTGGCTTTTCAAGACGTATGCGGTGTCAGCTGGCATGTATGCCAGTCAGATTTGGTCGATGCAATTTCTGAAGCATGACAATGGTTTCAGCAACCCTTTGCAGGTCGCACACAGAGCGTTTTTAAAGAGAATTTTGGGAATTAAATCTACTTCTGCAAATTGGTGTGTGCTTCGAGAATGCGCGCAGGAACCCTTGCAATTTTACTGGTTCAGGTCAGCTCTTCAAATTCTGGAACAGGATGGTTGATTCAATTAGCAATACTTTACGCGATGTGATGAAAGCAGATATTTCCCTTGGGAATTCTGGTGCTTCTAATTGTTGGACTAGACGGATGAAGGAAGCTTTTGGTGATTTGCAGAAGGGCACTGTTTACAGAAGTTGTATACATAAGTGACTTTACATTACAAGAATTGAATATTTCTAATTTGCGCATAGACTTGAAATTCAGGCATCAGGCAGTTTGGAGAGAGGCACAAGGTCAAGATCCTTGCTCTTGTTTAAAACAGTCTGTGGCTTATCACAAATGGTTTGCTTTGCCTGAGAGACCGGTTTCTGATGCACGTGTACCATTTTGTCTTGCCGGAGTAATTGAAGATGGTTCTGAGCAAAAGTGTAATGAGGAACGTTGCTCGGTTCAGGATTCGAGGACATGAGTTGAAGTGTGAAACTGGTTTATACGGCAGGAGTCCGGACAGGAGTGCACGTGTTTGCAATTTGTGTGAAAACGGGGATATTAAAGATGAGAAACACGTTAATTTTTCATGTATGTGCACCAAACATTACGGCACCAGTTCAACCAAATAATTGATAATATTTCTGACGGTGATATCAAAGGTTTTGTTTTTCAACATAACTCAAATTTATGAGTGCAGCTGTCGGTCTTTTTGATTGGTTTTTGTTGGAACCTATAGGTCGAGCAGTTATGCCAGACTGGAGGCATTTGTAATCCAAACTAAACTAAACTTTACATGGCAAAGGTACATTTATAGCAAGCTTAAGTAACATTCAGTTAAGTTTGCCTTGCTTCTTGCTAATCAATCCCAAATAGTACAGACTTCTTACTTAAAAGTGGACTAAATGAATGATTTGTGTCGAACATGATCTGTGATGCACTGACAGGTTGTACGCATTTTTGTGAAAATGAAGGTCATCGCCAATTGTGTCCATTGTATCCATGGAAATGTGTGTTGGGGCAGTGAGAAACATTAGAAACTGTTTCGTTGTAAAGGTGTGTTTAACAACTCCTCCCTCTCCACGCGAGAAGGAGCGACGGTTCAAGCGCACCGAGGAGAAGCAACGACTCACAATATGAATCCCAGGGGAAATCACGTGATTCGTCCATTTAGCATGACATCACCTTGCTTGCTTTGCCCAGACAAAGATGACCTGGCTGACACCAGGTTTGCTATGTGCAATTCATCTTATGTTATTGTTATGCTAGTCGAATTTCTCAGGCCTCTGTCTAGCCTTATCTACTAATTTAACAATAGCAAGAAGTTACCTTGGTCTACTAATTAAAGGAGAAGTTACCTTTTAGACATTAGCAAGAAGTCATTTTGGTCGGGAAGATTATCACATCACAGCAACAAAAAGGCAAAATTCCACATATTCCAAACACCTCAAAAAATTGTTGAATTCCTCGACCACACCAGGAGTCTGCTACATAAGTTCGTAAATAGTATTTTGTTCAAATACGAGTATCAAGAGTCTGCTGCATAAGTACGTAAGTAATATTTTGTTCAAATACGAGTACCAAGATTACAATAACTACGCTATCAGCAGCGCTAGTGTACCTAATATGTACCCCAATCTTTGCCTTGTCCGGACAGTATTTTAAAGATTTATTCCAACATGCTTACATCAACAGTTCAGCTCCCGCCACCAACAAACCCAGAAATAAAGATGCATACCCAAGTCCTGATCTAGCAGCACCGTTAGCATTGCTACCATATTCTCCCAGGTTTTCGCTAACCCAGCCATCACTGTTGATCATGTTGACAACATTGTCAATTGCACTAGATGTGTCAGCAGTTGGGCCTGTGTTTAAATGTTCAAGTAAAAATAGCAGGTGTTGTGAGGTGCCTTGTGCATGCACTTGTGCAGCACTTGTGCATGATGTGAGGTGATTTGTGCTTGCACGTCAGGAACTTGTGCAATGCTTGCAAGTGATTTGTTAGCATTGCATAGCATGAGACCTCTTTCAGATTTAAATTGAGCAGACGATTTTTAATAAACGTTAAGCAATAAGTTTCAGGGACACCAGAGCGCATATGATGTATATAAGCACCTGTGAATGTGTAGGTCGCTGTCACCACATTGGACTTCAAGGCACGTCGGGAGCCACTGAACTGCATATCTTTCAAGGTCACCTGCACAAAAAGGTGGAATTGGGTGCTTTAATCAACTGATTACTAAGCAGATATGGATATCTCAAAGCAAGTTTGCGGTGCTATAAGGTAAGATAGATATCCTGAAAGCTGGACTTCTGAGCAGAAGGATGTGTACATTGCCCTTCCAGTAACATCTGCTTAAAGGGCAAGCCAACATCTCAGTCAGTCTATTACAGAGAAAAATGGTGGTACATGCAGTGAAACGTGAAGGAATGCCATAGACAGTAAGGTTCTTTAAACCAAGTATGAAACAATTTTGCGCCATAAGTGATCCCAGCCCACTTACCTTGCCACCCACAACATTCAGCATATCAGTGAACATTTTCTCTGTTTCCTGCTTGAAGTTCTTGCGCGTTGTACTTTCACTATTCTCTGATGGGTAAAAGAGAAGGTAAGAACATCAGTGAAATGCAGTAGCAGACATGTATGAGGTGACAACTTCTCGAGTAAGCCTTGAATCATGTAAGGTCTGACCTCTGTTGCAGAACAGATTATCATCTTATTCACAACCTTCAGGTGAAGTAAGGACCGACACTCAAGTTACATGACCTGCCACAAGAAAACATATGATCCTGCAAGCGCAAGAGTCTTGTGTGTGCCCCAGAGAGAGAGAGAGAGAGAGAGAGAGAGATATGAGAGAGAGAGAGAGAGAGAGAGATAGAGAGAGAGAGAGGAGAGAGAGAGAGAGAGAAAAAGAGAGAGAGAGAGAGAGAGAGAGAGAGAGAAAGGGTGACAGTCTGCTACTTACTCAGGCCTTCCATTGTGTCGTCATCGTCCACAGCAATCATGAGGTCCACGTCACGGCTGTTGTCTGTCATCGCTTTCTACAACGTCAATGACACAAGAGCAGGCATCCAAATATCAGCAACTGCTGCAAGGGCATTGCATTGGGACTGATACATTTGGTGAGCAAGAAATGTTCAACAACAAATCATTGACATAACTTCATTTGAGATCACCTCTGCTGCGATCTTGATTGCACCGATGATGATCATGAAATTGTCGTCCTTCTTTGCATTGTTGCAGGCTGTTGTCTTGTCTGAGGTGCAGGTGCCCTCCCTGTACAGCACAGTTGTACACAGCCATCACAAATCATCATGTACACTTCTTAGGGTTAGGGTTAGCTAACCCTAAGAGAGCTTGTGCATGGAAAAACGCTGCAGCCCATGCATCTAACGGTGTTTGAAATCTGTGATGCCATGGTGATAGTACTTACTCAAAGGCTTTCAGCTCAAGATGGACAGTCTTATGCATAACACCAACATCTGCTCGCTGCATGAATTCCCGGTTGATCCACGCCTCCAGCTTTTCCATGTCAGCCTCCTTTGGTGGTGAATGGTGGAAGCCTACGTGGATGTACCCTGTTGCATGGACGGTTGAATGCGTGCGTGAGGTCACTTTCACACAGGGGAAGAGATCGCAAAGAGGCCTGGATCTCTTTAAGAAAATATGGCTTCTTATTACGATGATTTCTGGCAACTGCGTACTTATGAAAATGTTTTGCACACAAGCTGACTTACCAGAAACCATAACATCTTCGTGGTCATGATCGTCCTCTCTCAGGCGCCTTTTGTGCTCGTGATCATGCTTCCCATGATCATCATCATGGTCCTCTTCTTCACTGTGAGCAAGCTTCTTGCACACGTGGGCCTCGTTTCCTGTACCCCACTTTGAGCAGTCATCCTGTGTAAGCGCAACACATTGCAAACAGCATGTTATTGGCATCAAGAACGGACTTATATTTAAGGTTGTGAAGTGTTAAAGCTTCTGAAAAAGCCTTGAACGTCCTGCTCAGTGGATCAGGCAGATAGGCGGTCCAGGAGTGCCACAATGCCACGATGCTAGAAAGAGGACATGTGATGCTGTGGACCAAACTTGAGGGATAACAGCTCAGATAAAAATGGTTTGCGTCAATGTATGTACGCTGAGTGCATGGTACTTACTAAGTTTGATGCTTACCAGATGTTGAATGGTCACAGACACGCAAGCTTTGTACGGCCTCATCTGCGCTGGGTAGAACTGCACTGTATCTTCTTCGACATCCTTGCCATGGCTGTGGTCATGTGTCAATCCATGACCAACCTGCGTCACTGCACAGGTCAGCAGCAAAGGGAATGTCTGGAAGTAAGGCAGATGAGCCTCTATTGGTGTACAGAGCTGCAAATGCCAGGGGGGTGATGGGATATGGAATGTTGCCAAGACCAAGCATTTGAATTGAACCAACCTGAAAAACCTAGGAACAGTTGAAGAAAAGGGATTGAGATGCAAGTTAAGACTGTGGCACCATCAAAGACCAGATTTTGTGGCTGCTACGCACACATTCTCAGCAAGTGGAAATACAAACAGCACTCAGCAAGCTCATAAATGAGCTATGATATCAAAATCAGCTCTCTGGCCTTGCAGTCTGGCATGGCAGCACCAAAAGCACGCAAGCCTGCCTCTACACTGCCTCTGCACACCCTTGCTTGTGGCACCTCAATTTCAACCTCAGTCACTCTGAAAATGGAGTAAAGGTTATGTACCAAAGCAGCTGGGTCCATCAAGCACCAGCTGTACCTCCTCCTCTGGCTTGCCGGCATCATTGCAAAGGTCTTCGGCACACCTGCACAGACATTGCACATGCGTTTCTGCCTGTTTTACATGTGAATTGTCAATCATGGGTGGGTGATATTTAACATGAGCAGCATTCTTAACAACTTGACAAATGCAGGTGCTTACTTTATTCAGGGCAGCAAGTGCGTTTCACTTATAGATGTAATGAGCGAATATTTTGTGATGCCTAGCATATATACATATATAGATAGATGCCTAGCATATAAAACAGCAGCGCTGACAAATCAGCTGCTGTCCCATACAATTGTCAGGCAGACATAACTTTGGCCATGTTGATAGCTGGCTCATCATTAACACTGACAACGGTGCTCGCCTTTTCCTTTTCCTTTGTCCACTCACTCTTGTAAAATGTCGTCCTCAGCAATCGTCCCAACAGTCATGTCAGCAATGTTTTGACCCCTGATAAAAACAACAGCAAAAGGATTCAGTCTAGGCAGGTGGGTGTGCGTTGTGCATAGCAAAAGCAGGGTAGTCTGCATTATTGACCTGTAACCGCTTTGGTAAAGTTTCCCAGCTTCATTACCATTAGCTGCATTAGCTTGATGAATGTTAACGGTTGGCCAGAATAATATGTATACGGTGTATATACGGTACTATTGGCAGGGAGATCACCAAATATATGTCATACATGGTGTACAGTTAGGGCCAACCCTATAAATGTTGAGTTACCTGCCAAACTTAAGCATCCTGCGGTTGATCCATTCCTCTGCCGTGCGCAAGGCCTCAGTTTTGTTGGCTGGCGCTTCCTCAAATCCCATGTGCACGTGCCCTGCACACAAGGCCAAAGCGTGCTTACTGGGCACACAAAACCAATGTTTTATTTGAGCCTAGGTACGGTCGCTCAACCAAATTTTCTGTCAGGATTATTGACCGTTTTCAAGGACTGATGGCAATGCAAGCTAAATCCCTCACAATTGGAACGCAGAAAGTAGGGTCAGATTATTAAAACCCATTTGTGGCAATGAGCAACAACCTACCGCTCAACGTCCCGATGTCAGCATCAACCACGTCTCCTTGCTCAATGCAGATGTAATCATTTTCTGCGTGCCATGTTAGGCAGGTCCTCTGCAAATGAAAAAAGGATAGAAAGGCATTAATGCAAGGCTCAACTGGAGCATCCCTCACACGAGAGGCAATGTATATGGAAACCCTCACCTCAAGCAGCTGCCTCAAGTTATTACTTAAGTTTCATTCACAAAACATTTTCAACTTCCAGCAGTCACACCAGCTCCTACTCACCAACTCCTTGACCTTGAAGGTCGCACATTGCGCGTACATTGGATCCACAGCATCATATTCTCTCGTCTCCCTGCAATTAAACCATAAAGCTACATGGTCTTGCACCATCACCCCGTTGGGAAACGTTTGAATTGCAGTAACAACTGTCTGTGTTGGTTATACATCCGTGCCTTTTTATCATTGATGAACCCTGTAGATAGTTGGTTCCCCCGCCAACTGACTCCCCACTCTGTGGTGCTCTCAGGTGAGAGACTACAATAACATTGCAAAACATCATTGGAAGCGCATTGTTCAAAAGCAACAAGTACGAGGAACAATCACGCACGCAGGAGATCAGTTGAGCAGGAGATTGTTTTTGACGAGCGCCAAGGTTACCTCGATCAGACCAAGCACACAGACCAAGTATACCTTCAGCTACTGCATGGCTGTTCAGCACAGCACTCAACGCACCCGTTCCAGGTCTGGTTGCTGAAATGCTCCGTAAAATCCAACTGATAGATCGCTGTCGTCCAAACCTCCGAGGCCGTGGGCATGGTCTGCTGTGAGAGCTTCTTCAGCGGTCACTGCATGCATAGTATGAGAGAGAGACAAAGCGGTGGAAGGGCCGCATCAGCAGGGGTCTCCTCGCGATTGCATCGATGCTCGAGCAAAATATTCATAATTTTGCGATTAATAAATATTATTGCATACAAGCGCGTCCCCGGTAAGTCGGAACGGGGGCTACGCCTTTTAGGCGCGCGTTTTACATCACCTACCGAAGCAGTGCACCTTGCTCTCCACGGTGCTCATCATCATCGCGGCCATGACGAGGGTGGGTAGCGCCAAGAGACGCATGGGTGAGCGCACCATTATCATTTAAATTAATAATATGAATTTGCTTACAATTGAATGTTCAATTTGAAGGTACAATAAATTCCAGTACACAAACGAACATTGTTGGTACACAAACGTACATTGTCCGGCACGGTTGACCCAATCAAGCGCATCGAGTGAATGAAATATATATGGCGAGCAATGCTTCATTCGCTACCGTTGTTTGTAATCTTTCTGTTGGTTAGTTCCCGGGCTGACCTTCGGGAAAACGACGCTTTCGGTTGCACGGGAGCGACCATGCATGCTGGTAGGCTATCATTATACTTTACCACCCAACAATCTGCCTGGCCGGAGGTGATGAATTTACATTCATGCAGTCCTGATGCTAATGATGGATATGGCGACACATTAATAAGGGCAATGAAACAACGGCAAACTACCACCAGCAAAAATATGGCAATTTCTCCGTCAAGGTTCTGCCTTCCTTGGCGGTGGTTTGCCAGGCATTGACCTGCTACACAACCCAGTAATACGCGATAAGCAAGCGTAAGCGCTTATTGGCCTCGTGCATGACGAGCGCACATAATTGTAACTCGACATTACAAACACTAATAATAATGAGGCACGCTTTCTGTGCTCATTCTCACACACACAGGCGTCTGCTTTGATGCCTGCAAGCGTTCGGCCGAGCAGACGTCATTGACCAAAGACATAAATTGGGTTGGGGTCTCGTGCCACCGGTGTCATCGCAAGCAAGTAACGTGTTTTTCGTCTGCACGCCTGCCCTGCCTTTTTGGTGCAACTGGCAAAGACAGCCAGGAGCAAGCTTGTCCGCGCACACTGCTCCTTGCAGGCAAGATCAACCTGATCCTATTTTCAGCTATATTGAGGCGCAACACGGCCAAGGCCCGTGGGGCTCTGTCTTAGATGCAGGGTGAGCACAAATTACAATTGTCACATTTTCAGGTCTTGCAACTCATTGACAGCTTGCGCACCTCTCGTGCAATTACCATCTCATGTGCAATGACAGTGCTGGCCTTTCCACAATTTAATCATGCTGCTAGCATAAAGGCAGCCAGTTAATAATGTACAATTAAACAAACCCTTCACCTTGACAATCACGCACCTGCATACAGCTGAGCAACTACATTAGCACGAGCACTGCATTACTCTGCACTGCACTGCATGCATGGCCATTTCTCCTCCTTTTCTTTAATAATCCCAAGAAGTAGGGTGCAAGAGCAGCAATTGAGTCCCTTTGCTGTGGACTTCTTCTTGTGGATTGAAATTATGATGCAAGAGAGTTGTCGTCCGGTCCATGCTCGGCGTTGGACACGCTACCCTGCAGGACCGGCTCAATTTCGTACAGCTGGGTTTCCAAGCTGCCAGGCAAAACACAGTGTGATGCTGTGACCGCTAGTAAATCCATGGCAAGGGATGCGCTGAGATATTACCAGCGCAAAAGTCATATTGGTGAGTGCATGGGCCGGAAGCTGCGGATTATGGCTGCAAATTTCTGATTCTGATGGCTGATCAATTTATGATTCTGACGCAGCTTCATGCAATGAACAAGAGAAGTGTTCGGTAGTGACCGGGATCATCAGATGAATGTGTTGGGCAGGTGCAACGGGCTTAGATCATGAGTGGATGTGCAATGCGTTTCTAGGACCTTGCATCTTGGCATTGCTGAGGTATGTATTAGAATCCTTACATACTGTCGACAAGCAGATGCGTCTTCCTAATGCAAAGTACTCGGCCTTTTACATCACAACCCTCATCCAGGCAAGGTTTTTCATGTGTCACAGATCACGCATTTTGTCAGCATTTGCAACTGTAATGTTTGGGAGGGCTTGCAAGCAGGTTGACTAACTTGATGGTTACATGCTACCTACAAGGAGTGGTGAAGTGAGCTATAATGTTCCTAAGTACAGACCTAACGTGTTATATCAATTTGCAGCCTAGCAACTCCCTGCTCATTAACAGCTCATTATGAGGATGTGCTTTGTCAGATATGTCAGTTTACAGCGGTGGAGGAGTTCTCCGGTATCTGACGCAAATGTGCTCCTTTCCTAATGCGGGGAGTAGTTTTACAATATGCTTAATGCTTATTTCTGCTCTTCCCTGTAGCTGTAATCAGCCTTGTTTCATGCTGGCTGCATTACCACTACCATGAATTCGTTTCTTCTATTCTCTGTGTCAGTGCACGGCAGGAGCTGCTGCGCAAACCCTTGCTTAATAAAATCACACCTGAGTGTGCATGCTTGCACAGGCTCAGACATCCCCTGCATAATACACGTCAAGCAATGGATGGCTGATGGCGCATTCCTAGGCAACAAGCTGTATGACAACATCCTCTTGGACTACTTGATAGGAGGTAGGACACGATCAATCGTTTTTGGGGGGTCCAGTTGCATTAGTGTGTAAAAAACTAAAGAAACTGTTGCAACTGAAGATAACGGCCCGCATGCATTTTCTCAGCTTGTGAGCTACCTCTTTATTTGTATAGCATGTGTTATACATTGTGTATGCTCTACAATATGGAGGCATGCAAGTACCTGCATTTCCGGGGTTGTCTTTGATGTGCCCATATTTCTATGTTTTGATTTGTGCCAAATTCTAATATCATTATCGTTGCATTTCTTTCCAACAGTAGCAAGCTAAAAGGTTGGTACTGCTTGCATTTTACAGCTGTTGATGGGTTTGAGCCTTACAAGCAAGCCAACATCGTCAAGGAGCTGAGAAAGCACTTGACTCCTAATGGTGTGTGATTGAGCTATCTCTGTCTACCTGCAGCTTCATACACAACAATCCAAGAAGATACCATGCTCAGGAATGCTTGCTTACTAAAAAGCATTGGTACAATGTCTAGAATAATGCCCCGCAAATAAGAAGGAACAAGGAACGCAGCAGAAATAGTAGAACAGCTTTAAACAACAGGAAAAGGCATGCTTGTTCCACTTGCTGTTTAGCTATTGGGAATGGGCAAGTTTTAGAATTGCAGCTTAAAATGAGAGTGCGTAACATAGCTTGCGGCTTGCAGTACTTTATGGGTTGGTGGTTTGTTAAGCATCTAATTTGCTGTACTTGTAAGTATGCTGCTCTTGGTTTGACACACACAGGGACTCTGTGGATTATTGGTTTGGAGCCATTTCCTCACCAAGACATCCTACCAAAACACATCCCAGATGATCAGGTGACAGTGAGTCCTGTCTAGATAACAAAAGTCAAACAAGAGGAGGTTGAGTATGTTTACAGACACACAGTCTGTGTAGGGTGCATCATGGTTAGGGTTTGTGCCATTCCAGCGCGCATGACCCAAGGGACCTGTTATGGCTATTACAAGGGCAGAGAGTATGACTGTCATGGTTGATACAAGGGCAGATAGTATGACTGATTGGGTCCAAGGACAGATGAAACGTGAAATGTGTGATTTTTTTAATGGCTGTTACAAGGGCAGAGAGTATGACTGTTATGGTTGTTGCAAGGGCAGATAGTATGACTGATTGGGTCCAAGGACAGATGAAACGTGAAATGTGTGATTTTTTTTAATGGCTGTTACAAGGGCAGAGAGTATGACTGATTGGGTCCAAGGACAAATGAAACGTGAAATGTGTGCTTTTTTTTGGGAAGATGATGTAATTGCGCGCAAAATGCTGTTTTTTTGTCTAAAATGAATGTGTTCTTCAATTTTATAAGAGAAACATACCACCCTCACGCTCTGTTACATGTTTTAATAAAGGATTATTTGTATCATGTAACGAGAGTCAAGTCCGCTCAATCCTTTTTGATGCATGCACTCGCGCCATTTAGTGATATACATGCCTACCTACCAGCCATCAAAAGTGTTGTTTGAGCTGATACTTTCGTGCCTATACTTTTCTGCCATCCGTGGTGGCAAATTGACACCAGCTGCATTTCACTCCAATCTGCCTGTAGACCAATGCCCAAGTTGCTACCCACGCACCACTCACACATGTTGCATGTTGCACAGGTTTCTGTTGCTGAACTACGTGATGCTGCCATCATGCTTTCTGGAGAACGTCCATACACGGCTGTATAGTTTTTTGCCAGGTGGACATATCTGGCTAGTGTCCAAGACCGTGTCCAAGACCATTCTTAGTAACCACTAATTGCGTATCATGGTACCGCCATGGAGTTACTATCTGCTCCATTAATAATTGAATGTCACACCTGAGTGGTCCTGATTGTGAGCCATCTTTTGTAGGAGTAACAGGACCCCTCTTTTCCCCCAGATCGCGTAACAGGCCTTAGCAGGCTCTCAGACACTAGACTCAAGATAGTCCAGGACTGCCATTAATTAAGAGCTGCAGGTACGAGCTTAAGACCCAGCTACCTCAAAGCTTGTTTCCATATTGTCTCATTTTAGATTTTCTTGCCCAAACGCCTTGCTCACCCTGTTGAGTCCCCTCCATGCATTTTAACTAAAAGTAAGTGTGAGAATCACATGAAAGTGCCCCAGACCTGGCTGACTGGATCCTTGCACTCATCCTTGCATTTATTTCCATCCTTGCAACTTCAAAAAAACTGTAAAAACCAATCTTAAAATTGTTGGATCCTGAGCTCTGTGGCAAAAAGGACGAGGCGTGTAGCGGCCCTTAATTTTGTGGTGCAACTGCTGTCGACTTCTTACTCCTCGTGCACATGTTCTGGCAAGCTTGTTCAATGTCATGCAGGAGTTTCCACTTGACTGGTACCGTGAGACGCTCCAAGACGCTGGGATGAAACACACATCGGCTGGATTTGCCAATATGTATGGATCCCAGTGGGTATGGAGGCAGCTTCGTGATGCACACACCCATTTAAACAAATGCAAACACCCGGGCACGACTCTTGGGTTACGAAAGGACGTGCGCGCTTTGGAGGAGAGATTTGTGAGGGAGTGGGGAGAGAAGGATCAGTGCTTTGGCATGGATTTTGTGATAGCTGCCGAGTGGCAAACAGCAAATCCAACTTAATCAAATGTGCACGTAAATTGTACATCAGCTTTCAGCCATGTTCATTTAGACAAGCTTGGATCCAGACAGGTAGATAAATCAGCTTCTGCAATGTGAGGGGAGACGTTATTGGCGGCCCTGCCTGTATGGATAGCTGTACTAAGAGCCTTGCGATCGTCGGTGAGGTGCACATGTCCCTCTGATCAGCAAACGTCACAAAATTTAAATTCCTGCTTACATTGCAAACTCGAATTCTCCAAATCTTTCACTTCCAACGCTTTTCTGGGCATGGTGAAAATCGTATACAACAGCAGGCGTGATTGTGTAATTAAGAAGCTGCACGACAGAGCTCTTCCACGTCAAAAGCGCATCAATTGAAATGGACAACTAGGGTCGATGAGATGGTGACTGGTGATTTCAGGAATAAAATCAGCAACCTGCATGCTGCAACAAAAGATTCTTGGAGGTAGCTGGGTCTTAATGCTGCATAGATGGAAGCTGCTAGTGGTATTTTTGATGCAGGTATTTTCAAGCCAAGTATGGCTGTTCGAGCACATCACTAATGAAATGCTTAAGAAAGATGATTCTGATCATCATGATGCTCCTTGGTCTGATACGTCAATCCAAGCATGGAACTCTCTTGCTGATCCCATTGTTTTTCTCTCTTTTTCAGAAGTTGAGGCTCCGCTCTCAACTAAAAACAGAAACCACGAACTAAAGGATGGGAAGGTTTTTTGAATCAGAGTGGCAGGAGGCAATTGATGGAGAATGAAAGCATTTTTGCACAGCACCAGCGGCCACCAGCAGTACCTATTTCCATACGAGCTAGAGATCTTGAGAGACTTTAGAGCAACATCCACCCATCTTAATCAAGTACTATGGGATATGAGATATGAGGAGCCTAGTCCCCAGAACCAGCTGAACACAATGTAGGACACATGAACCAGATGTAGAACACAATGTAGGGCACATCTTTGTATATTCCAGCTGCCAGGAGCCTCCACACCATCCTTTTGGGAGTGGGTGGCACACTATGTAGTACTCCGCCCTTTGGTCAGGGCCTCCTCACCGGCATCAAAAAGAAAAGAAAACTGCCGCAGGCAGTGAAAACCACTCCCAATATTGATAACTAAAAAGAAAGCCACTATGGTACAGAGTACCGTAAAGCTCCTTTACCAGCAGACAAAAAAGGCCCTTGTAACTTCCTCTCCATTAAAGACTCGTCTGATATTACACAGATTTGATACACAACCAAAAACGTGCCGCTCAGTGCAACCATATAGAAGGCCCACCAATCTGCCCCATCTGCCAGAAGCTAGATGGCACCTACTACATGCAGTCATCCCATTATAAATAAAATAACTATTAACAGGCACAGCGCTGCTGCACAAATGATTCTAATAGCGACCCAACGAGGTACAAAGGGTGCGTGCCTGCTAGCGCAAGCAGACATAGGCAGTCGTGAACAATGATACAACAAGGCATTATGCGCCCTTCACAGGAGACACAGATAGAAATGATTCAAACCTGGGTTATACCTTCCAATTTCAATGCACAACAGCGGCGGAAATTCAGCAAGCCAGACGCAATCATAGTTACTCCGACCCAGCAACCACGCCCAAAACGATACCCAACAAACTAAGTCTGCCAATAATGCAAGAAGATTTGCCCGTGATAACCTAGCAGATGACGCTGCCAATCCATACCCCCTGGCAATGAAACCAAATTACAACCAAACAATCGCGACATACATCTAATCGAAATTAAGTACTGTGTAGACACTTCCCCTACCCAAAAAGCAAGCAGAAAGAAATGCACAAGAACAACATAAGCTGCTAGTGACTCACCTACTCAGACACCGCAAAACCTCCACACCATCCTGCTAGGAGCAACAGGCACCAATTACAGCTCGGAGTCACTGGTCTACACGCCACAGCACTAATGGAAAGTTTTAACCTTGCATCCAATCAGATCCGTAACAGACATCTTCCATTCCATACTCCCTGGCCTTTAAAGAAGCGGATTTGATTAGTAAGGCCAAGGACCTTGCTCCTAAGCTCCATGTGCACTCTGTTAATTATACTGTTAAGCTGGCTGACCCTGCAACCCTCTTGCATCCGATGCATTCGATTTTCCTTTTCTGTGGTGAGTCTGGTAATTGGCACCAAAGTGGTTTCTTTTAAAAACAAGGGGAGTGTATATTCACTGCTACCTGCATAGTTTTTATTTCCCTCCCTTTATCACAACCAAATGCCACTGTTAACTGCAATACAGCAAATTTCCAGAGGGGGCTGACTGAGCCTAAAAAAAGGGTATTTTTTAAATGTGAATTGAGTGGGCGCCATGACTGGCAAGCTCCAAAATTTACATACCTAATATGATAATATGAAATATGAATCCTTGCTCTGTCCATAGATGTAAAATTTGGAGCTTGCCAATTTTGGCGCGTGTGCTTGATTTGCTGTGGCGTGCAGGCCATTTTTTACCACAAATTGTTCATACCAACTCACCCACTGCACCAATCTGGAATATTTTTATGGTGTAGAATTCTTATTGGAAACGAATATCATTGCAACAAAAATGAAAGAAAACGGCTGAGTGGTTGGTGTTTTATGAGGATTTGAGCCATTTTCCCATGGAAATCACCACATTAGGGCTTAAATGCACCATGT
>Ga0307945_1002568_pt1 | contig 14721 bp, 15 predicted proteins | sample OrgLakmetagen228_FD_201818 | JGI IMG/M metagenome (GOLD analysis project Ga0307945, IMG submission 201818) | Saline water microbial communities from Organic Lake, Antarctica - #228 | ecosystem: Environmental > Aquatic > Non-marine Saline and Alkaline > Saline | place: Antarctica: Organic Lake...
ACGTTTGGTCTTAAAGGCGACATTGGATGATGTAAGGAAGCATTGCTAGTGGCTCCATTGGCAGTGCCGTCCTTGATGAGGGTCTGGTAGTACGCATGGTAGTTCGCTTCAGTTTTGGCATTTCCCAGTTTATGGAGAAGATGCATATGTGCTTGAAGGCCGTCACGGTGGTTTGGTAGGTACCAAAGCTTTGGGGGAGGAGAATGGGCCATGTTTGTTGTATGGGTATGATTATAGGTTTGTGTTTGGTTTTCTATGTCTTCTTTTGCAAGCCAGTGGATGTTGTAGAAGGGATTTTCCTCAGGGCCTGCTGTTTTGATGGAGGTGTCTGCATTGTCGGAGTAGGTGGTGGCTGCTTTTTAGCAAGGACGTCGACATGTTCATTACCGATAATACCGGCATGGGACTTTACTTTGAAGAAGTGGATGGGCGATGGTGATTGGCGGATTGCTTTAGCAATGGATTGAAGGACATCTCCTTAGATGTGGTGGCGATGGAGATTCGGGTGTAAGAGCTGCTTTTTGATTTGGTGCAGTGATGTAAGGCTGTCTGTGGCTATATGTGAGTAGCCGTGTATGACTGCAGCTGCTATAGCTGTTAGCTCTGCACGTGAGATGGTGTTGGTTATACCCATGCCTTTTGGGTTTACATAGTGGGAAACATTTAAGTGAGGGTGGTATGCGCCTGATCCGGTGTCTTGCCCTACTTCATTCTTTTGGGGGCTGCCATCAGTATAAGTCCAATCCCGCCAATCTTTTACCTTACGGGTTAAGTTTTGGCTGGAGCTGTTATGGGGTGCTTCGTCGATATTACAATAATCATGAGGTTGGTCAGTGCTAATCAGCAGGGCACTTGTTTTATCTGGGCCTTCTGAGGCTTGAGGGTGGTCATTGGGTAGCTTATTAAATTTGTTGAGTCTTGAGTATTGTCCGTAACCTAAGGCTGTTTGGTAGGGATGGATATATATGTATGTTTTGAATTTCCCACTTTGCCTCAGGGATTTCTTTGTTAAGTTCTTTTAGCCAGTCTTTGTTGTGAGCATTGAGGCAGACCCTGCCCTTGGTGTTCCATATGGCAATGATCTAAAATTCCCAGGAGTGTTTGGAAAGTGGTATTTGTATGTTGTTTTAGAAGGGCACTTTTGCATACTACAGTACTGGAGTTGGTTTAATGGGATGGTGCCCAGGAATTTACACATGTGTGGGTATTTGCGGCAGAGTGATGCATAGGGATTTGTGGTCATATCTTTATTCCATGAAGGGAGGAGCATGAATGTGGCTGTTTCCTCTGTGCTGACAGCAGCAGAGTAGATGGCGTGTCTTGTTGCTAAGAGCATGGTGGTTTCATGGTAAATGGGATGGCAGATGGAGAACCCAGAAAATCGGGAGGAGAAGGCATTGGTGTTTGCCCCAAACACTTTGTCCCTTGGGTGCTCACTCCAGTAATGGGGGAATTCGGGGTCATAGTCAAGGGGGGATGCCATTTTTTCTTTAGTGACCAGGGCCCACTTTTGAAAGGTGGCGGTGATGTGGGAGGAGAATGTCCGTGCAAAAGAGTCTTTGGTTTTTATGTTCGTATGTTTAGAGGCAGAGGTGTCTTTACGTGCAATGAGGCCTACAAGTTCTGATGCAAAGCTAATGGGAGGAGGTTGGACGTGATCGTGTAGACCGCTGCATTTTGCCCTATCAAAGGCCTTTTGTAGTATGTTAAGGCGCTCGGGAGTAAGCATACCTTCACTTCAGGAAGTACAGTGTCATCTGGGGAGGATAGGGTACTCTTTTCTTAATACTTTATGAGATCAATGGTTGTGATCCAGTACTCGCAATCTCCTGTGGCCGTAACGTCAGCCTGTGGGTTGGTGGGTTGGATGTCAAAGCTAACTTTGTTCCGAAGATCGACATTGTAGGGTTGGTACGCATTGCCCTCTTGGATGGCAGTTATCCCTTGTTTTTGAAGATCATTTAGGTGTTCATCTGGTGCGGGCAGAGATAAGTTTGGCGCGGTGATTTGCTCTTCATAATTTTTGAGGCTCTGCTTGAAGCTTTCACACGTGTTTTGTAGTTCTTCTGGCTCCCAGGTTGGGTTCCATGAAACCTCCACAATCTCTCTTTTCTGAGAGTAGAGGATACGATATTTCTTTTCATTTTGGTTCAAGTTGATACAGGCAGGGCAGGCCCATGAATCATTGGCATCAATAGCGTCCCTTTCAGTGGCGTTGCAGCAGCTTGTTTTAAGCAAGCATTGCCAGTGGTAGGTACGGTTGCAGACGTCACAGATGTACATGTCTTTAAAAGGTGGGGAGAGGTCTGAAGATTCAAGTCCTAGATGGTAGGAGCAAATTTCACAGCTTGCGCACTTATTTTGGCTCCGGGCAATAGTATTACTGGATTTGAACACTAGTCCAACCGATTTAAAGAGGGGTAGAGCCCATATTTCAATATTTATAGGGGCATCACTCCATCTGCACTCATAAAAACAAGGTATGCACTGCAATATAACACAAGCAACAACAGTCACGGTTTTGGTCTGGGTCTGGGTGCTAAGGCACACAGCCCTCCTGACCCACATTAAATTATTTTAATTGTTTGCGCGGTGGGGGGTTGCCTGGTGCGGGCACCTACGTAGCCCCCTCCCTTAATCATGCTGGCTGTGGTATCACTACCAGCGGAGTCTTTTCTTTTTCTTTTCTTTCTAAGTGTAGTGTTGTTTCTGTCTTTGGGGTGTATCATCTGTCTCTTTTCTTGGGGGTGAAGAACCTCCAACTATCTATGTGCAGGATGTCCATATCATCATAGTAGAGGGTGTTGATGGCCTCTGTGGGTGTCATTGAGAAAGCCTTATCCTTCTTGTACGTCCAGAGTTCTTGATGAATAAGCGTGGTGCGCAAAGGGGTCAGGTTTAGGCTAGGAAGGTCATGGAGTGTATCGAGGATCTCACATCTTCTTTTCCTTTGGGGTCTGCGCTGTGATGATGGTGCTGGGTGTTCTGCAATCTCAAAGGTAGGGTTGATGTGTACCTGGTAAGTTATTGGGTTGATGATATTGATTTGCTTGCTAGGTGGGAGGAGTGATAATTTGTGTGACGCTTGTGTTGCTTGGTGGTTGTAGCTAGTGATTTGCGAGCGTGTGGTGCGTTTGTTTGGCTGACTGTTTATAAGTTGTTCGGTAGGCTGAATTACTATTTGTGAGTTAAATGCAACAACTGTGGTAGGATGATTCCTTGTTCTGTGTGTTCCTCACGTGTTCCTGGGTCACAGCAGATCTCGCAGCTGGAATCTTCCACATCTATGCGGGCAATAGGCTCCGTGCTGATGATGGTTCTGTTTTTGCCGGCTTTAAGCAGACGAAGACCCCATTTTTCAATTATCAAAGGCTCATAGTGCACGTGTGTGAGGTACTGCTCTTGGTCTTTGGCTTCTGTTCATCTGCTCTGCATTTGTTGTTGACGTGCAGGCGATGGTCTACCACTTTTGCAGCTTGCAGATGATATCGGTACATATAATTTAAAGCATCAGATGGGTCATTAAAAGTTCCTGCAACGCAAACCTTCTTGTAGTCCCAAAGAGAGGTTGCCCTGTTATCAGGGTGAAAGGGTTGACGGTGATATAAAAGGTTTGAATTTTCAGCATAACACAGTTGTTAAGTGCAGCTGTTAACCTTTTTGATTGTTTTTTGTTGGGACCTATAAGATGAGCAGCCATGCCAGGCTGGAGGCCTTTGTAATACAACCTAAACTAAACTTGTGGATTTGTTGTTGACTGGCAAGGACCAGTCACAGGCCGATCAGTCGAACAGTCTGGCTGAAGGTCCCCCGATGTAAATCCAAATCTGAAATGGAATTACACCGGTGTTATTTGTAGAATAACTTGCTAACAGCTAGCTCACAAATATGTTGCACTCCTGCTACGCCAAGCACATCAATCCTTGAGCAGAAAGCAAGTTGCACAACGCAAAACAAAGCTTGGGAACCACTTTTCATCTTCGTCCACAGCTAGCAACATTTCAGGCGAGTAAAAAGTTGCACAACGAGAAACATAGCTTGGGAACCATTTTTCATCTTCGTCCACAGCTAGCTACATGTCAGGCAACATAATTAAAACCGCGAAAACTTCCGGCAGCATTTTCCGCTACGATTCTGCCACAGTAGAGCTTCAGTTGCAATAGCTTCGATAAGATCAATGAAATACATGTAAAACATTGCGTGTAGATGTCGTGCACACGTCCTGAGGTTCCAATTAAGTGACGCTGCAACTTGGTCGGACCAAACGAGAGCACCTTCTCACCTTTGACTAATATCGACAACCAAAACTGTGAACAACCAGCGAGCCACAAGCATAAATTCCCAAACAACTTCTTCCAGCGACCAACACAACAGCATTTATCGTACAAATCAACCACAGACATAAATAGGCACAGCCTAGTGCATCGCCCCTTCACTTTCCTTGTTTCAAGCCTCATCATACAAGCGAATCATACAGCGTGTTGTTCATACATGGCAGCGTCCTTTAGTTAGCTCTTCCTACACACACTCCAGCCAAAGGGTTACATATCATACACGGTGCACAGAGTACAAATCTGGAGCGAGAGGGGCAGGCATCGCTTGCCTCCACAGAAAGTCCACTCTTGTCAGCATCTCTCTCTTTCTCACGCACTCGCAGCTCTCCACACCTCTCTCACGCATTCATACAGAACTCAACACTTCCACACAAACCCACACAGAAGTGCAACGCACACACACACCCAGACATTCTCCACATCTTTCCAGCACACCCCCACAGTCCAAAAATTCCTCTCATACAACTCTCTTGGGTTCAGGTAGGAAGGAGAGCATGCGCTGCTCCATCTGAAGAGGCCTTCACTCCCTTCCTTAGATCATCACACAAAGAAAACAGCTCTCTTGGGTTCAGGTAGGAAGGAGAGCATGTGCTGCTCCATCTGAAGAGGCCTTCACTCCGCTCCTCAGACCATTACACAAAGAAGGAATTATACACTTTGCTGCTCTCTTGTGTCCCTCACATCGCATTGCGGTTTGTTACACCCTGCAGCAGTTTATGGAAGCAGCAGCACGTTTATGAAAGCAGCAGCAACACACAGGGTTTTTAATTTGGCCTGCATGCAAGCTCTGAGTTTCATATTGGTATTAGTTACAACATTGAGTGTGGAAGTGTGAGTAATTGGAAGTTTGGAAGGGGCAAAAGGAAGAGGCTGGCAAAATCAAATGACGTCTCCATATACATAGGGCTGGCCAGAACCAATTAAACATACCGTATACGACCGTATATTCCGCGTTTTCCCTACCAGAAATTGTTTTCACATTGCTCTTTCTACGATTTTTTTGGCAGGCCACAACCTCCACGTTGGCGAAGGACCAAGGGTCGCGCAGCCGGGCTTCAAGAACCCTTTACTCAAGTATTTTGATGCTTGTATTCATGCGTTTTATATAAGATAGGACGCCAAGGCCTGACACCTGCTATTTTGTTCAGGTATACGATGGTACATTTTGATAGACTGAGCATACGTTTCACTAGTGATCACACACACACTCACACACACACACACACACACACACACACACAAACCAGGTTCAGCTAGGGATGAGCTGCAGCAAAACTGTGTACACCACATTTCTTGCATGACTGTGCCATTGCTTCCAGATGTATGTAAGACAGAACAAGAGCAACATACATGCGCACTGGCGTGCACACACACACACGCACACACACGCACACACACACACACACGCACACACACACACACACACACACATCAAGCTATGACTGCTAAACTTTCTGTAGGTGCTTTGCACGACAGCCACCGAGCTGTGACTATGGGCGGCGCAAACACGTATGGGGATTTTTTGTTAGGCCACAACCTCCACCAAGGAATCACCTGCTGTTCGTCCAAAAACTTCTCGGCAGCAGACACACAAGGGTCCTTTGCCAACGCATCCAGAAGCAGCCGCTCAGTCACTGTGTTAACAGGTTGGGATGAGCAAAGGGATGAGCTAAGGGATGAGCAAAGGGATGAGCAAAGGGATGAGCGATGGGATGAGCTAAGGGATGAGCTAAGGGATGAGCAATGGGATGAGCAATGGGATGAGCAAAGGGATGAGCAATGGGACGAGCAATGGGACGAGCAAAGGGATGGGCTAAGGGATGAGCAAAAGGATGAGCAAAGGGATGAGCAAAGGGATGAGCAAAGGGATGAGCAGAGGGATGAGGGATGAGCAATGGGATGCGCAAAGGGATGAGCAAAGAGAGTATGCCTATATGCCTGTGCTTTTAAAAGGGGTATCTGCAGCAGGCAGGTGACACGGTTTGCTTTGCTAGGATTCTGAGCACGCAGTCGCAAGTTATGGCATATAAATAGGGTTGGCCAGAACCGTATATATACACCGTATACGACCGTATATTTGGTGAATTTCCTGCCAAAAATACCGTATATACACCGTATATATATGGTTCTGGCTAACCCTACATATAAGGCAAGCACACAATTGAAGAGCCTGGACAAGCAACTGCAAGTTAAGGTAGATACACAAGGAACTATGCAGAGACCTCTTTTGTCTCTACAGTCTACACACACACACACACATGCACACATGTACAAGTACTCAGCACTTGCATAAGCAAACACAAATGTACACACGCACAAACACACATGCACACACACACACGGACCTGCATCTAGGGGCACACCAGGCAAGAATCCCCCGTCATCCTTTTTGCCGGAGGGCCTGCACACAAAAACAGTGAATGGGAGGAGGATTTATTTGAAACGCAGCTCAAATAAATTGACTGGATGAAATGAAATGGAATGTGTGTTTGTGTGTTTTGTGTTTGTGTGTTTTGTGTGTGTGTGTGTGTGTGTGTTTTGTGTGTGTGTGTGTGTGTGTGTGTGTGTGTGTGTGTGTGTGTGTGTGTGCGTGCGGCAAAGCGGCTGCAGACCGTTGCTCATATTTCATAGTACTAGGGTTGGCCAGAACCGTATATACACACCGTACATGACCGTATGATTTCCCTGCTTAAAACACCGTATGCACACCGTATATACGTACAAATATGTGGTTCTGGCCCAACCTACTCATATCACACGTCCCCAGCCAATGACCCCCCCTCAAAGATCAAGATATGTGAGCGTGACCGGTGAGAAATTAGCCACCAAGGACGTGCTTCTTGTAGCTGTCCAGCACCAGGCCACTGTGTTTGATGAATCAGGCCACTGTGTTTGATGAATCAGGCCACTGTGTTTGATGCACCAGGCCACTGTGTTTGCTGCACCAGGCCACTGTGTTTGATGAATCAGGCCACTGTGTTCGATGCACCAGGCCACTGTGTTTTATGCACCAGGCCACTGTGTTTGATGCACCAGGCCACTGTGTTTGATGCACCAGGCTACTGTGTTCGATGCACCAGGCCACTGTGTTTGATGCACCAGGCCACTGTGTTTGATGCACCAAGCTACTGTGTTTGATGCACTAGGCCACTGTATTTGATACACCAGGCCACTGTGTTTGATGCACCAGGCCACTGTGTTCGCAGCACCAGGCCACTGTGTTTGATGAATCAGGCCACTGTGTTTTATGCACCAGGCCACTGTGTTTTATGTACCAGGCCACTGTGTTTGCTGCACCAGGCCACTGTGTTTGATGCACCAGGCCACTGTGTTTGCTGCACCAGGCCACTGTGTTTGATGCACCAGGCCACTGTGTTCGATGCACCAGGCCACTGTGTTTGATGCACCAGGCCACTGTGTTTGATGCACCAGGGCACAGCAACGCAAAAGAAGCATTTATACATTTAAACATCAGCTGTCCCCTTTAATTTAAACAGAACCAACCCCAAAAGCCATTGCGAGGGCCTAACAAAGAGATGCTGATTTCATCATCACCATTCATCATCACCATTCAACAGCACCTTACACGCAAAGTGCCTAAGGCCAGAAACCACAAGAGTGGCAGCCTCTTCGGACTCAATAACCAATCACGTTTACGTGAGAGAGCAAAAAATGACAGACAACACTCACACGTAAAACTTCACAGCACACGCACCGTTTATTCTCAGGCCTGAAACCACAAGAGTGGCAGCCTCTTTGAACTCAATGGTCGGTCGCGTTTACGTGAGAGAGCAATAGATGACAGACAACACTCACGCATAAACTCCACAGCACACACACCGTTTATTCTCAGGCCTGAAACCACAAGAGTGGCAGCCTCTTTGGACTCAATAATCAATCACCTTTACGTGAGAGAGCAATAGATGACAGACAACACTCACACATAGAACTTCACAGCACACGCACCGTATATTATCAGGCCTGAAACCACAAGAGTGGCAGCCTCTTTGAACTCAATAATCAATCACGTTTACGTGAGAGAGCAATAGATGACAGACAACACTCACACATAAATCTCCACAGCACACGCACCGTTTATTCTCAGGCCTGAAACCACAAGAGTGGCAGCCTCTTTGAACTCAAGGGTCGGTCGCGTTTACGTGAGAGAGCAATAGATGACAGACAACACTCACGCATAAAATCCACAGCACACGCACCGTTTATTTTCAGGCCAGAAACCACAAGAGTGGCAGCCTCTTTGGACCTGTATGATTGTGCACGTACATGCAGGGGAGCAGTACATGACAGAAACTACATCCTACACAAAGTTAATTGCACACTTGCACACGCACCCTCCCGTGCTGCTCAGGGCCTCAATCCCTCCTCCCTCTTTCCTGCCGACCTCGACCTCCCCTTTCAATGGGGGCGCAGGCAACGAGGCAATGCTGTCAGGGGATTGACACGCTCGGTCTGGGTGCAGGCCTTTCAAGTCTATTGTGGTGCCCTCAGGTGTTTGATACTGGGCCACAGTCACAAAGAGCGCCGAGCCGTCCTGCCGTGTGCATGTGTGTGTGTGTGCGTTTGTGTGTGTGTGTGTGTTTGATACTGGGCCACAGTCACAAAGAGCGCCGAGCCGTCCTGCCGTGTGCATGTGTGTGTGTTTGTGTGTGTGTGTTAGTGTGTGTGTGTGCGTGTGTGCGTGTGTGTGTGTTTGATACTGGGCCACAGTCACAAAGAGCGCTGAGCCGTCCTGCCGTGTGTGTGTATGTGTGTGTGTGTGCGTTTGTGTGTGTGTATGTGTGTGTGCGTGTGTGTGGGTACGTCTTCATTACCAGCATGGAAGTGCGTGATAAGAAACGAGGGTGGCATACGAAGAGCCATTCCAAGCCCAGCACGCCCCACAAGAAACTCCCAAAGAATTGCTATGGTACAAAAGAGAACGCTGGGTGCAATCTATCAGAAGAAATAGGCTCATGGTAGGAGGTATGCTTGTAATTGCACACAGACGTAGATGCAACTTTGCTCACACAAACACACACACTTACATGCATGCAAGGCACATACTATGAATGCAATACACACCGCATACACCTTTGCATACACACACACAAACGCACACACGGCATTTATTGACATAATTGGCCAGAACCATACCTATTTCGGTGTATGCACGGTGTTTTTGGCAGGGAAATCACCAAGTATATTGTCATATACGCATATACGGTGTACATAGACAGTGCTGGCCAACCCTAAGGATGCACCTGTAGAGGGAACACAGTCTGGATGCGGCCCTTCCCATACGTGTTCGTGTCGCCCATAATCACAGCTCGGTGGTTGTCGTGCAAAGCACCTGCAATTGGTTTAGCAGTCACAGCTTGATGTGTGTGCATGTGTGTGTGTATGTGTGTGTTCAGTAGCTGTAGTGCAATGACATGCAAAGAGTGTCAAACTGTACAGGACAAGGCGCACGACTGTTGTCAATACATACAAGGCATGTCAATACATACAAGGCATGTCAATACATGCAAGGCACACGACTGTTGTCATTTCATACAAGGCATGTCAATTCATACAAGGCATGTCAATGCATGCAAGGCACACGACTGTTGTCAATTCATACAACGCATGTCAATACATACAAGGCATGTCAATACATACAAGGCATGTCAATACATACAAGGCATGTTAGCACATGCAAGGCACACGACTGTTGTCAATTCATACAAGGCATGTCAATACATACGAGGCATGTCAATACATACACGGCATGTCAATACATACAAGGCATGTCAGCACATACAAGGCGCACGACTGTTGTCAATACATACAAGGCATGTCAAAATGCATACAAGGCATATCAATACATACAAGGCATGTCAATACATACAAGGCATGTTAGCACATACAAGGCACACGACTGTTGTCAATACATACAACGCATGTCAATACAAGGCATGTCAATGCACAATACATACAAGGCATGTCAATACATGCAAGGCACACGACTGTTGTCAATACATACAAGGCACAACACATAACCACAGTAATGCACATACAAGGCATATCGTATACTCACAGCAATGCACATACAAGGCACAACGTATAATCACAGCAACGTACATACACGCACCCACACCTGACACTATCTCACTAGCACTGGCGCTCATGCTGTTGACCTGTGTGAGTAAAATGCAGGAATGAGGTGAGATGAGGCAAAAGGAGAAACGCACTCATGCTGTTGACCTGTGTGAGTAAAATGCAGGAATAAAGTGAGAAGAGGCAAAAGGAGAAACGCGCTCATACTGTTGACCTGTGTGAGTAAAATGCAGGAATGAGGTGAGAAGAGGCAAAAAGGAGAAACGCGCTCATGCTGTTGACCTGTGTGAGTAGAATGCAGGATGAAGTGAGAAGAGGCAAAAGGAGAAACACGCTCATGCTGTTCACCTGTGTGAGTAAAATGCAGGAATGAGGTGAGAAGAGGCAAAAAGAGAAACGCGCTCATGCTGTTGACCTGTATGAGGTAAATGCAGGAATGAAGTGAGATGAGGCAAAAGGAGAAACGCGCTCATGCTGTCAACCTGTGTGAGTAAAATGCAGGAATGAGGTGAGAAGAAGCAAAAAGGAGAAACGCGCTCATGCTGTTGACCTGTATAAGGTAAATGCAGGAATGAGGTGAGAAGAGGCAAAAGGAGAAACACGCTCATGCTGTTGACCTGTGTGAGGTAAATGCAGAAATGAAGTAAGAAGAGGCAAAAGGAGGAGGGTGTGCGTCCTGTGACATCAATGCAAGCAACAGAGACTGAAGGCGACATTTCCCCACTGTGATTTTTGAAATCCTTGAAATGTCAACAAACTCTGTTTTTTAGTGAGGTTTTTGGTTGCAGGCTTTATGTGAGTTTTTGGTTGAGTTCTAGTGAGGTTCTTGGTTGCAGGCTTTATATGAAATGTCAACAAACTTTCTGTTATCTAGTGAGGTTTTTGGTTGCAGGCTTTATATGAGTTTCCGCTCAGATGCCCTAAAGGCATAAATAGCGTAACCTTACTTTAGCTTAAGTTCAGCTTCCTTAATTTTTTCCATCTAAGCACATGCCAACGGGACCAAAGCACAAACAGAAATTAGGGAAACTGCTACTCACAAGCAAGACCAGGGGATCATGGGTGATTGTGGGTTTACCGTTTTATGTGCGTTCTTGAGCTGAAGCAACAAATGCCAAGCGGCACAGGTAAAAAAACAAAAATCTGCTACTCACAAGCACGACCAGGGGGTCATGAGTGATCGCGGGTTTGCCTGTCATCGTGGTCTGCGTTTGCTCAATGCCATCTCTGCTCTCCACATTGAACACCTTCTTCTCTCCGTCCAGCCACATCGCCACAAGGTCGATGCCTGCACCCAACACAGACACACAGGGGGAACCTGATCACATAAAGTCGTTGGGAACATAACATGTGTGGCTGACTCCTCTGTCCAGCCACATCGCCACGAGGTTGATGCCTGCACCCAACACAGACACACAGGGGGAACCTGATCACATAAATGTCGTTGAGAACATAACACGTGTGGCTGATTCCTCTGTCCAGCCACATTGCCGCGAGGTCGACGCCCGCACGCAACACTAACACACAGGGTGAGCATGATCACACAAACGTGACTAAAGTATGTGCAACCAGTTTTTCCAGCCACAGCATGACGAGGTCCGGGCACTTAGGTTGGTTTGTGAGTAGCATTGGCCAGAGCCATTTATGCATTGGAATGAGGATTGGCGGGGTGCAATTTGTTTCCCCTAGCATTCAGCCATACCGTCAAAGTGCGCGACTGCAACACTTTCCAAATTTACTTAAAAACTCACACACACACACAAACACACACGACTGCTTTGAAAGCACAGATGCAAGATGATTTGCCCATTAAAATAGGTTGTGGCACACACACACACCTGAGCGCACCAGCCCTCCAGGGTTGGAGCGCAGGTCCATGACGTAGCGTGAGATGCCTTCAGACTGCAGCAATGTGCGTGGCAAACAAAGGAATTATAACACGTCTGTATGCCGTGAGATGCCTTTGGACTGCAGCATTGTGCGTGGCAAACTAAGGATAACACGTCTGTATGCCGTGCGGCAATGCCGTGAGATGCCTTCGGACTGCAGCATTGTGCGTGGCAAACTAAGGATAACACGTCTGTATGCCGTGAGATGCCTTCGGACTGCAGCATTGTGCGTGGCAAACAAAGGATAACACGTCTGTATGCCGTGAAATGCCTTCGGACTGCAGCAATGTGCGTGGCAAACTAAGGATAACAAATTCGTATGCCCCGTGTGTACATATGATGTATGCCCCGTGTGTGCATATGATGTATGCCCCGTGTGCACATATGATGTATGCCCCGATGATGTGTGCCCCATGTGTACATATGATGTGTGCCCCGTGTGTACATATGATGTATGCCCCGTGTGTACATATGATGTATGCCCCGATGATGTATGCCCCGTGTGCACATATGATGTATGCCCCGTGTGTACATATGATGTATGCCCCGTGTGTACATATGATGTATGCCCCGTGTGTGTACATATGATGTGTGCCCCGTGTGTACATATGATGTATGCCTCGTGTGTACATATGACGTATGCCCTGTGTGTACATATGATGTATGCCCCGTGTGTACATATGATGTGATCGAAAAAGTGCCAGAGAAGGCCGACAGAAACCCCAAATGAGCACGATCCTCAAATGTTCCTAGAATATGTCCCTCAATTGCTCCTTGTATACACACCAGCGTCAACCTCGATGCTGGTATGTAAGTATGTGTAGATATTAAAGCGGACAAGATGAGCAAGCAGCTAAGATGAGACACGTGTAGGGTTGGCCAGAACCGTATATATACACCATATATGACCGTATATTTGGTGATTTCCCTGCCAAAAATACCATATATGCACCGTATGTATATGTGGTTCTGGCCGACCCTAGACACGTGGCAAATGGAGAGGGCACATGCTGATGTAAAAATGTGTAGGTATTAAAGCGGATAAGATGAGCAAGCAGCTAAGATGAGACACGTGGCAAATGGGGGGCACATGCTGATGTGGCCGTGACATCAATTTTACTGTGTAAGCACACATGTGCAGAATCTGTATCAGAGCAGCCGGAGCCCCAACAACAGAATCATGCCACCATATTGAATCAATACACATTTCTAGAACATCAATTTTACTGTGTAAGCACACGTGTGCAGTATCTGTATCAGAGCAGCCGGAGCCCCAAACCCAGTGATTGTTAATGTTTTAGAGTCCACACATTTTAAAGTCCACCGGCAAGAAAAAAGTCACACAACAGTGCTCAAGTGAAAAGAATCTCAGTGGCTGGTGAGATGTCAGATTTTTATGAGAAAAGAAGCTAAACCGCTGCTGACCTGCTATAAATCAGCAATCGGGTACCGAAAATGAAAAAGAGGAATAAACACGCAGGCAGTAACAATTGCTTCCCACATTGATTAAGGAAAGGAAAGTCACTTTGGTATTAAGAAGCGTACAAAGCCACTTTGGTATCAGTACCTTATATTCGGTTACCAGCAGACTCCCCACATTGATTAAGGAAAGGAAAGCCACTTTGGTATCGAGTACCTTAAATTCGGTTACCAGCAGACTCCCCACATTGATTAAGGAAAGGAAAGCCACTTTGGTATCGAGTACCTTGAATTTGGTTACCAGCAGACAAAAGAGGCCCAGTCAGAGAGATCCAACAGGAGGAGAAAAAAAGTCACAAAGGGACCGAGTACCAGGCGCAAACTAACAAAAGCGCCATGCACAGAAACTGCAGAGCTAGGCTAAGGATCTAACAGACCAACCATCCTGGAACTGCCAACATGAGTTTCAAATGAAGCTTCCTCCGGATCTAATTGCAACATACGGCATTGTTTAGTGCCATGAGCCACGAAGCGAAGGCCAGAAAGCTGGTGGCGTTTTGGGGCTGGATAGAGTGGAATGAGCTTCAGCTGGGGCATGATGGCTCAATAAGTGTGCATATTACGCCAAACAAACACAGGCTGCACTTGCGACCAGGGTCGTCCAAATTGTCATCCATATCAGTCATATCTAGGGTTGGCCAGAACTGTATATATGCACCGTATATGACCGTATAATTGGTGATTTCCCTGCCAAAAGTACCGTACATACACCGTATATATATGGTTCTGGCCAACCCTAGTCATATCTAATTATTTGATGTGCATGAAGAAAAACATTTCTAGAAGACTTCCGATACCACCCACTACAACACAGAGCATATACACGGCTGTATACATTTACATACATGCATATATGCCACGTACGGTCCTGGCCAAAGCCCTCAATACGCGTGTGAGTTACCCACCTCGAAGTCCTTCATATA
>Ga0307945_1002571_pt1:0-5000 | contig 14703 bp, 8 predicted proteins | sample OrgLakmetagen228_FD_201818 | JGI IMG/M metagenome (GOLD analysis project Ga0307945, IMG submission 201818) | Saline water microbial communities from Organic Lake, Antarctica - #228 | ecosystem: Environmental > Aquatic > Non-marine Saline and Alkaline > Saline | place: Antarctica: Organic...
GGAGAGGGAGGGGGTGAAGGTGGGAGTGAAGGTGGGGGTGAAGGTGGGGGTGAGGGTGGTGGAGAGGGGGGGGGTGAGGGTGGGGGTAAAGATGGGGGAGCAGTAGGAGCAGTGGCGCTTGCTGTAGAACCAGCATACGAGAATGCACCGGCTCCGGCACCAGCACCAGCTCCTGAATTGTAAATAAACATGCAAGGAAAGGAGGTTGCAGCTATCTTCTTTGTGCAGTACCCACAAGATGCTAACCATATGAAACAAGGACAGCAATAGGCTAGAGTTGTGAAACCGTAATAAGGCTTGAGAAGTAGGGGGAACTCACCTGATAGTGAGATCAATTGCTAGAAATTGAAGGTTTGCGTTGGTCTTAAAGTTGCAACAATCTGGTTTTCATCTGTTCAGGACAAAATCTGAGCCTTGCTTACCAAATAAAACGCATCTTTTAACCCAAATCTACCTCTCATTATCTACGAGGACCTGCGAATTGCCTATTTGACCAGGGAGTACGCGTTTACTTAAGAGTTCACGCTCACCTGCACGCCCGCCCTCTGCTGCCAGCCGCTCTTTCATCATGGCTGCCATTGAGGGCGAACCATCTCCCAAAGGGGGGCGGGAGGTGGGGGGGGGGGGACCTGGACACTCGGGGCAAGAGGAGGGGGCGCCAGAGGCATCTGCAGAAGCAATGGCTGTAGCCGTTGCACCTCCGCTTGGGTTTGGAGGCCCATTACCTGGAAGTATGAGAACGATGGGTATAAGCGCTTTTGAGTGATGGACGGATTCATTTGGAAAGATTCAGATCATAAAATGCTAGACGAGGCAAACACATAAAAAGAAGCAGAATTGATCAAACGCAGGAGCCAACGGCCACATCACTCGTACTTGCAGGCGACGAGTTTGGGATGATGATGTACGTCGGAGGGGGGGGAGGAGGTGGCTCGGCTTTTTCAAACCACAAGAGCTTGCGGTGTGCCTGGGTGGAAAATTCCCTGCCTCCAATGCTGGCAGGGTTAAGAAAGGAGTGTGCAGGACTGTCAATGCCCATGCTTAACGGCACAGATCCTTGTGCTTCTGCTGCTGCTGCCTTGGCGCCATTGCTGCTCAGGACAAATACGAATGCCAGCAAGGCACGAAGCCGTGGCATCACCATTTCAAATATTTTTATTATTTTAGATTTACAACATCACGCACAAACTTTCTTGCACATGCGTTTTGGTGATCGAATCCTTTACTTTCGTCGAACTCTTCCTTTTCCTTCTTAACTAAACATTCAATTGATAAGAAAACTACGCAGGCAGTCGAGAAACCGAATTAGGAGCCACTTTTATCCAAAAAGTCCTCCACCAGAAAAGAACGAGAAATGGGGACCTAGAGGTCACAGGCTTGGCCTGGAACCAGCGGAAAGATTTAGTAACGGTCCTGGAAAAGGCGCGTCTGATTTGGACTGCGTAGTTGATTAGCGCTTATCAAGGACTGCGTGGGTGTGAGTTGCATGTACGAGCTGTTCAAACTGGACGTGCTATTCCTTTGCAAGAATTTACTGCAGATTTAAAGCATTTTTGGATGAGAGGTGTTTGCAGAGATGCTGAGTTGGTGGACCACAACATGCACAACAACACTTCTCATTCTTGGTTTGCCATTCCCTTTTTCTAGTAATGAGCGTATGCCGACCATTGTACCACGGTATTTTTATCTTAATCTGTCTATACATGTCATGCACAATGTCAGTAGACTTCGCTTGTGGGCGCATACTTTGAAAGTTCAAGTTGAGGCAGCAGCGTGGCTTAAAGATGGTTCTCGCGTAAGTGACCGAGGTAAGATGAATATGTTGAGAACGAGGTGCATGCTCTTTTATTTTGCCAAGACCATCATGTTTGTGAGCTGAGGAAACTTTTTTCCTTTCTGTTTACACCTTTTTTTGAGGATTTTTCTGCAGCCCAACCCTTTATGCTGCAACAGGTCAACAACCAACTTGTTCATGATTTCCTTTCTCAGCAGAACACTAGACTTTTTCTTTTTCTTTCTGAGCTTATGGATTTATTTGTGGCTGGCCGACACCAGTCAGCAGCCGATCAGCCAAACAATCTGGCTAAAGGTCCCCCCCCATTGTAATGATTGTAACCATTGAGTCTGTTTTATACGTCGTGTGGCACAGCCTTCAAAAACAAAGAACTGTAAAGCATAATAGAGAAATTTTACATGAAAACTTTGGCAAGATCACAAGTAGACATAAAGCAGTGGTGATTGCACATCGTTCATCTAGATCATTAAAGTTGTAGAAAGAAAAGGCTATGGTATAGGCTGACCAGCATCATGTGTATTTGAAACTTCGAACCAAGTAGGTTTTAGCAACAGACCAAGCAAGACACGTGTCAAAGAAATACGGGTACCATACAATACATTCACTGACACGTGAGTTTGGATGAACAAGCTATAAAACAGTGGCAACACTTATGAAGACAGGAGCACGCTGTTTACACGATCTCATAGCATCTGCAAAAACACAACACCGATTCGCAGATAGAGCTGTAAAGGGTTGAGTTCACATACACACACATACAGACACACATTCAAACGCTGCAGACTCTGTTTTAAGGTGTTATGTACAAAGGAGAGCACGACAACATGCAAGTCCTGCGAAGCCTAGCCGTGCTCGCATAGTGTGCGCGATATGAGCCTTGAGGCACTGTAAAGGAGAGCACAACAACATGCAAGTCCTGAGAAGCCTAGCCGTGCTCGCCTAGTGTGCGCGATATGAGCCTTGAGGCACTGTAAAGGAGAGCACAACAACATGCAAGTCCTGAGAAGCCTAGCCGTGCTCGCATAGTGTGCGCGATATGAGCCTTGAGGCACTGCACATGCACACAGCAAAAGCCGATGCTCATCACCGGGGCTCCTTCCGGTTCCCACCAAGGCCTGGCACTAGCCCTGCTAAAAAACTCCCACTTGAGTTCATCCCTGACATTACCCTGTCCAAGGAAAGAGTTGCCACAAGTGTAGAGTTCTGTTAGAAACAAACACAGAACGCCTGGTCGAAAGAGATGCAAACCTGGTATGAGGAAACTGGTGAAATGCGTGAGGAAAACAAAGACAATCAATGCTTGCAGGGGATCAGTGTCAAGCTGTTTATTTGTCAGATGTGTGTATGCAAATAGAAACATTGTGAGCTTTTGAGTATAAAGGGTACATGTACACGAACACGCACGCATACATGCACTCGCGCACCTTCACCCACACACGCAGACACATATGCATGGATGCGCACGCTCTCACCAACATACACAGGCACATAGGTAAGAAACACACACACTCCATAGCTATGCACACGTTTCTACAAATGGTGAAGGGGCGTAGTGTTACTGCCTGCGTGATTGTTCAATTGTTGAAGCCCCTTTGAAATTGCAGTTCTGTACGTGGGGGGCCACATATAGAGCACATGCATATACACATATACATGTACACACAAACGCGGAATAATACAAGTTGGGGTTGGTATGGGGGTGCGTTAAAGTGTGTGAGTAGGAAGACATGGCCTAAACCCACCTTGAAACCACAGACGTGCCAGGCACACGAGGAGCCACAAACAAGGCGCGTGCTGTGGCGTAGACCGTCGATTTGCCATCAGTGATCTGTGCTTCCATCCACATCTTGCGGCCATCTGCAACAGCAGCGTGCGCAACCAGGCGTACACTGTTTTTGTGTTAGGGTTTACAAACGAGTGTGAATGCTGGGTGGTCTCAAAAAGGGCGTTTGCGCGCCTACGAGTCGTGTGCCCCTAAGATTCTGTGTTACAATTTATGTTCACAGGAAAAAGGGAGTTTTTACAGAACTTGTACTGCCCTGTGACAGAAAACAAAGGCTGGTTGTGCAGTTGTACCATCGTGCTGGTACTGTCGGCCTGTAAGTCCGCGATTGAAAATTTCAGGTCATCAGAGGAGGGCTTCTCTAATGTTTTCTCAAAATAGTGAGCAAGAGCGGCTATGCGCTAAACCCTTAAGTCAAATGTGTGCAGCAACAGGTATAGTTATGTACCATTGGCAAAATAATGCTTCTTTGTGTAATGTGCTTTAATGCCTTCTAAATTTACACGCACAAAAGAGGCGAGGCTAGTTGCTTGGATTCAGGCATTTATGATGTCACATCATCAGCTTGGCGTCAAGTTGCCATATACGACAAGAAGTAAAGGCATTTTGGGTAGCATCTACGCATGCACGCACACAACCCACCTATGCTTTCAAGCTCGGTGGTACACAAGATGGTGGACCCTGCAGGCATCTTGTTTTTGTAGTCTACTTCTAGGCGGGCAGTGAATGGTGGAGCCTGCAAGAGGGAAAAAGGAAAATTGCCCACACAATGAATACTACTCCCTACATGAACGAAGGAAAAGGAGCTCCATAAGGGCCAGCAAGACAAACAGAGCGGTTTGATCCTTTACTCATGCAAAGTTTATGTCTGCACGGCACTTGATACCGAGAGGCATGTTGATAAGCTACACCTACAAAGAGCCACGCTGGTGGCGACAATTACACCCAGCAAAGGATGGAAAGATGGGCTGCATCTCACACTTTCTCATTGTCGCCAAATTAAAAAATGTTGATTTAACAGATGAATGTGCAATTTGAGTAACAGCACTAGATTTCTGGAAGCAAGGAAGGCATTTAATTAGAGAGAAAGAGGTAGCCTGCATGAAGAGGGTGTGTGTGTGTTAGGCCAAACACATGATACTCAAAGTGCACAAGCAAATACTTCAAGTTTGCACGCTAAGTTTGTAAAAAAGTGTTGCAGTAAGTGCGGGTAAAACAAGAGGAAGGGAGTGTACTGTGTTTGTTTATGTGTGTGCTTGCGTGTGTGCTGTTGCGTGTGTGTATGTATGTGGTGGGCCTTTAAAAAAAGTTAGGAAGAGCCTGGGCAGCAATTTGCACAGTGATTCAGATAAAATAGCAAGCTACACATGTTGCGCCAAATCTAGGTACTCTCACACATGCACATTAACAAACACGTACACG
>Ga0307945_1002571_pt1:10000-14703 | contig 14703 bp, 8 predicted proteins | sample OrgLakmetagen228_FD_201818 | JGI IMG/M metagenome (GOLD analysis project Ga0307945, IMG submission 201818) | Saline water microbial communities from Organic Lake, Antarctica - #228 | ecosystem: Environmental > Aquatic > Non-marine Saline and Alkaline > Saline | place: Antarctica...
AGAAGCCATGGCTGATATGAAAGCTGGAGGAAGACGTTTAATCAAGGTGGCGGGGTTATGGGTGGCGTTATCCAAGATATTCCTACATGCTTGAGTGTAATTCGCTGAAAAAGAGGATACCATACCTCCGTCTGTTGTCTTTTGAAGTAATCAAGGTAGACGAGCCTGCTAAGGTCATTATTTTAGTGTGACAGGATGAGCGATTGACATGTTGTGTTCACCATTTTTTGCTGCTGGATGAGTGCAAAGTTGGGCGATTTGCCAAGTATAGCCGTTGTTTTCATTCATATGAAAAGAGAAGCAGTTCTTGTAAAAAAGCATCCCTCTTGCCTATGGAGCATGAACCCTGTTTGATGATTAAGGCTCAATTATACGCAACAAGTTCTACACATTTTTTTGACGACCCAGGTTCCTGCTTCAATGGGCTTCGGATCATCAGGAACGGTGCTAAAACCAACAAACCACGTGCCAGGCAAGTGTTGATGTCATTGTGCTATTGATTTGCCTTTCAATACGATAATACAGGCTGTCTGTCTTCTGCAACATGCATTTGATCCATCAGTACTATATGATTACAAGCCACATGAAGAATCCCGTAGGGATGATGACGCGGCATCGATATCAAGAGACTAAATGGATTTCTTAATTAGTTCATTACCATGTCCAGTTCCTGCTGAATCTTTTCTGTCCAGTTCTTCCATTGCGAGAGTGCCCAGGATAAAAGGGGAACAAAATGCTGGGATGCTGTTTTGACATCACGTGCCTGTTTCTATTTACCTTAAACATCTTCCTAAATAGAAATTGCAATCCAACATGCAAACTCAACTTCAAAAGCACGTTATAGCGCTCCTCAGTTTTATGGTATAAACTGATGAGTTCAATGCACAAGCATAACTCCCGAACTGTGTAGTTCCCCATTGCTTGCTTCCGAATGCTGTTTTGACATCATGGGTCTATTTCTGTTTTAACTTAAACATCATCCTGGATTATCCCCACTCCTTAATTTAGGGGGAGGCAAAATACACTCTTCATCTCCACGGCTTGTCAACCTTTTCTTATAGAAGGGCTGCGCCCGCCCAAATTTCTACGAACAAAACTTTTCGCCTTTTTGTGTGTTTGTTTCCAGATATCCGTTCCTACAAGACGGAAACAGTTTGACTAAGTGCATCCCATCCACGGCTTGTCAACCTTTCCTTACACATTTTTTTCTTATACTGCGCACAGGCAAGGATGGTGTGATCCCGCCCAACGCTGATCTTGAGTATGATGTGGACTTGGTTCGTGTTTCAATTCCCCCATCTTGAGGCGCCCCATTTCGTACTCAATATATTCATCTTTCCTTGCTAGCCAGCAAGTTGTTCCGCATTTGTTGAATCGGACTGTACGTACGTGCTTGCTTCTGTCACAACGCTTCGAGGGAAGGGTGATTGTAACTCACTTACATTTTCAATCGATCAAACCTGATCGCTACAGCTAGTCTCTGCTACTCTCCTTTTTTCCCTCCTTGCTCACCTTCCTGCATGACCTGGCATTTTATTCTTTGTGAAATTTAAGTTTGAAATTTCTGTGTGGTGCTCATAAATTTCTGGTCGCCGGATTTTAAAAAAGAAGAAATTATGAAGACAATAGGAAAAAGCATGGGTTAATGAGGCTTGAAGCCCTCCTCGCCAAATCAAATCGACCCATTAGCCATCGGCAACTGCCGATCTTGCTTGGCATGTGCGTTGGTTTTGTGGCGAGGAGGAAAGGAGTTGTGGGCATCATCGCCTTGCTGACCGTCCTGTTTGTAACCGGACGTGTAGCTGGGCAAGGGAATGCAACACTAGCCAGTAACCACCAACACGCCAACCCCAATGCGTGTCTCCGGGAAGCCTTCAGCTCTGGGTTGAAAGATAGATCAGTGTAAGCAGGGGGAAGGCAAGGGCGGGGCAGTTTCTTGCATGACAGGAGCCTGATTCCTGTCCTGATTGGTCAACCTGGCACTCTGCCATATTCTCTCCCCTGTCCTACATGCAGTTACAGCCAAGTAGGTGAAGATGGAATACTGGAGGCCATTTTTGCCTGCATAGGCGCGCGCTCCAAGTACTATGTGGAATTTGGAACAGGTGACGCTCTGCAATTCCTGCAAACAAACACATAGTTGCATTGATGCATGGTTCTACTTCCAGCTCTGCAATCACTAGTATACCCTTCCTGCCGTGTCTGTCTGCAGAGGACGGCACGCAATGCTCGACACGTTTGCTGCGGGAGGAAAAGGGCTGGATGGGACTCCTGCTAGATGGAGGTTACAAGTAAGTGTAAAACAGGAACAGAGACGCGCTGTACGCTTAATGTTTTGGACACAAGTAGCACTGTGTAAGCTATCTTGTCTAGGAGGTCAACCGGCGTGGACCTGTGTTATCCCAGGCACCCTGCTTAGTCATAATCTGGAAAGGCAACTGATTTTTATTTTCATTGTGGCACAACACGAAGTACAGGAGCCTGCAAATCAAGAACCTGCTCCTCGTTTCTCCGCTCTCTGCTACGTTTCTTGCTCTAAATTTTACTGTTCTCTGCTCCATACTGATTAGTTGATTTGTGTGAATCCCTCCCCCGTCCAGAATCCCTGACATCAACTTGTACCAGGAGATGATCACAGCCGAAGACATTGTGCACGTGTTTGAAAAGTATGCGGTGCCTAAGCCCCAGCTAGTGCGTAAACAGCAGCCGGAAGGCACGGTGCAGCACCTTGATCTCATGGAACAGCAGCGGCAGGCGCAACTGCAGCAGGTAGGTGTGTTTCTTAGATTGGCATAAGGTAACGATCAGTTTTTAAAGGATTTTTTTTCCCCATATATAATTCCCACCTGTGTTAGTTAAATTGGGCTTAGCGCAAGCAAAGGACCTGCTCAAATCCTGCTAAACTATTGCTACAAGCTTTGACACAAACAAGGTCAGGAGTTCTTGCACATTTCTGTTTTAAAGGCTTGTGTGAACTTCTGCACTTGTGATGTGCAGGAGTTCCTCCGCCAGCAGCAGCAGCAGCAGCAGCAGCAGGGGGGGTTGGGTGTGGGGCAGCAGAGCAGCAGCGCTCAAGCCTCCGCATCAACAGCAGAAACACTGCAAGGAACCCAAACAGCGGGCCAGCACCAAGTCGGAACTGGGCTAGGGCAGGCTGGCGGTGGAGGGGTGGGTTTAGGCACAGGAGCCCTGCAGCAGCAACAGCCGCCACTTGTGCAAAATGAGCAGGGGCTGAGCACAAATGCCGTAGGGCAAGGACAGGCAGATGGCGTGGTGCTGGGGGGACAGGGGGATAGTTTAGGTGGGGTGGGTGCTGGGGAGGTGGGGGGGCTGCAGCAGCAGGGGACTGTGCAGCAGCAAGGAATAGAGCAGCAAGGGGGTGGGCAACAGCAGCAACAGGGTCTACAGGGAGGTGGTGGTGTGCAGCAGTGGAATGGGCAGCAAGGGGGTGGGCAACAGCAGCAAGGCTTGAGTGGCTTTCAAGGTAGCGGGCTGCAGCAGACTACAGGAGGAGCTGTGCCATCACGGGCCCTGCAAGGGGTAGGGCAGCAGCTAGGCGGTGGGCAGCAGCTGGTGCAAGGTGCAGGCCAAGTCCAGGTGGGTGCCGTGCTGGCCGGATTGGGAAACGCAGGGACTTCTGCTGCGGCGGGGGTAGGACAGCAGCAGCAACCGCTAGGAGTGAGTGCTAGCCGTGCTGAGGGGGAGCAAGGGCAGCAGGGGGGGCGCGCAGATGCGGGATTGGCTGGTGCAGTAGGAGGAGGGCAGCAGCAGCAGCGGCAACAACAATTGTTCGCAGCCGGTGTGGGGCTGCAGCAAGCCTCAGCCAGCGGCGCACAAGTGCAGCAGGGGGGGCAGCAGCAGGCCTCAGTGGCAAGGACACAAGGGCAGCAGGCAGCTGTGGGGCAGCAGAATGTGGAGGGGGGGGGTGCAAAGGTGCAGGGCGGCGCGGGAGGTGCTGCTGCTACAAACCTTGGTATTCAGGAGCTGCTGCAGAAGGGCGTGCTGGAAGAGCGCGAGATGCAACAGGATCTGGAGAAGGTGAGAGGGGAAATGGGGCTTGTTTTAGTGTGTACGTGTATGTCAGAGTTCCTGGGTGTTGATGATGTGCGTTCTGTGTATGCTTTTGTGTTCCACGCAGAGTGGATGAAGTGTGGTTGGGGGGGAGGGGGAGGAATTTGTGTGAAGGTTGGTGCAGACAGGCTTATTTCATAGTAAAATGGTGGTTGTCGCAGATGAGAGGTTTATGTGGGGAAAAACACAGAGACCTGTGTCTGCCTTACACTGCCATCTCTCAGGCAGCCTGACGCAGGCACGGTGTGTGTTATTGTGTGTTAACCCTACAATGCCTAGTCATTGACTTGTTTTAATATTTAACATATCTAAGCTAGTAAACCAGCTGTTTGAAAAAAACGAATTGGTTGTGATTACATCCAAACCAGCTACCCAGTGCCTCTCTCCTGACCAGAAACAAATCGATTTTGCACACGTCTAAACCAGCTACCCAGCGCCTCTCTCCTATTTAATAACCAGGGATGGGTCATACGTCATACGGCGTAGGCGTAATATACGTCGTATCGTATTTATCACGTATTTAACCGTATTTTTCAAATTGCTCCGTATAATACGATTTTGGGCACTTAACGAATTTTGCAGCCACAAGGCTCCCAGAGCCCCTTAGAAGCACTCCCAGGCCCTCTAGAGCC
>Ga0307945_1002573_pt1 | contig 14701 bp, 19 predicted proteins | sample OrgLakmetagen228_FD_201818 | JGI IMG/M metagenome (GOLD analysis project Ga0307945, IMG submission 201818) | Saline water microbial communities from Organic Lake, Antarctica - #228 | ecosystem: Environmental > Aquatic > Non-marine Saline and Alkaline > Saline | place: Antarctica: Organic Lake...
AATGCGCGCTCGTGTGTGTGTGTGTGTGTGTGTGTGTGTGTGTGTGTGTGTGTGTGTGTATGAGTGTGTGTGTGTGTACGTGTGAGAGAGTGTGTGTGTGCGTGAATGTGTGTGTGTGCGTGTGTGTGTGTGTGTGTGTGTGTGTGTGTGCACGTGTGTGTGTGTATGCGTGTGCATGTATGTTTGTGTGCGTGTAGTGTGTATGTATGTGTGTATGCGTGTATTGTGCATGTACATGCGTGTGTGTGTGCGCGTGCCCAGAGACTTCCAGTTAAGTATGCTACATTCAGGAAAAAGGACGAGAGCAACAGCACTGCTTTGTCCCGCACCTTTGTCTGTGTTTCTCCCTCTCAGCTTCTAGGACTGAAGGAGGCTTCTCATGGGGGTTTTCAAGGTAGAACTGGATGCGCTCATGCTCCAATTGGGCTTCACGCTCCAACAGACCAAGGTCAAGCGAAGCCATTTCGTTTCTGGATGCGTTTAAATGCTAACAGAAGTAATTATATATGTAATCCCGAATATAACGAACCGACCCAACTGGCAGAAAATTTATTATGCTTTGCTCTTTACTTTCACGCCAGCACGGGATCCCATCCATAATTAATGTGAGGAATGGTTTGTCACTGTCTACTTTGCTTTTTCTTCTTTCTTCTTTCTTCTCCCAGGGCGCCATTGTCATCAAGACTAGGTTTGGAAGCCTCATGTGGCCAATTGGCTAATGTAGGATATAAAATACTCGACCAGGCGGTGATTACTTGCTACTGACAAAAGTCTGGTCAGGCTGTCGTTTGATTTTCTCAGTTGTGTAGGGGCGCCACCACCAGGTGCCAGGCATTCTAAATTCTGGCTGTCTGCAAATATGACAGGTCAGAGTGCTAGGAAGAAGGTAAAGAAATATCCAGTGAACAAAAAGGGACGAGCGCGCAATCAACTGCGAGGCACGCTTTGCATGCTAGGAACAAATAGAGCATCACTATCAGTGATGTGCCACTACGGTGTACGGTACGGTGTACGGTTATACGGTACGGTACGGAAATACGGCGTACAGCCATATTTATACGGTTTAAGACCGTTTATACGGTAAAATACGGTACGGCGTACGGTACGGTCCAAACTTTGAAAGCCTCAGTCAAAAAATAAAAATTGAGCCCTGTCTGCCCTGATGTTGGGTGGTGCTGCTGCTGCTCTGCCTCAGGGACTTGAGTTTGCTCTGCACCTCTTCTGCTGGGCAGTCAGCTGCTGCTGTAGAGGATAGGAAGCCACAAATCTTGATGTTCAGCAGGTGCTCCTTCATGCGGGCCTCGTGCGCTGACCTCACGTTGGGGCAGTGCTTGCATGCATACTTAACCTCCATCGCTGCTGTTGCTGCTGCTGCTGCTGCTGCTGCTGGGGCTGCTGCAGCATCTTCTTCCTCTGCCATTTCCTGGTCACCCCCCGCTGCTGCTGCTCCTGCTGCTGGAACTGGCCCACTTTAAGGCCTGCTGCAGGGGGGTATGCAGGGGCCCTCAGCAGGCTTTGGGGGTCAGGCAGGCTGGCCTCCCCCAAAGCCTGCCTTTGCCTCTTTTGTGTTAGGCCTCTATTCATCTTTGTTTCATTCCTTAATTATAAGTATAATATAATGATAGTTGTTGGGACGGAAATTTCGAGTGGCGGGCGGGCACGCGCCTCAATATGGGTGGCCATGCAAGCTTGTACGGTCAACAGGTTTCCTGTACCGTACCGGAATCGTACCATATTTCATATTTCCATTTTGACCGTATTATACGGTTTTGGACCGTACCGTACCGTAACCGTACCATATATACGGTCTGAAAATCGAGATACGGCGTATAAGCACAGCACTGATCACTATTGCGTGTCTGCAGGGGCAGTGAGCAAGGCCATGAGGCACGGCGCGCCGCGTGTGCTAAGACTGACAAGCGTTCTTTCAAGAGCCTGATGTAGATGTTGTGCAGAATTTGTGGATTTTGTGGATTCAAACAGCCTTCCAGGTAAATAAAGATCTGCGATGGATACATTTTTATGAACATAAATAAGTTAAACCAGCGATTTTTTAATGTAACCTCTAGTTCTAGTTTGTGCGGGGAAAAAACAGACTTATAGCTGCAGATCAGCAGGAGCTGATTAAACAACAAATTTGGGCAAGCTTATTGCAGCCCTACTTGCTCTCGTATATTCGATTGGATCCTGTTGTATCAAATTATCTAGTATAGCCATAATGCTCTGCTCTGTTTCACTGCTTGCACTATCCTGAAGTAGTGGTGTTGCATGCAGTTTTTAAAAATTAAGCTCGATCTGCTGCTCCATTTTTATCCAATTGCGCGGTCGATACTACAGCAGTTGCACTTATAATGTGGCTCCGAGTGGGTGCGTTTACCGTATTTGGCAATGTTTTATTAGCAATGCGAAGCTAGCAGCGTTATAATGTTGAGTCACAGTAAAATGTCCGGCTGAGGGTGGACGAAATGCACAACGGGGAAAGGTGAAAACAAGGTGTTTGAATGGAGAAGGGGGGAGACGAAATCCACACTGTAATATTTCACTAATTTATCTCTTTTGATTTTTAGGTCTTTAGGTCCCCTTGTCGTTGTTTTGTTAGGAAGACAATAATTTCACCAGATACCAGGCCATAGAGAGGGTGGTCACAATGGCTCGCATGCAAGCATTCTAAATATTATTGCCGAGATATTGACAGAATAAACTGGAGAGCAACCTACTATAGGACAAATATCATAACATGTACCAGGGTTTTTCCTCAAAGTATTATAATTGGTGAACTTACGCAGGTGTGAATCTTTAGACTTGTGTAGCTTGTGTAGTAGAATGCCGAAGATTTCATTGCCTGACGCGAGTAAGCAGCGGGTGCCCGTCACTATCATCACCGGGTTCCTGGGCAGCGGCAAGAGCACGCTGCTGAACCACATCCTGCGATGGAGCCAAAGCGAGGGCAGGTCCCCGGAGAGGGGGAGTGGGGGGGGCGCCAGCAACAGCAGCAGCACGCTTGCGGGGCTCAACATAGCAGTCATAGAAAACGAGTTTGGGGAAATAAGCATCGACAAGACCATTGGTACGTATTGGAGGTTTGTTTCTGCGGGTCTAGATACATTTTGATACAGCACGCGCGGTGGGGGGTTGTACGAGGGTGTGTAAGAGGGTTCCGATTTTTTCTCTCCCTCCCTCCCTCCCACACGCAGTTGGCGACCAGTTGCTGGAGCGGGAGAACCTCGTGAGCATGGCGGGAGGCTGCGTGTGCTGCAGCCTGCGGAAGGATGTCGTGAAGTGAGTCCAGTCTTGTGCTGATTTGGTCTGCCTCTTGGCTCGCCTGTTTGAATGATGTGAATTGGGCCAATGAATCAACTCACCTTTTCAAACGGCAGGGCTTTTGCTGAGTTGGAAAGGAGGGCCAAGGCCAAGGACGTTGCCCATGACCACATCCTGCTGGAAACCACTGGCCTGGCTGACCCCTCTCCCCTGGCCTTCACCTTCTTTGCCAACCCATGGATTGCAGCCAGGTTCAGCCTAGACTCCATCATCTGTGTCGTGGACGCAAAGTACTTGATGCAGGTGAGGAATGTTTCGCGCATGCGTAAACACACACACACACACACACACTCAAACACACACACTCACACACTCACACACTTATACATGTGCACATTGCAGCATCTATTTGAATCCAAATCTGAGGGCGAGGTCAATGAGGCTGTCCAGCAGATTGCCTTCGCTGACCTCATCTTGCTGAACAAAATTTACCTGGTGGATGAGGAGACAAAGGTGTGTCAAAAAAAAATGCACATACACTCACATGCAATTGTGCGCTTGCATCCTTGGTATAGCGCTTGAAGATGCTGTATGCATGTTGCGTTGCACAAGCACCAACCTAACATAGTTGTACACCATCTTATCCATCACGCATGGATACATGTGCACACAAATGGGTACACACCAGACACACACACGTTTACACACATGTGCCCACACAGGTTGAGGTAATTTCTGCCATCAAGCACGTCAACTCTGCAGCCCGCATCATTGAGTGTCGCTTAAATGGCGATGCCAGGAGCCTCCCTCAAATGGAGACAATCATCGGCACCAACGCATTTTCCATCTCGCGAGCTTTGGAGGTGCGACACTCATGCAAAGCACGCATGACCCCTGCACCAACAGGCTAATTACACACACAAACAGGCTAAAAAGACACACACTAAGACCCATAACGCGCCCGCACACACAAACACACACACACACACACACACACACACACACACACACACACACACACACACAAGACCCATAATGCGCGCACATTGCCTGGTATCAGGTCATGTCTTTGTTGCATCTACAGCAGTGCCAACATCCCACAAAGCTTAGCCTCAGGCACCTCTCTGTACACGCGCTCCACATTAGCGTGTAAAGGCTGTGAATTATACTGCAGGTTCACCACTCAGTGTTTGTGCTTTGAGCATCATGTCTCCTGTTACAAGAGCGCCTTGTGCCAGAACTTGCATTGCTGTTTCTCTTCACACCTCTGACTCAGAACACCACTCAAATGTGCACGTAGGTTTGAACCCCCACCCCATTCCAAAGCCATCGCACTGCTGTGTCACATATACACACTCACTTCTAACTCGTAATGTCACTCAAACATATACACGCAGGAGGACCCCCCAGTTCATAGCCTTACGCACTGCTGTGTCTCTCGCACTTAAATCTTCTGACTCGTTTTTTCAAACACACGCAGGTGGACCCCCAGTTCATGGAGTCTGACTCAGCGTCTGATTCTGGCTGCAATGACGATGAGCTTGACCACGCAAGCCTGGCTGCCTCAGACGTCACGGTCTCAGATCTGCAGGTGGGTGGGTGAGGTCACAATGTGCGCACGGGTCCCAATTGTTTGCGTGATCCCCATTTGTGAGGATCAGGTCACTTTTCATTGCTGGTCCTGTGTGCATGTGTGTGGGTGGGGGTAAGAGTGTGTGGGGGGGGGGGGGAGGGGGGGGCGCCTTTGTGTGGGTGTCTGTTTGTGTGGCAACTGCGGCTCCGCGCACCTGGAAGTACTAAGTACGCATGGTTCATAAAAGTGTTGTACTAACGCAACTGTAACAGTCCTTGTTCTCTTGATGTGGAGAAGGAGCTGTGAGCAGATCACCGCTGCTCGTTTTGTTCGTTTGTGTGTGAAAGATGGGTTTGTTGGTGGAGGCCTGATAAATGCAAGGGGCTCCAAGAGGCACTTGTATAGTGTTGGCCAGAACCGTACATATGCACCGTATATTACCATATATATGGTGATTTTCCTGCCAAAATTACCGTATATATATACCGGATATATATGGTTCTGGCCTACCCTACACACGTACATGGTGAGAACGTGTGTATAAGGGTAAGGGACTATATAGGAGTTTGGAAGTACTTGCAGTTGGGCCACGCGCCTAGTCCATAGTTCCCAGCTGTTCAGTCTTTCCAGCTGCATTTCCAGCCTGCACGAGCCTCTGCGGTTGTGTGCCTGTTGCTGCCTGTTTAAGATTTGAAGTCCTGCACACAGCTACCATCTGCACGCGGACAGAATGTGCCAGAACGCCACATCTAGAGTGTGCCAGAACACCATTTCTAGAGTTTGCTAGAACGCCACGTCTAGAGTGTGCCAGAACGCTATATGTGGAGTTTGCTAGAACGCCACGTCTAGAGTGTGCTAGAACGCTATATCTAGAGTGTGCCAGAACGCCACATCTAGAGTGTGCCAGAACACCATTTCTAGAGTGTGCTAGAACGCCACATCTAGAGTGTGCCTGAACGCTATATCTAGAGTGTGCCAGAACGCCACGTCTAGAGTGTGCCAGAACGCTATATCTAGAGTGTGCCAGAACGCCACATGTAAAGTTTGCTAGAACGCTATATCTAGAGTGTGCCAGAACACCATTTCTAGAGTGTGCCAAAACTGTACCTTCATACTCTGTGATTACGACAGTCTCTAAAGCAGAAAATGCCCTGCCGCAGCTACCGTGGTTTGCCTACCTTGGCCCTTCTAACGCTAGCGCTCCTGTGTTGTGAATTATAAAATAGGCGGCTTGCGGTCACCTTCGCATCCTGTAATGCCCAGCGCTCACTTCAAATAATTGTAGTCATCCCCACTCCCACCCACAACACACATGCGTGCACTCGCACGTGAACATGCATACACATACACACTTACAAACACACATACCCACACAACGCTGCTGCAGGCCTACCTTGGGAGTGGAGGTGTAGATGGATTGGATAGTATGGACGGGGGGGGCGCCTACCAGCCCTCCATTGCCCTGCCAACGCAGGGTGCCGGTGACCACCAGCCTCTTTTTCACTCGGCACAGCACGCGCAGCACGCGCAGCAGCAGCAGGCGGCGAGCGTGGGCGGGGAGCTGCGGCCACAGCAGGACATGCAGCAGCAGCAGCCTGAGGGACAGCAGGCACCGCACGCGCAGCATGCGCAACAGCAACAAGGGGGGGGCGTATCTGGTCCGGAGCAACAGCCGCAGCAGCAGCAGCAGGAAGAGGAGGAGGAGGAAGCTCAGGAAGGGCAACAGGGCTCGGGTCACGTGCATGGCAGGGATGTGGCTAGCTGCCATGGGGGTGGAGGAGTTAAGAGGTCCAGGGATGGCACGCACTATCAAGAGAATGCCAAGCGCCATGCCGGGGAGGACTCGCAAGCGGTGTGTGTGAGTGTGTGTGTGTGTGAGATAGAGAGAGAGAGAGAGAGAGAGAGAGAGAGAGAGAGAGAGAGAGAGAGGCATTATTGTTATCATGAGTGTAGATGTGTGTTTAGTTTGCGGCGGGGTTAGGGGGAATGTGCATAGCTTTACATACATCGGTCCTTGGAAGTCTTGCTGGAGTGCTCTCCATGAGAGTGTGGAGTCACGCACCCTTTTGCTCTTTTATTGACTTTCGAGTAATTGAATTGGTACTTGGTGTGGGTACTTGGTGTGTAAATGCGCGCACACACACACTTACACGTGCACACACACACTCACACTTACGCACACATACGCACACACACACACACGCACGCACACACACACTCACATACACACATGCACACGCAGCCTGAAAAGGAGAAGCGGCCCAAGCGCAGAAAGAAGAGGATGCATGACCTGTCAGACATCAGCTCGGTAGGCTTCCAAGCGCGCGGCTCCTTGGACGAGTACCGCTTCAACATGTTCATGCGTGACCTCCTGACAGAGAAGGCCAAAGACATCTACCGCTGCAAGGGCGTGCTGTCGGTTCATGTGAGTGTTAGCACAGCCTTGTGTGTGTGTAAATTGCATACTTATGCAACAAGGCCAAAGACATCTACCGCTGCAAGGGCGTGCTGTTGGTTCTGTAGGGCTGGTGGTCAAGCGTACACTTAGTACTTAGTATGGGTGTCGTGGCCAGTCCGTGAGAGGATGCCTGTGTGCTGCGATGATGTGTTTTTGTCGGCCATTTGCTGAGAAAGCTGATGGCAAGCACCAACACGAAAGCAAGTAGAATACAGTTCTCGGAGGGATACTGATGATGCAGTCTGATCAATGTCATTGTGCACACTGGTGTGAACATACGAGTACAAATTACATATAAAACTTTTCTAGGAGGGATACTGATGATGTAGTCTGATCAATGTCAATGTGCGCCCTGGTGTAAACACACGTACAAATACAAACGGTATGCACAAAGGAAGTGCTCACCATGCAATCCAAGGCCAACCCACCTCTTGCCCTGGGACTGGTCAATGCTTATGCACACGCCTACTCAATATGTGTCACACTTTCTGCTGCATGCACATCATGCACGCGCGCGCGCGTGCACACACACACACACCCACACACACTACACACGTGTGCAGGGTTACGGCAACAAAAAGTTTGTATTCCAGGGCGTGCATGAAACCATTTGTTATGGGCCCGCTGAGCACCCCTGGAAGGAGGACGAGGAGCCCGTCAACCAGATCGTGTTCATCGGCAAGGGCTTGGATCGAAAGGTGTGCAGTGTGTGAGGGATTGTGGGGGGGCAAGGCGTATGCGTGGGCGTGAGAGCATGGGTGTGTGCGCTGTCGTCGTGTGTGGGTATGTGGGTGTGGGTTGGTGGCTTTTGTTTTTTGCCATCAAGCTACCTGTATGGTACATACGCCTCTTCTTCAGTTACAGGGGTTTTGGGGGCAAAGGTACGCCCTGTTATGAAATGCTTGACAGACCCTCATCTCCACACACACACACACACACACACACGCACACACACACCTCGCTCTCTTACTTTAACACGAGGGTGTACAGCGAGGTTCGTAATGACGGAGGGAGAACAATGAATTGAAGGAAAGATAAAGGACCGGGGGATGGACTTCAGAGAGAAATCAAAAGACTGATGTTGACTGTCGTCCTTCACACACACACACACACACACACACACACACACACACACACACACACACACACACACACACACACACACACACACACACACACACCACACACACACACATATACACACACACGGGCGTACACACACACATCCAGGCCCTCGTCCAAGACTTTCGTACGTGTGTGTGGTCGCCTCTGCCCGAAGGCTGGATCCAGACTGCAGACCCCAAGACAGGCCAGGTGGGTGGGTGGGTGTGCGTGTGTGTGTGTGTGTTAGAGGTTGGGGAGTTGCCTCTGCCTGAAGGAACCAGACCCCAAGACAGGCCGGGGGTTTGTGTGTCGGTGTGTGTGTCTGTCTGTCTGTGCGTGTCTGTGTGTGTCTTCTCAGTGTGTGTGCGTGCGTGCGTGTAAGCAGCTGTGCACACTCAGCCTTTTCTTAAGACAAGGACACCCGCAAACTGCTGTCCACAGAAAAAGCTGAAACGTGTGTATGTGTGCGTGTGTGCCCCTGTGAGCATGCAGCCCTTCTACTGGAACAAGGACACCCACTTTTTGCTGTACACAGAAATTGCTGAAACATGTATGTGTGTGTGCCTCTGTGTGCATGCAGCCCTTCTTCTGGAACAAGGACACCCACGAGAAATCCTGGTTACGCCCCCAGACCTGCCCTTTCGTCAGGGTCCACCACGCGTCCACAGAGCAGCCCAAAGGGGTGAGCGAGCACTTGTTGTCTGGGCGTGGGTGTGGGTGTGCACGCGTGTGTGCATGTGTGTGGGTGTTTGTGTGAGGATGGTCAGCACTTGTTCTCTTAGTGTATGCGGGGTTGACAGTAGAAGGGGCCTGGGTTGGTGGGTGCATGTGGGTGTGTATCGCTATGCGTTAGCAATTGTTGTCTGGGGCGTATGTGGGGTTGACAGTAGAAGTGGCCTGGGTTGGTGGGTGCGTGTGTAGGTGCGTGTATGAGTTAGCCATTGTTGTCTGGGGCGTATGTGGGGTTGACAGTAGGGGCTGGGTTAGTGGGCGCGTGTATATGTGGGTGTCTCTATGCATAAGCAATTGTTGTCTGGGGCATATGTGGGGTTGGAAGTGGAGTGCAAGTAGGTGTGTGTGTACACGCATGCCTTCAGTGCTGCCTTCATAGTACCTGCATTCACTCAAGTCGTAGCCTAAGAGTGCGCAAAGCCTCCGTCTTGCTGAAAATGCTGTCCCAAACATCTTGTACGAAAAATTGTTGGTTGCTGTTCCGTGTGCAATGTTGACTGCACAGCTTGACCGACTGATCCTTGGTTGCTGTTCATGTGCGATGTTTGTTGTGAGTCTTGGTCGTCATTGCTTTGCTGGCGCCTAAACAGGGCAAGCAACCTGGTTGTTGGTCACGCACAAAGATGCAGTACGCTTTGGCACCTACCATGCTGTTATGCCGTCAATTCCTTTTCCCCTCACATACATGCACACACACACGCGCGCACACACTCACACACTGACACACACACACACACACACACTCACACATACACTGACACAAACACACGCACACTCACACATACACTCACACAAACAGACACACAGACACTCACACACACACTCACACACGCACACACACACACAAACACACATGCACACACACAGACACACACTCATTCACTCACACACACACGCACACTCACAAGTACACAAACAGACACACACACAAACACACATGCGCACACACACACACACGCTCACTCACTCACTCACACACACACACGCACACACACGCTCGCTCACTCACTCACTCACTCACTCACTCACACACACACACACACTCACACACTCACTCGCACACACACGCACTCACACACGCACACACACGCACTCACACATACACACACACTCACAAACACACACAAACACACACGCACACACATACAAACACGCATGCACACACACCTCAATACACACGCATGCACAGGTTGCTCCCAGGGGCGGCCTTGAAGAGGCAGACAAGCAGCAGCAGCAGCCACAGCAGCGTGTCACGTACCCTGCTGCTTAGCCTTGCTGGTTGGGTGTGGAGCTGTGTGTGTATGTGTTTGTGTGTGTATGTTCCCAGCCCTGGATTCCATTGACCAGGGCATGTGTTTGGTTTGATGCGTGTTTATGCTTATTTTTGGCCCCCCTCCCTCCCCCCCTTCATTTGTTTGTCTTACAAGAAACGCGAGATGCTGCTGCAGGGCGCTGTGGTACTTGCATCTCATCGTACTACTAAGTTCCATGTTGGTAACAGTTGCATTCGGCACACCGAATCCCTGCACGCACGCAGTTCTTGTGCACGTGCCACAGCCCCGTCTTATTTCCTTCGTGTGTGTGCGGTTTTTAGTTGTTGTGCTTCATGGTATATCTTGATTGAATTTTAACACGAGTGTGAGAGACTGACGACGGTAATCCAAGCACGGTTCGCTGTGTGTAATGTCCCTGATTGAACTTGGAACAAGTGTGAGAGTGATGACTGTGCTCCTACTGTACGGGGTCACTGTGTGTTCGTGTTGTCCCTGATTGGATTTAGTACAAGTGTGAGAGACTGACAACAGCCCTCCTCCTGTGCAGGGTCGCTGTGTGTGTTTGCTGTCCTCCTCTCGTGGGGGATGTGCTGAGTGTGTGTTTAAGGAAGGAACGTTGCAATCTTCTATTGCTGGGCTATTTTTTTCGTGAACTTGCTCGTACTTCTACAGTGCTCCGTACTGCTGTTCCATAAGGGACACCTGTGCACCTTGTTCATTGGCAGGAGCATTATCATATAAAGAACCAAGGCTGGTCTCAATTATTATTCGTCTGCGCTCTGCCAAGCATCAGCCTGCTTCTGTGCAATAAGAGAGAGTAATAGAAAAAGAACAAATGGTGTAAGAAGTTTGCAGACTGCCTCTTTATGCACCCCATCACATAGTAATTCTTTGCACGTGTACTTTGACAGTTTGTAGTAGTGGGTCTGTAATAGTGCTAAGCATTGGATGACAGACTTCTATTCATTGTATTACTTTGTGAGTTCATACTACTAGTGTATATTTTGCGTCTTGTGGTCAAATGCCCAGTTTGTGCTTCGAGACTGTGTCTGCAAATTCAATCAGGTTTCCTTTTGCCAAGTTTACAGAGGTAACCGATTTAGCCATCAGTCAAAAAGGGCGACTGCTAGGCTGCGTATGTAAAACGTGTAAATACTGGGATAATTGTTGTTGCACTTGTACAAGGGGGTTACAAGGATGGCCTACAGCCCGAGTCTCTGGCTGATGGCAATTGGCTGGTGAAACAAAAGCTGTTGTTGCACTTGTAGCGCCTACAAAAAAACCTGGAAAGGGAATAAAGGCACAACGCTGTTTGTGACATTGCGGCACTGAATAAAATCAGTAAACACAATTGAGCATCTGCAGGACCAACCGACTACATCAAATCCAAAGGGGGGGATCAACATCTCTGTGCCCCGGCCACCTGAAAATATGGACTGTCACATTGAGAATACCAATAAGGATTACAAAAAAGTGCAAGGTTTACAAAAGTCAAGAAGTGCGACTGCTAGCCTGCTCATAAAAAGCAATTAGTTGAGTCATGGAGGAAAAGGCAAAGCTTGTTCTGGCTTAAGAAAGTAGGCACATCGTGAGCTCCTGTTGGGGGAAACAGATATGCATTTATTCTGCGGAGATAATTCATGTTGGGATTGACGCAGTGGAAAAGAACATCCTACTCATCTTGGATATCATCATCATCACACAGGGCACAGGTGGGGGAGTTTACTTTGGTTCCATGTCGCTGTCTCAAAACGTAGGGTGTGAACATGAAGTTTTAAACGAGCTGTACTGCGAATGACATCACGAGGAAGTTTTAAAACATGTTAAGAAACATGGAAAATCCAACCCAGTCTGGCTCATCAATCTCAAGCAGACAACTCCTGAAGCAAGAACGTGGACTTTTATTAACACTACCCACATGCTTGTTCCTGCTCATGTGGATGGCAAGAAAGGTTCCTATTTACCCAGGCGCTTCCATTGCTGCTGACAGACAGTGGCAAATGCGTCATTATACAAACGTGAACCAGTACAAGAGCCCCCGATAAAACCAGACTTCTATGCTTGAACCTTACACAGAATTACACACGTTTCCTTCTCCCGCCACAATAGCAGTTGGATGCCCATCAGATCTCCAAAGATATACCATTCAAAACGCACCAACACCATCAATACAAATATTCCCTCCAGGCGCCAATGCTCGGCCCAGAAAACTTCCAGCCTACAACAACATACCCCACACGGGGCCCTCTCATACACAACACCATCCCACCACAACGATGCTAGCTGCCCCTCCACGCTCACTACGCTACGCTACTCACAAAGAAGCTCCAACCTATCAAAAAGAAGCCATGACTCTGTAGGCTCCATGCCTATACCATCCCCCAGCCTGCCCCAAACTACAGCCATCGAATGCCTGAATGAACTCGCACCTACTACCCAGCTTGCCGCTCCCCCACAAAACCAGCCAGCAAAACGTGCATGACAGACACAATCTGCTCCCCCATATACCAATAAAAAGAGAAAACACGGCCAGACAGTAAGCCAGCAACATCTCCTCAACACCCAAAACTTATTCCCCTCTATAGGATAACCAACCAATAGTTAACTTAACAAACGCATAACACACTCACATACCGCTTGCCACAATCATCCCGCAACACCGACACTTAAACAGACAGCTACCTTCTTCATCCCACAAGACAATAGTACCAACCCCTTCACACAGCAGATGAGTAACATAAACCCAACCAACCACATTCACAATAACCCAACCTTCGAGAATACAGACTACATAGAACCGTATACAGACTCCAAAGAATAAGAAGATGCGAGCTCCTTGATGTAATCCAATGCCTACCTAGCCTGAGCCTGACCATCTTACGCATTATTACCCACATCCAACAAGAACTCTGGACGTACAAGAAAGGCAAAGCCTCCTCTATGACACCCATTGAGGCCATAAACACGCTTTATCATGATGGTCTGGACGTCCACCACATAGATGACTGAAAGTTTCACACTTGCAACAAAAGGGTAGAGTTGCTGGCCCCCCAGTAAGACAAAAGCAATTAATACCACTGTGCATATGTGCATCCTGTGAAATGTGCTCATACCTTCTGGGACTTGAATCACTGGACTTGCTCCATCCCTTCTAAGACTTGTACATGTGCAACCCTGTAATCGTGCCTACCATTGTCAGTGCCTACTAAAAAGCAACTGCTACAATGCCAATGAGCGAGAGGCTATTGACAACAATGACACATGGGCCTGCCCAGCCTGTGCTAAACTAAATGAAAATGGAAAAAAAGAATCTTAAAATCTCTCAAAGGAGAGTTGGTGATAGGCTCGTGGAACCGAACATGGGAGCCAGAAGAACTGCAAAATACTTAAAAAAGCTTAGACGCAGCCTTCAAAAGTACAAGAGCATATCACGACACCACGTCGGAAAAGAGTGGGCTGTTGTCGGCGGCTTGAATCAACTAGAATCAACCACGAAATTGCCAGTTGTTTTAACTCGGGGTGCGAGTACAAAAATGGTTAATCCAACCATAGTTGATTTCAATTTGTTTCAACTAGAAAAATGGTTGAATCAACTGCGGTTGATTCCTGGATGAAACAATTTGCTTTCATCTCTAGTTGATCTCTGGTTGAAACAAGCCTGATATATCTGTGATGGTTGATTCAACTATGGCTGTTTCAACTCGGGGTGCGAGTAGAAGTCTGGTTGAAACAACCACGGTTGATTCCTTGCAAAAATATGGGTTCTCAGCCAACCGAGTTAAAAACTCCTACCAGCCCCATGATATCAAACTCCGGAACATAGTCAATTTTAGCGTCCAGCCCACAGACCTTCAAGCAAACATTGTAGCCAGTGGGCGCTGCGAGTACTGGATCACTGACGTTGATCTCACCATGAAGCACCAAGGAAACGACACCAAATCCCCCTCAGACGACCCTGTACTCCCAGAAGTGTACACTGCCACAGTAGCTTGCATCTACAACGTAGACGGAAAATGCAAAGGCATGCTCACCCCTGAGCGCTTCAACATTCTTCAAAGGGCTTTTGAAAAGGCAAAAAATACAGCGGCTTACATGACAACATCCACCCACCCCCCTTGAATCTTGCATCAAAACTCGTAGGTCTCATCACACGCAAAGATATTGCTACTTCCAGGCATGCAATAAGCCAAAATTCTAAAAACTCATTTTCATGGAATCCCCCCCCCATAATATCACCGCCCTTCAAAAATGGGCCCTAGTCACTAAAAGAAAAACTGGCATCCCCCCTTGACCATGACC
>Ga0307945_1002574_pt1 | contig 14699 bp, 10 predicted proteins | sample OrgLakmetagen228_FD_201818 | JGI IMG/M metagenome (GOLD analysis project Ga0307945, IMG submission 201818) | Saline water microbial communities from Organic Lake, Antarctica - #228 | ecosystem: Environmental > Aquatic > Non-marine Saline and Alkaline > Saline | place: Antarctica: Organic Lake...
GCCCCCAATGATATGTTCACGAAGAGTGAGTTCAAACTGTCGTTGATTGATAGTCTGACGAGATCGTATGGCATCCAAAAACTGTTGAGATGTAGGTAAATCTTGGAGCGCATGCAGAACCTGGTAGGTCCATGTATCCCTTCTGTTTGCAAGAAGTAAATCAGCCCGCACAATTTTCTCAAGAAGAGGGTTGTTTGAAGAGAGTAAACTTTTCCAGAATCTTATGGTGCATCTGAACCAGTAGAAAAAGATGGGCATCTGGCCTGTTTCGCAGAGCACGCAGTGAGTATCAGTACCTTTCTTGACACCCAGGAGTTTTTTCAGGAAGCCAAGATGAAGGACGTGTGCACGGGTGGTTACTGTCAGTGAAAAAGTGGCCCATACTTGACATCCGTACAGGCCAGCTGTCAAAGCGAAGATCTGGAAAAGCCACAACATGGCTTATGCTACTTAAGGGGCACCCAGATAGAAAGTTAGGGCCAGGCAGGCAGGATAAGAGCAAATAAGCCATAGCAATGACTGGTGTGCCAAAACAGGCTCCAACTCAACCCCCCTTTAAAGAAAAACGGGCATCCCCTAGGTGCTTGCATGTTCTGTCCTGTTTCAAAATTTTTTGACAGACACAACACTACCAGAAAGAATCAAGACAAAGGATCTGCTCCTGACCAGTCGAACCCCAACCGATCTAAAGCCTGCACCCGCTGCTCGCTCAGCACACGCGAACGGCGTGCAATGCGCTGGACTGAGCACCAATTGATGAGGTACAGGTCGACACCTAATGTAAGAGGAGCAGGGCTTGTGTTGCCTTGGGAGCCTTGGTAGCTTGCAAGCTCCTTGTACCAGCGCAACCTGCACGTTCAGATTTGCAACAAGGAAGGTTGTTGTGTCCTGAGGGCAGGCAACAAAAAAGGAAGAATATACATGAAATTGTTCTTCTGCTTTTCTGACCATGACCCCAAAAACTGTTGGCATGCTTATTCAGCTTTCATTCATGCAGTCCACTTCACGCAACTGCTCAGTCCATGATGCTCCCCTGCTCTCACCATTCTGCTTGGTCTGCATCAAACTCAAAACCAGCTTCAATCAAGCACTGATACCTGCATACAAGGAAATGGATTTGTTGAGGAAAACACTTGCGTGCTCAAATGCTTCCTTGCCCTACTGATAAAAAACAAAACTGTTGCAGCTTCATGCCTGTTTGGTAGCTGTTTTAGGCAACCGACACTGCAGACAGCAACACAATTGCACAAAACTGCACAAAATGAGCAGCCCTCACCATCCCATCCCAACTGTCCCCCTTCGCTGCCTACTTTTGCAACGTGACTACCTAGCAACGCACGCTTTCTCCTGTACAAAATCACATGGGCAATCCTAAGGGAGCAGTGTCCAATGCAATTTTGCACTGACCTGGTGGAGTGTAGCTGCCCTCGCTTGTGCTCAGATCTCTGTTTTGTAGCCCAGCGTGCAAGCTCAGGATCATCCCCGTCCCGGTAACCCACAGCAGTGTCGTCGTGCCGATTAATGTAATCTAGGAGTTGTCTGAACCTGCTCGTAAAGAGCAAAAGGTGTGGCTGGCTCTTAACAGTCGGCCTGAAACATGTTATGTGGCCTTTGTGTTGTGATCTACTGGTGTTTGCCTGTAAGGTACATGGCTGATCTGGTTCAGAGTAAGTTTAAGACGATTGACGAGTAGGAAGAAAAACCAAGCTGTCAGGTCATATCTGAGCCAAGTATCAGACAGAAACCTTACTTTTGAATGGAGATATGCAAAAATCACTGTCCAACCCTTTCCTTTTTCAGGCTCACACACAAATGTACACGCTTGCAGAAACACGCTCACATAAAGGCTGAGACCTTACTATTTCGATGGAGATGTGCGAAAAGACGCATGCAAACACACACACACACACACATAAAGTTAATGCTAAATACACACCAAAATCCACACACACACACACACACACACACACACACACACACACACACACACACACACACAAACACACACAGGCACACACACAAAAGCAAGTCACACCTGCAGCTCCACTCCTGCAACCCATCATTGCTGAGGCCGTGCTCCCACGCCACAAGCATCTCCCTCACAGGATCTTCTTCTTCCTGCTGAAGTGCAGGGCTGTCACTTCTGCCTGCGCCTCTTAAGTCTGCTCCGTCCAAACGGATTTCGCTGCTTGCATTTCCCATGCCATGAGTTTGCCTGCCACTGCCAATGCTGACGCTGCTGCTGCTTTCGCTGCCACCATTACCACTGCTGCGGCTGCTGTTGCTGTGAGGTGCGTCCCCACCAGCATTACATCCAGCTGGCCTGCATAGTCAGAGCCAAAGGAATGGAGACTGGCGTTCCTCTGGTACTAAGCTGGATCACTATGGGTCTCACAAATGTGACTGTCTAGTGAACCAAACTAGCGCTCAAAATCTGATGAACGCGTTCTCAAGCCTTGCCAAAGCCTCTCACAACCTCACCTAGGTTGCAAGGCAGCTAGGTCTAGTGCCCAGCTGTCACTCAGTAGCAAGGCAGGCTGCCTTGCCACCACACGTAACACATCTACTCCTGTGCCCACAACAGCAACCTGCGGCGCGGCAAATTAACTTTTGTCGTACACTAAAGACCGACTGAGGCACCCACATAGTTACAAATGTCTAGATCTGAGCTTTGGCGCTTATAAACAACACAGCAGTCCCTTCAGATACGTGCGCACACGCACACATACACATGCACACACACCTTCATCTCCAGCAGCCTGCGTGTGACTTGCCGGAAGTCGGCTGTCATCAATCCTGGCAAATTGGTGGTGAGCATGCATGTGTAAATGTCCTTACATCATGTCCTTGTCCAGTGTGTGAGCATGCATGTGTAAATGTGTAACTGCCCTTTTACATCACGTCCTTGTCCTTACACGTGAGACAAAAGCGCATGTCCTTATGGCTAGCATATGTCAAACCTGTGCTAATCGGACAAGATATCCTCGATTAAAAATGACCATAATCTCGAAACAAATTCTTCATGGAAAGTAAGAGGAGGGAGAGTCGTGTTAAACATGCAGTGAATGAATCGTGCTAAACAATTACATACCTCACAGGCACTTTGACTCACTATCTCAAGTTGACACACACACACACACGCACACACACACACACAAACATTCCCCTAAAAGCACCTGGCTCTCGCGTCACCATCCACACAAGCTCAGGTGCTGACACAGAAGAGGATTCGGGAGCTGGCCCTAGAATGCCACTGCTGCTGGATTCTCTGCGTTCATCGTCACTGCCTCCTAGCAGCTGATGCAGCTGCAGCAGCCGCCGGCTGACTTCTAGCACCTGATTAAGCAAGCGTGGCAACCACACTGGATCTGAACGCTGAGCTCTGGGCTTTAAAGAGATAGGAAGCAAGGGTTATAGAGGACAGAAAGAGGAGGGGATGGATGAAGAGGCGTTGCCACCAACCCCTTGTACAGATATTGATGCATCAAAGAAGCTGATGCTGCCGATTTCCAAGAAGAGGGTGATCAATCAATACTCCAGCAGCACACAATGAAGCAAGCTGATAGCGAATCCCCCTAATTAATCAAGAAAAAGGCGCAGTTTGGAGACACAAACCGTTAGACTGCAGAAAAGAGACTGAGGAAAATAACGAGGAAAATTACAAGGCATGAAGAAAAATGGGCGCTTGAAAGACATTAATGAAGGCCTTCAATCAACGCGGCTTAATTCACTAAGCTATTGATTGACACTGATGAGAAATCAAAAATGATCTATTGTCCCCCTGTCTTATCTGCTTATCTGCCAGTTGGCACCAACTAGCAACTGTGAAGACTTCATGTTTCATTCCCAGTAAAAACCTCAGATTTCTCAAAGTGCCAAGTTTACACTCACATTCAGCAAATAGAACTTGCGCAATGCTGAACAATATGCTAAACAATCTCACCAAATTCCAACATGCATTGCTTCAAAGCAGGATTATTATTGACCTATTCTCCATCAATTGTCATACATCATACGCATGCAACAGCACAAAGCAAGCAGCGAGGCATCAAATGGTCCAATGTCGCTCACAAACTGTAACCTTTTTGTGTTTATATCACCTCTGGCGACCTCCCGTCTTCCAAAGCCCATGTGCTGGGCACCCCGGGCAGCGGCTCTGCTGCTGCAAGGGGGCGGAGACCTTGTTGCTGTTGTGGGCCTGGAAGTTTGTGTGTGTGTGTGTGTGTGTGTGTGTGTGTGTGTGTGTGTGTGTGTGTGTGTGTGTGTGTGTGTGTGTGTGTGTGTGTGTGTTGTGTGTGTATATTTGTGTGTATGCAAGTGGAAGACACGGCGGACCGTACCTGAGGTTGGGAGGGTCTGGGCGAGGTCTAGCAGCCTGCGCCTCTGTGCAGCGTCAAATACTCCTCGGGCCTGCAACAGAGTTGAAGATGCGCGTGCTCACGTGTGTGCGCACGGACCGACTGACATGATTGTGCAATTTAAGCAGGGATTAACTTGCTTGCCTTCCAGTACACATCGAGCAGGCCTTCACTCTGATGCTGGAGCCTCGAAGCTCGTGCGCACAAGTTCCTGGGACTCCTGAATGTTTGGGGAGCTGCAACAGAGATCTTGCACGGGAGGTGTAGCCTCCTGTTAGCCTCAAGCATGCTAGGTCAAGTCAATGATCCCGAGGATATGTTACTTCTGTCACGACCGCTTTTGTCAAGAAGGATGTGTCTTAAATAATACATTATTGAATTTGGTGTGTTTAAATACAATGCGCTATGGGCTCAGGACAAATGCACGCTTCCAGTTCCCTGAATAAAATATAAGAAAATAGGGATATATTGCAGCAGCGTCCTAATATGCAGCCATGTGGACCATGCAAGCTATCTTTGTGGCATGCTCCGTCACAACTTCCTCCTGGCATGTGCTGCACCAAAAAGAGAAAGCAGATGAGGAGCAGGGTTGCAAAAGTACTTGCTGGAAGGGGGGGGGAGATAGCAGGTCTGGAGGAGCAGAGCAGTTCGCAGCCGCTGCTGGACACCATTGTGAACGAGTTGAGACAGCACCACTCTGAATCAAGACAGGCCCAGACTGGGGTGAGGGTTCGTGTGCTTTGTTTTGCTTTATATAGATACATGCATCCCAAAACAGCGGACGACGTCCACATGCTCAACCTGCTGAATGTTGATCATTCTTTAGACCCTCATTCCTCACTGCTGTATGCTGGCAGGGAGAGCTCCTGCGTGGCCTCACACAGATGGATGGGGAGTACAGCGGCACCACCGTCGCTACCAATTGGGAGGGCAGTGCTGCGTGGCTTGATGTGGAAGGGGCAGTGAGGGATCCGGAGTTGGCCAGGCGCATGGCATTGCTTTCAGTGAACCAGGTTGGTCTCTGATTGGCTTACCTGGATGTAAGCTAGAAGGAAAAAAATGCACGCAGAAGGTTGCTAAGTTTTTGTGTGGACGTACGTTTTCGCCTGGGCCTCAGCCTCGTTCATTTTTACTTGAAAGACAAGGTAGGGTGAAGCAGGATTAGGATATTATGTTGCGCGCTTCTTACAAAGTATGTGTCTCTGAGCAGTCTTCTGCTTCATTAAAAAAAGGACCCCCTCTTATCCGCAAACCTCAACAAAGTGGCAACTCGAACCTTGTTATTTTTCTGAAAGCATTTAACTAAAAAATCCTTGCCAGTTACGGCATTAGTGCGTGTGTGAGCAAAGAGGAGAGGACATGCCCACCATTGACTTGTCTTGTTTGCAGGAGCGTGTGCTACGCAGGAGCAAGCAACTGACCAATTTGGTGAATTTGATGGCAAAAGTGAGGCCGGGTGTGCTCCCGCCTGAAGCTGTGCTTAGAGTGCAGGTGGGTCCTTATGATTATACAATCTATTCGTATGGGTTTACAGGGGGACCACATGGCCGTTGTTGACTGATTGGAGGTCATTGCCTAAATTCGTAAGTTTACAGGTGGTCGAATGCACCGCCTCATTTGATGTCAGGAGTATCACTTTTTAAATGGGCAGAGCACTTGAAACCTGTTCTTCGCGCAGGGTGGATTTTTCGTCGCTGCTCCAGCTCTTTATTTTCGATTGTATGACTCCTAGTTTAATTTAGCACAATCTGTGTTTGAATACTGCCAGTGCCAAGATTTTACTTGGATGCTTCTTCATCTTTCTGGCGGTACAAACATAGGCTATATTGAAGGTTCAGATCCGCTCTACAAGTGCCACTGAATTGAACTATGTGCTCAGCTAAACCCTTTTTGGCTAAATGCTGGTGGCTAACGGACGCTAAAAGACAAGGCGTAACCGACGCAGTGCCTCTCTTGCCTCAAAAAAGACGTTCCAACGCACTGCGTTGCACACAGTGTGTGCCTCAGTTATAATAACGGCAAGAACCATCATGTACGGTATGCATACATTATCTTTAGCAAGGGACTCTCCCACCTTTAAAATATGCAGTCATATATGAGCAATCATACGACTCTGGCCCACCCCCCTGCAAACCATTTTGCAGAACCAGCAAGCCAAGGACTTTGCGACCCTGGAGATCCTAATGATCCCTCATCTGCTGCAGCTGTCGGTAGCTGTCCTGCCCCTATCGCACGTGCGCCAAATCCTGATAGATTCTGCAGACACTGCGTTCAACCAGCTGCGACTCCAGGTGGGTGGTGGTGCGACAGACGGATGCTTGTGTCTTTTGGGAGGAGGGAAGATGTCAAAGGTGTTAGTGCATTTGTGAGGGCTTGCTTCAGGTAGTGTGGTGTCAATCACCTGCAAGCTGGCTGGCAAGCACAGGGTAGCTTTATGTACTTCTGGCTGCCACGCTCGTCTTCCTGGTTCTCTACTATGTCAATGTTCACATATATACAATACACATATACACAAACATGCACTAACGTGTAACACGCACACGATGCATTTGCACGGATGTACGAGCAAATATTCATACATACGCACCGCACACTTACGGCTCAAAACCCCCTACACAAACCCCCCTTGCAGCCTACCTACCAAGGCCAGCCTTCCAAGCTTGATCGAGCCAAAGCTAAGATGGACGGTGACCTGATCCTATGGGGCTACAAGCTGCAGCAGGTGTATATACAAGAACCTGCTTACCTGTGCGTGTCCTTGTGTGCCTCCTTGTGTGTAGTGTTTGTGTGTGTGGGAGAGAATGAGAGAGAGAGAGAGAGAGAGCAGTTGAATCAGATCAGTGCAGAGAGTAGGGCATAGGTGGAAGGAATGTGCATGCCTGATTGGAAGTGCAGTATCTTAGTCTCAAGCTGTGACCATTCACATGCCGCTGAAAGCTGTTTGAAGGTATTTGTAAAAAAGCTAGGTCGGTATCAAAAATACTTAGACGTTTGTAAGCAGTTACTCTTACGCACGCAGCATGTATGAGTGCGCACATACACACACACAAACACACGCACACACACACATACGTACCTTTCCATATGTGCATGTCTGCAGGCTGTGCTGCGGTTGCATCACTCAAGCAGCATTGCAAAAGCAGGGGCCGGTTACCAAAAGATTCAGAATCAGCGTAATTCTGCACAGACACCTACCGTAAGGTTGGTTATGAGTTTCAAGTGTTACAGAAGTATTATAACAGGTGCAATAAGATGTGGTGAAGTACAATAGAGGCAGAGATGCCTTGCAGGGGATGCGTTGAGGTACAGGGGTTTCGGGGGTTGAGGCGAGGTATGGAAAGAGCAGAGATGTCTTGCAGGGGTAGGTGTAAACCCTAAACCCTAACACCCAACCTTAACCATCAATCCTAAAATGCAGAATGCATTGAAATCTGCAGGACTAGAAATCTCTGCAACTGCTCTTGTTAGTAAAAAGTTGTTTGATATTTGTATGCAAACGCAAAGACATGGTCTTGAGCAAGCCGTATCATTCATGTCTGTTTGTAGTGGTGTGAGTGGAAGGATGTTGCAAAAGGAGCATCGGACTATTACACGTGTGCACAGTTTCTTTGGTATCGAATTCCTTTGCTGCGCTTCGAGCACAGTATAAGATGTTATTAGGTATAGCTATCATGCATTCGCCTGCAGGTGACGTGCAATTCAAGTTAGTTTCATAACTTGTGGCTTTGCACCAACAATGGTGTGTGTTTGCAAAGCCAGGGGGGACGAAGCCTTCCACCCCACCCCCACTTCTAACCCACAACTCTCCCAAGTAAACAACGCAGGCACCCTGTGCGCAGCTGTACATAAAAACAACCTACTGTAGTTTGACGCACGATAATGTGTGATTTGGCACTTCACATAGTTGTAAATGTCTCTGTGTGTACATGGTCTGACTCGTTGCAAAAGGTCTGAAAGGTCCACAGCCTGTCAGACCTGCCCATCGTTCTTACACACTACAATCTAAACCACAGAGATGTGAGGCTTACACGTTGCGGGAGTCTCTATAAATCCTGATGCATCTACCTTCCTCATGCGTAATTCATACCAAATCATATCGAATATTACATCATCATTTTCCTGCTGGTTTCCAATGCGTCACAGGAGTCTCTGGAGGCAGGATCCTCCTAGCCCTACCCTCCCCAAGGGTCTGTCATTTATGGCCCACAACAAAGCCGAGGAAATCTATCTCATGGGTCAGGTGTGTGCTCGTTGTGCAGTCGTGTTGGTACTTACACAGCAAGTGTCAATATGACCAGCCATCCGTAGCCCTCAGCTAAGCCGAGGGACTTCAAGGGTCAGGTGTGTTCTTATACTCGTGCTTGTGCGCTGGGATTTGTTTCACGTCTTCGTCAGTTGTTCTTGACCAAACAAATCAACCTCACGAGCAGGTGTGCTGTCTTGTATAAATGGACGTGCCAAATTTCACTCACCAGTACGTCATGTTGCTCTATCTATCTCACAAGGCAGACCTGAAGTCATCTACTACTTGTCCTTAACTGGAAGTAGACTGTGCCCCATAACAGTAGAGGGAAACGAGGGATGAGACGGTGTTTGTTGTGTTCTCATTTCTTACAGAGCCTTCAGCGTCCCAACTTGTTTCCCACATCCATTCCTTCTCAAACTTGATGAGATGAAAGGAACGTCCTCTACATGACCCGTGCCAGTGCATGCTTTCACAAGTTAGCGCAACACAGGCCTTTTACACACACCACACACACACACACACTCATACACACACACACACACACACGCACACCAACACACCAACACACACACAAACACCACACACAACACACATCTTCATAAGCAAATCAAGATAGCAAGGCGTGCCTCTCCCCCCCTCCACTGCCCGTTACCTTTAAGTACCATGCGCTGCTACCTGCATGCAAGCACCTCCCCCTTGTCCATCCATTTCCTTGTAAACAGATCGAGATGATGAAGACGGCCACCTCCACATGGCCTGGGTGTGGGCGGGTGGGCTTTGTGACCTATGGGCGTGGTCTGTGTGTGGAGCACAGCAGCAGCAGCAGCAGCAGTAGCAAGGGCAGTCCTGCTCGCAACATGCCTGCATCCATTATAGAGGACAGCACTCGTCCTGGCTCCTCGTGGGTGGCCGGTGGGTTGTGCCGAGGAGCCTTGGGGCGGGCTGAGGGTGTGCAGGTAGGCAGAAGGGTAAAGAGGAGTTGATGAAAGTCTGAACAGTGATTTTGGGTGTGGTGATGGTGCCTCGTGATAAAAGTCTGAACAGCGGTTTTGGAATTAGTGTTGATTCCTTTTTGTTGGGGATTTTCACGTAAAGGTGAGGATATTGATGGGAAAGTACTAAAGTGGGATGATTAAATATCAAGGTAGGCTCAGGCTAGGGCAGGCCCAACAGTGGGTAGTGGTGTTACTGTGATGTATCCTTGATCTTGAAAATAATGAGGCCCAAGGACTGGCGGCTGCAAGAATATTGGCCAAGGCTCGTCAGGTGTGGAGTGGGCGCATTCGGCTAGAGAGGGCTCAAGCTTGGTGGCCCCAAAAATGGCAGTTGCAATGTTTGCAGAGGCTATTTGCGCACCACATGTGTAGGGTTGGCCAGAGCCATTTTTATGCGGTGTATTACGGTAATTTGGCAGGGAAATCACCAAATATACGGTCATATGCGGTGGATGTATACAGTTCTGGCCAACCCTACACGTGTGGGCTGAAAAGAAGCAGATACAGAGCACTGCACTGAATTGTATGCATCACACAAGTTTGTGTGTGTGTATTTGTGTGTGTGTATATGTGTGTGTGTGTGTGTGTGTTCGATGATCCCTTATGTTGCCTTCGAGGAAATATTCTCCTTAACGCCTTAAGGGCCAGCACACGCGGCACTCCCTTACGGTTTTGTGCCACACCCTGTTTGGCATGGATGAGTGTCTTCTTCTTGGGGGAAGCTGCCATGTACCTTTTTAGGCGGTCCTGCTTGAATAGGTGCTTGCACACGTTCATGGTGTTGACGGACATGCTGTGCGTACAGGGGAGTGCAAGCTTTGGTGCAGGACAGGGCTACGAATTTCGGGCGGCTAATGAGCTGCTCACGCGAGCTCAGACTAAGCAGCCTTTGGCTCTGCAGATGGCAGGTGCGGGAGTTGTGTGGATGTGTGTGTGTGTGTGTGTGTGTTTGTGTATGTGTGTGAGTGTGTGTGTGTGTTCATGTGTGTGTGTTTGTTTGAATGTTTTTGTTCGTGTGAGTGTGTATAAGTGTGTGTGTGTGCATGCGTACATCTACATGTGTTACGAGACTTCATGAAGATTGATGCAATGCCTTCCTCCAGTTTGCGTGCTAGTGCCAAAAGTGACGCGCTTTTCGGTGTCGGGGAGTTTGAGGCAATGTAAGAGGTCTGGTTTATTAAAATGAGGATTTATTTGTCGTGGGTTTCAAGAGTGACCATGCTCTCTGACTTGAATTGGCATGGTTAGGTATTGCTCTTGCAGCATCAATAAAAAAGCCTCCAAACAGAATCCACACAAACAGGCATCTAGAGACAGTATATAAGCAGTAACCAAGGACACGCTCATCCAAACACATCAGCCCTCTTACCTCGTTGCAGTTTTCCATGGTACCTTGCAGCTGGAATGTAGCTCCGCTTTGACTTGGCTAGCTGCATACGAACGAGAGCACGGCTTCCCCCACTGGCCTTTGCATAGGCTCCCCGAGAGCTTGAACGAGATCAAACACAGAAACACTGACACATCCTTTCACACTGACTCATATACACACACAATTAAGTTAATACGCACACAAATCAGCACACGCACATTGTCAAACATACACATACACACAAACATTAATTAACTTATTAAGTACATGTACACACACGCATGCACGCACACAAACACACACTTCTGTAGATGCCTCTCGCAAGCTTGAATCCGTCCTTCGCGCCAACCTCATCAACGCATTGGGTTCTTGGGCAGACAACAATGCTGGTGCCCTGCCTGAGGTTCCTCCCCTGCCAGAAAAGTGTTCTCACAGCACGCGTTTGAAAGCTGGGGGGGACAACGTACGCACGGGCGAGGATGTGAGTGAGGGATACCTCAGAAATTGCTGTGTGCGCATACACACACGCACACACACACATGCACACACATACACGCACACATGCACACACATGCACACACGCACACTGTGGGTCTTCTGGGTTAGCTTGCTTATGGTGTGGCGTAGGCTTGAGTGATTGGGCAGGAGAGGCTGTGAAATGGAGCTAAAGAAGACATGTTTGTGAGTGCGTGTGCGTGTGCACAGTTCAGGGCTTACGTCTTTTGGAAGAAATGTGTACATGGGCATTGACGCCCCATAAACTTGTATAGCTGATGAGGACCGTCCCTGAGCACATATGATATAAATCCAACGTGCAGGCACACACACATACACACGCACCTAAGCAAACACACATCCCAAACACCCACACATATCACACTTCTCACCAAAACCACCCACCAGGTGGCCCGTCGCTTCATTGTGCTGGCCGCTGGCAAAGCCCTTCCCCACCTCAGGCAAAAAGCACGTGCCAAAGGCCAGTGGCTCTTACAGGACCTCTTCCCACATAGCAACAGTGCATCATTGCTCATTCCGGACTGGGACTACAATGCAGAGGTGAGAAGCGCACAAACACATGTACGTGCCACTGTACACACACACAGCACACTGATGACTCACACCAGACAGGGAGTACAGGTTGGAGGTGAGAAACGCACACGTACAGGTAACTGTGCACACGTTTTTCACTATGGTATTTTGTAATTAGGACTCGCCTCTCTGTGTGCACACCGTCTCCTTACTCGCAGGCCTTTTGAGCCATCTGTCACATCTTTTTCTCCTGGACGGCAATGTCTAGCTCTTCTTCCCTCTTTCACTCGCACACGCACTCACACTCATGCACGCACACACACGGACACACACACGCTCACTTACACACAGACACAAACGTGCTCATCTGCTCTGCCATGTGACACTCTTTTCCTTTGCAGGCACCAGTGCCTAAAATCGTTTGTGCAGATATGACCTATATTATGCCATCAAACCACTCTGCTTGTGTGGTTGTAGGCAACAGTGGCCTGGAACTGCTTTGTGCACGCGCTTTCAAGAAACTACTTGGAAAGAAATTGAACTAATTTCCTCTTTCCACTGCTTGTGTGTTCGCAGGCAACCATAGTCTGGAATCGCTTTGTGCGTGTGCCCGCTGAGGATGTAGAGGAAACCAAGCTTACCCTGTTTTTTGATACTCCTCGAAATACCAACGTCAGCGCCACAGACACTCAGCCCAGCCAACGCTCTCAGTCAACCTTCTCTCCCCATGGACAACCCATTAGCAGCAGCAGCAGCAGCAGCAGCAACAACAACAGCAACAGCAGCAGCAAAGATAGCGATGGCAGCAGCAGCAGCAAAGACAGCAGCAGCAGCAGCAGCAACAACAACAGTAGCAGCAGCAATGAAAGCTACAGTAGCAGTAGCAATAACAACAGCAACAGCAGTAGCAATAGCAGCAGCAGCAGCAGCAGCAGCAGCAACAATGGTAGCACTCTAGATGCAGCAAGCCCTGAGCAACAGCAGCAACAGCAGACCTCACAATATATAGGCGCTGCCCCCCCTCCCCCGCCCCCTACCCCTGAACCTCCCCACGTCACTCTATTCCTGCAGACTCACGAACTGCAGGTAACTCACACGTTCATGCATGCTCATAGACACATGCACCTCCTCCCCCCTTTCTCACATGCTGATGCACACACACAAGCACAAATCAATTCAATTGCACTTGTAAAAATGATCAATTATCACTGCCATTGCCTCGCACGCCCCCCCCCTCTCAACTCAAAGTTGCATTTGCATGCACACGCACAGGATTTTTTTGCTGCACTCTTGAAGCTTGTATCAGCTGCCACTGCCATTGCCGCGCGGGCGCCTGCGCCTGGCGCCCAGACTGCTACCTCTTTGCCTGCATGGGGGGCTTCAAGTAGTGGTGCTGCTAAACCTGGGCCATGGGTGGGCTCCCCTCGAGTCCAGGTACACAAATACCAGAATTGTAGCACCCTGCACCCACATGCACACACACATACTTATAACAAGGGTACACGTGCACATCCTCTACACACACATTCTCTCTCTCTCTCTCTTTCTCTCTCTCTCTCTCTCTCTCTCTCTCTCTCTCTCTCTCTCTCTCTCTCTCTCTCTCTCTCTCTCTCTCTCTCTCTCTCTCTCTCTCTCTCTCTCTCTCTCACACACATATACTTATACACGCTTGCAGGTGCGTTACAACCCAGCACCCTCACAGTCTCCGTCCCAGCGCCCAGCCACTCCAGCATCAGCAGCAGCCGCAACAGCCGCGTCGAGACAGGAAGCAGCAAGCCAGCCTGCCACCACTGCCTTGAGATCTGAGGATTCGTCTTCTTCTGCTCCTTCACAAATCGAGATCTCTTGGCTGCCTAGTGCACAGCAATCAGGGCACGTGTGGCGCACCGAGCGACCCACCTCAGATGGTAAGCAGCAGCCGCCGCTGCCGCAGTCGCAGCAGCAAAGTGGGACGCAGCAGGAGCACCAACAGCAGGACAAGGAGCAGCAGGTAGAGGACAAGCAGCAGCAGCATCTGCAGCAACAGCTGCACAGTCAACAAGGGCAGCGGGTGGTGCTGCGTTTGAGTGAAGCCCACATCCGTTCCTTGTTGGGTATCTACAACGACGTGACCAGCCGAAACTTAGGGCTCCTGGCCTTGCCGCCCATGCCGACACAGATCTCCTCCCAGGCGTACGCTTTCAGCAATAAGGTGAGCGATGTGTTTCTCTTCCAGCTTTTCTGACGCGTACCACCTCTTGAGACCCATGAAATTGCAGTGAGGTAGAAGACAGTTTCCCTCCACAACCCTCGCTGCTTAAACGCTTGCAATTGATCTTGGTCCAGCAGCACCACTGAAATCCTTCCCCTCTATGGCCACTGATCACCACTGATCACAGAATTGTAGGGTCGGCCAGAACTGTATGTAAACACCATGACTGTGTATTTGGTTATTTCCCTGCCAAAAAGTACCGTATATACACCGTATATACATGGTTCTGGCCAACCCTTCAGACTTGCCCTATCCTTGTATTTCCTTACAGCCAAATGCCATTTCCAAATTGCTCCCATTCCCACAGCATGCACCCGGCAGCGGCAGTAGCTTTGGCGGCATTGCATTAACCGCACAGCGTATCGCCACTGCTGCACTGTTCCTTGCGTTACCTTTGGCTGCTGCCGCAGTGTTTGGTGGCGGGGGTATCGGTTTGGGGGGGGGGGGCCAG
>Ga0307945_1002576_pt1 | contig 14693 bp, 16 predicted proteins | sample OrgLakmetagen228_FD_201818 | JGI IMG/M metagenome (GOLD analysis project Ga0307945, IMG submission 201818) | Saline water microbial communities from Organic Lake, Antarctica - #228 | ecosystem: Environmental > Aquatic > Non-marine Saline and Alkaline > Saline | place: Antarctica: Organic Lake...
CTGGTGTCTTGTTCAGTCTGGCCTCCTTCTCTTCTTGAAGCTGCCTTTTTTTTTTGCTATAGCTCAACTGCCCTCGCTGGCGGATATAGCTGTGTAACCCTTACCCTTACCCTTACTATTTTACTTTATGAGCAGGCGAGCAGTCATCATACTTCTTGACTGAAGGCCTTTTTCTTGCAAACCTTGTAAACCTTATATAATGGTTAACGTGGGAATCAATTTTCACTGCCTGCGTAGATTTTCCCCATGTAGTTTTTCCATACTAGTTAATAGGCTCTTCCCCAACCAAACATTGCCGTGGTTCTGAACTCTAAGCCAGAAGCCAATACTCAGGTATTATATTTAATTGAATGCTCAAGATATTTAGAGAGCGAGCTCCACTTAACAAATCAACACACACCATTACTTGTCTGATGAAGGACATGCAGAGAAACAATCACACCTTCCTAGCTGCTCTTATACATACAGCGATAACACACAATATAAAAGCCTCAAATATACAAAGTTAAAGGTACATACACCTGATATGCTCTCTGTAGGCATTTGCTTCTAACAGGTCACAAACAGGTTGGCTGATGGTACAAAGGGAGGCTAAAGAATAGCGCACAGCCTCAAGCCTTGGCCTCAGCGGGCTTAGCGGCATTCCTCTTTGCCTGTGCATCCTTCACTGCCGCCTGCATCCAAAGCAAATAGAAAGGGGTTTTTTTATTGCTTGTAGCGCCACGTCAAAGCTAATGAATGAATCGTATAACTATAGAATGAATCGCAAAATTTATTTAGGTGTTCAGGTGACAGGCAGGGTTATGTATGTGTTGCAGCGGCCTCTGTATGTGCTTGGTACACAGCTCCTAATGAAATTGACAGGTTTCTAAACCTTGCACGCCTTTGGTGTCTGAGGTAGCCTAGAGGTAGCCTAGAACTCAGGCCGCCTTGCGGGAATAATTGTAGATAATGCCTGCTGCTGATGCTGAGTGCAGAGGATGTAGATAATAAATTGATGTAAAACATCAATGATGCGGATAATCAATGATGTAGATAGTCAATGATGCAGATAATAAATGATGCAGATAATCAATGATGTAGAAAATCAATGATGTAGATAGTCAATGATGCAGATAATCAATGATGTAGATAATCAATGATGTAGATAATCAATGATGCAGATCATCAATGATGCAGATCATCAATGATGCAGATCATCAATGATGCAGATCATCAATGATGCAGATAATAAATGATGTAGAACATCAATGATGTAGATATATGCCCGCTGATGGTCAGTGCAGAGGACGGGACAAGGAGAATAGAAGCAGAGGACAGAAGGGGCAGCTGCAGACACTCTTGGGGTTAGTCAGTTTAGTCGTCTGAGCACCAGCAAAAGAACCATGCAAACCTTGACCGCAAACCTTGACATCACATGCAAAATAAAAACAAACAAATTTGCGTGCCTCAGACTACAGAGCACTAACAACTGTGTGCTGGATACACACCTCTCACACACATGCACATATTTCATACAGCTTGTATAACCAGGTGCTATGTTAACACCTCACACATATGCACAATGTGCATTGCACATGCATCATACAGAGCAAGTCATACAAAGCAAGTCATACAGACCTCAAATAAATATGTTTGACTCAGCTCAGACTAGTTGTAGAGCTTCAAGAATCACTTGGTACGTATACACCTCATATGTACCAAGTTGCCCCTTCAAATGACAAAGCACCTCTTTGTCTTCAGTTTCTCTCTTCAGAAGTTTCAACAAGATTCAAGCAGCAGCATTCGAGGCCCCATGCCCATGCCCACACCCTCACACCCATGCACCTCAATAATACCTTCTGCCAGCAAACTGCAGTGCACTATCACAGGGGCATGCCCTTACTCCGAGTAAAACACACGCACGCGCACATCACCATACAAAGCGTAGCACACACAAGCACACAAACATACATACACACACACACCTTGATGGCATCCTCTGCCAGCATGCTGCAGTGCAGCTTCACAGGAGGCAGGCTGAGGTGCTTTGCAATCTCACTGTTCTTGATCTTCACCACCTCATCCAGGGGCTTGCCCTTGATCCACTCGGTCACCTGAACAGAGAAAGAGAGGTGGCACGCAACTAGTGACACCTTTGAATACACATTTAAATACACCTTTGAATACACCTTTGATCCACTCGGTCACCAGAACAGAGAAAGAGAGGGGGCACGCAACTAGTAGCACCTTTGAATACACCTTTGAATATACACCTTTGATCCACTCGGTCACCTGGACAGAGAAAGAGAGGTGGCACGCAACTATTCACTCTCGTATACAGCATGCACATTTGACCACCTTGTCCAAGGGCTTGCCCCTGACCCATTTTGTACATCGCCACAAGGCACAAACACGTGGAAGGGTGAGTAGATACTGTGCAGCTTGGCGAGCAGACTGCGCGACGTGACCCACGAGCGTACACACAAGCGCAGGGTTGTGGCTCGACACCCTCACCATCTGTGAGTGTCCTGTCCTTGGTCGACTGAGGAGGGGGGGAGTGCAGAAATGGGAAAACAGGAGACATGCAGCATGTGGGGGAAGGGGTCGACGGTAAACCTACCACGGAGCTGCTGGCGATGGCTGAGCCGCAGCCAAAAGTCTTAAAGCGGGAGTCAGTGATGAAACCGTTGTCATCCACCTGTGCGTGCATGATGTGTTGTGTGTGTGTTTGTTTGTATGTTTGTGTGTGTATATATGTGTGTGTATGTGCGCGTGTGTAGGAAATGATACCGTTGTCATCCACCTGTGCGTGCATGATGTGTTGTGTGCGTATGTGTGTGTATGTGTGTGTGTGTTTGCGTGTGTAGGAAATGTCATCCACCTGTGCGTGCATGATGTGTTGTGTGTGTGTATGTGTGTGTGTTTTATGCGCACGTGTGTAGGAAATGCCATCCACCTGTGCGTGCATGATGTGTTGTGTGTGTATGTGTGTGTTCATGTGCGCGTGTGTAGGAAATGTCATCCACCTGTGCTTGCATGATGTGTTGTGTGTGTGTATGTATGCGTGTGTGTGTGTGTGTGTGTGTGTGTGTGTGTGTGTGTGTTTATGTGCGCGTGTGTAGGAAATGAAACGATTTTAGGAACTTAAAAATTATCTACGATAATTTACGTCCACCTCTCATTAAACAAACATCGTCTTGAGTTGTACGTAGACTTGGCGTAGCTACTTGTTTTGTATGAAAAATGGTGCATCAGCTTTGACGCACTATCAGCTTCGACGCACAAGCGCAGTCTGTTGTTCAATAAAGGTACTCTTTTCAGCCTTATCATACCCACTCCTGTCCACCCAATTTTTTGTGCAGTGGCTCTTGCTGGTAGCTAATGCTAATATACCTTGTCAATTGTCCTACATGAACGCGACATGAAAAGCATCAAAACTACGTGCATGCCTGACAGGCACGCACATGCATATGCATGAAGGAGAAACAACTTATAAATAGGAGAGCAAGCATGTGCGGTCTTCCTCTTGAGGTTTCTGTACACAGGGAGAGAGGAATGCAAAAATGAACATGGGCTAAAGGCATCTATCTACACATGTACGTACAAGGCCTACTTACACATGCACACATACAACTGTAACTTGCCATATCACCCTGAAGGCCCAAAGACGTTAATTACCTGGGGTGAGCTTGGTAAGTCGGTACATGTATACATGTATGATACCCGCAAACACTCACATATATGGCACTCCACTGAAATCTACTGCTCTCCCAGTAACATAATTTTTCACACAGCCTAAGCTTCTCAGTCAACAGTCAAAGGCACGGAAAGGAGGATCATGCAGGCGGTCTTTTGGTGACATGCATCCAGCATAAGTAGTGGAGAAGTTACGAATCGCGTCTAGACACACAAATGTCTAGGGTTGGCCAGAACCATATATATACGGTGTATATACGGTATTTTTGGCAGGCAAATCACCAAATATACGGTCATATACGGTATATATATACGGTTCTGGCCACCCCTACAAATGTCCTCTCCTCTGCACAGCTCCATTTCCCTTACCTGGATCTGCAGCTTCATCACGTCTTTCATCACGTCTATCACCACGTCTTTCATCACGTCTATCACCACGTCTTTCATCACGTCTATCACCACGTCTATCATCACGTCTATCATCACGTCTATCACCACGTCTTTCATCACGTCTTTCATCACTTCTTTCATCACGTCTTTCCTTTACCTGGATCTGCAGCTTCATCACGTCGCCGCACGCAGGCGCCCCCACGAGGCCTGTGCCCACATCCTTTTGATCCTTGGGAAGCGCACCAATGTTCCTGGGGTTTTCGTAGTGGTCCACAACCTGCGAGGTGATGAGGGGGGACAACAGAAACAAGCACAACTAACTGAGTGGACCTTCCATGATGGGAGAGCAAGCATACCCCAGGAGTTTCATAAAAACTTGGTGAAAGGTACTTTGCAATGGTCGCGGACGTTTTCGCGGACGTTTTCGCTGCCTCCAAGGAGACAAATGCAACACAGACGTAAGTTTGCCTCTGTGTACTGATTTGGCCTGACATTCGTGAACATAATCTGGCAAAGTTGACGTGTGCATATCACACGCATACTTATGCGGACACACACGACTTTAATGAGCTGTGAAGTAACTTAGATACACGCAGCGTGCTATTCGGCAAATTTTGCCAATCAGGGTCAGAGATACTAGCACCACCCCCAAAACAGCATTTTTCTATTGTGCACAAAGCATACCAGCATGCAGCTTACTGTGGCCGTAAGTGTTAACCAACTGCAGTAGCGCTGACGAGGAAGCTCAAAGCACCGTCTTGGAGGCAAGCCCAAGTTTGCGAGGACGTTCAAGGACGCGTAGAATTCTACGTGTCCATTCATGACTGCTTCTGCATCCTTTTGCCATATTATGGTCCAGTTGTTCCTAACCTCTGGATTGCTCCAGCATTCACACAAAAACAGACCAGCAAGCGTGGCTGAGGGTGTGTTACTTCGTACAGACCAACGTTCTGCTTCATGGCACGTGCACCTGCCACTTTGTGCTGCTTGTCCAACAACGAGGTGCGTGCACCACACAGCCCGGAGATAATTGTGTTGCAACAGGCCGAATATTTTGACCCACACAAGTGTGCTGGCTAGGCGTGTTGTGGTATGGCTAGCACTTCAAGGACACTTCGCACTTCAAGGACATGGCCTTGCCCTCAAGCATGCACATCATAGTAGGATGTTCACGAGTTCGTGGTGAACTATTTCTTCACAGGCAACATCACTCACGTTCTCGTGATAGCCCCTGGCCGAGCCTGCTGCTGCGAAGACGGGCAGCTGGGGTTGGGTCACGCCACGGACGGCCACGCGACCCGCTGCCTTCAATCCGGCAAACATGCTCGAAATTTGTGGTCAGCAGGAGATGTGCTCGTTTAGTGTTTTAATTTGGTTTATATTATTTTGTAATTACAAAATAAACACTTTTGTGCGTTCCCTTAACTTTTATTACCAGTACTTTTGCATTGATTTCTACCAATACTCTTTCTTAAGGAATATGCAGATGAGTGCTGGGTTTAGGGTTTAGGGTTTAGGGTTTAGGGTTAGGGCTTAGGATGTTGGCCACTTGCACACACTCAGATCCTCATGAGGCGCGGTGCTGCACAACACGCGTGCCACGCACAGTAAGCAATGATGTAGCAGCCAACCATGAGCGACAGGAGCAACAAGCAACAACAAAATGCCCCCCCCTGAGCGCTCATCCCTCTTTTCTTCCAGCAGGGGTGCAGCAGCAAGCAGCGTCACAAGCAGTGCCAACACCATATTTCCAGTAGCAGCAGCTGAACCGCAAGCTCATGCTGGTCCTCGCGATCGCACAAACAACGCAAAGCCTGCAAAAGACGTTGGAGGGGCAGCAAATTGCACGCGACACGCACATCTTTTGGGACATCCTTCACTTGCTAGAAGGAAACCCCACAAGATGTGCGTATCGCAATGAAAAGGAGCTCTGCAGAGTGTCGCAAACACTGAGAGGCAGCACAACAATGCGATGATTTCTTCAAAGCGTGCAGTTTGCATTTTGCCACAGAGTGTACTCACTTGGTTGTCTTTCAGTGTGTCGGCTGAGAGGTTCATCACACTAAAAGACAACCAAGCGACATAACGCGGCAAAAACGCAAACTGTGTTTCTAATAGCAAATAGTGACGCACAGGTAAACAAGGTAGGTTGGATGTGTTACCAAAGAAATCAGCGATGCAGAAGCCGAGTTTTGTCAAAGTGATTATGCCTTTGCCTATGCGTTGGAAAAAGCGTGATGTCTTGAACAGAAACCCTGTGCCATTTAGAGAAGTACACAATTACGCGTTGTGCTCGAAACAGGCGTGCTCACGCATGCTGGGTCATCCTCGGATGGAGGTTGAGGCATGCGTTTGAGCTGGTGGCTTATTAGGCTGCGGGAGGAAAACAACCGCAAGTTGAGCTTGGAACAGGCAGAAAAGAAGAAGAAAAAGAACGCAGATAGTGTAACACTACCATGGAATCGCTAACGGAAAGGATGCCGTTTTGTGTGCTGCACCTCCCAATGTATGGATAATGCAGAGACACACAACATCCCACCTGGAGAATGAAAATAAGAGAAGCTTGTCAATGGGGATCAGGTGGTTGGGAGGCAGAAGCCTGCACACCACCAGAAGCATTGCTCATATATTTGTGGGGGTTGTATTCAATGTCTCGTCTCATCTGCATGATTTTTGTTGCGGATCTGATTGCATGTAGGCCTAATTTTTCACGAATGCTGTGGCATGTAGACCAGTAACTCCGAGGCTGTGGAGTGGGTTCCTTGTGTGGCTGCTGTAGATGGTGCCTGTTGCTCTTAGCAGGATGGTGTGGAGGGTTTTGCGGTGTCCAAATAAGCGAGGCATCAGCAGCTTATGTTGTTCTCGTGCCTTTTCTGCTTGTTGAGTAGGGGAAGTGTCTACACAGTACTTAATTTCGATCAAATGCATGTCGCGTTTGTTTGGTTGTTTGACCCTTGATTTCGTAGCCAGAGGAGGGGGTATGGATTGGCAGCGCCCTCTACTAGGTTATTATGGGTAGCTCTTCTTGCATTATTGGCAGACCTAGTTTGATACGTGTTTGTTGGGCTTCATTTGGGGTGTGGTTGCTGGGTCGGAATAACTACGATTGCATCTGGTTTGCTAATAAATTTCTGATAAATTTCTGCCGCATTGAGATTGGAAGGTCAGAGCCAGGTTGGAATCATCCTTATCTGTGTCTCCTCTGAAGGGCGTATAGTGCCTTGTTGTACCATTGAGGCACGGCTCCCTACATCTGCTTGTGCTAGCACGCACACACCCTGTGTACCTTTTTGGATCGCTTTTATAATCATTTTTCCAGCAGCACTGTGCCTGTTAATAACCATTTCAATTTTCGTGGGATGACTGCAGCCTGACAGCATGTGGTAGGTGCCATCTAGCTTCTGGCAGATGGGGCAGATTGGTGGGCCTTCTATATGGTTGCACTGAGTGGCACGCTTTTGGTTGTATATGAAATTTGTGCGGCAGAGCATGACATTACTCTTTTCTCCGGGGGTGACACTTGCATTTTTCCAAAGTGAGTAATTTATGTCTTTCTTGACAATGCCTTCCTTGATCAGTTCTTGGTATTTTGTGTAGCATTTTGTGGACTGATGGCTCAAAACCTTTTTTTAGGACCTAGTTTGTGTTGGACGTGCATGTGTGCTTTTACAGCATCGAGATCTGAGAAATTGGAGAGCCTGTCTGCAGGAGGCCCTGGTTGGCAGGTGTTAAGAGTATCTGGTAGGCAAGCTGTGGAAAGGTTTTCCACCCTTGCTGGCCAGAAGACACAACACTAAACACAGCTGGTTGGTTCCAAAATGTCCTCAAACGAGTCGGGCTATATTACAAGCTGGTGCTGAGTGCCGAGGCTGGCCATGTTCATGCGGACAGTCCAGCAAAATCAGGATGAAACAGTATGCACACTGATTCATTATGATAAAACAGTCTGCCATTTACACCGTTTAAAAGTCCAGTATATGCACTGACGAAGCTGGTGCCGCCTTCCCGTATGATGAGTGGAGAATGAGATGTGAGGAGGACCCGTTCACCTACTCCTACCTACTTTGTAATATGTTTTCGCAGCTATTATAAAGCTATATCTGCAGCGCACGCTGGTCTTTGCTGGGAATTTCGAAAGACTGCTGGCTGTTACCCCACAGAATGGAAAAGGACAAATCACGTTTTTAACAAAAGGTTGAATTTCACCCCCTGTGTCGCTCCTGACCCTTATCTTTCCCTTTCACTACCATAGTAGAACAAATTTTGATGTTTAGGCTATCACGGACGATAAGCTGTCTGAATAGCAAAGTAAAGCATTACAAGGAGCGGTGCAAATTAAGCAGCAGATTGGTACCGAACTCATTGAGGCCTCAAAACAAAATTCCTGACAGTAATGTGTAAATTTTGGGCCTCCTGCCCAAAATGACTTCCCATCCCCCGACCCTTCCTGACCCCCCACACTAATAAAAAGGGTGTCAATCTGCTCAGAATGCAAGCAGCTATCTGCCTGCACGGTTCTCTTGCCAACTAATACCTGAAGAGTCATAGGGCAAAAACCAAGGTGCACATCCTCTTGCACTGACCATCTGTTTAGTGTACAAATCCAACCAAAACCTTTGCCTAAGCACTTTTTTACTTCATTCATGCTACATATGCATAATGCAATACCTGAACTACATGTTTGGAATTAATTGCTGGTAGTTTGTCTGAACACACCCCCGCGGCCTACTAGGGGGCATTCCATGCATTTCTGTGACCAGACACCCAGATTCCCCCGCGTTAAACAAATCACCCAACAAGAATGCCAATCAAATGGGCTTGAGCTAAAGAGCCCAAAAGTATATTTTGTGAAAGTGGCTCAGTAAATTATGGAGCCCCCCCCCAAATTCCCTGCCCCCCCCCCGACCCCCTCAGAATCAAATCAGTTATATTTATACCAACTGATAGCTTTTGACGTCAGGAACTGATATTTGGTTTAAATCTCAATCAATGCGGGAAGCCAAACAGTGATGATACTTACAGGCTCCTGGCCCCTTACTAACATTTCTTGGGGGGGCAACACTGCATTGGCACCTGCTCTATGGTTTGCAACCAAGCTGAACAGAGAATTTGACTACATAGGCAGCTGTGTCGCACAGCTAACAACTGTTGCATGTGCGTACACAGGGAGAGAGCGATCTGCGTGCGGAGAAAATGCATGGCGGCGCGTATGGGGCTTTTGCAAAAGCAGACAGCGGCACTGGAGGCGAAGCTGGGAGGGGAAGGCCTCCCTGTTAAGAATACGCATTTTACGACAACACTGCTTGCAAGCTTGTCTGTGATCTGGCCGGAAACCAGACGTGCCAAAGTGATCAGATATTATCCGTTTCAATAATCGTTATTAGAAGCAGGCTGCAACTCGTCCACCAAATTAACGGCGCATTTACAACGGGTGGCTTATTGGCTTAATGAAATAATGAAATGCATTAATCCACTTTTGCACAGTAACCAGTAACAGAGTGGAATAATGGCTGAATTATTGATTAATCATATTGGGGGGGGGATAGTTGATTAAGGATGAATGGTGTGGATAAATAACAGAAAGTGGCGTTGACCATTGTGATAAAATGCCCTTCAATCTAAACAAGTCTGAGCTAGGGCCCTGGCATTCCGGGCCAAATTGAGGACTTCCTGCAGCCTGATTAATGTGTCGATTCACAGGGGGCCCACCAGACTGCCCTTAAATTACATGCGTTTTGCGCACAAGCTGACACGCGCACTTGAAAAAAGTGATTGCCCTTAAGATCTCGGTCTGGAGCAGGGGGCTGCCAGCCACCCTCCAGATCCCCACTAGTTTTCTTTTTTCCTTTGGTGGGGGAGACTCACGGCACTTCGGCATTTCCTTAGTCGATGCAGGGAGTTTGCTGCCTGCGTAATTTTTCTTTTCTTTTCTAATGTGTTTTAGCTCCCTGTTGTGTTTCTCAGAGAGAACGGGGTGAGCATTTAAACGTGCATGGATCATGCTTGGAGTAGTAATGGTCGTTGATACGCCCATGCATTATTACCTCATAATTGAAACCAACCTGCCATAAGAGGCCGACCAATAATCGGGGATGTGGAGATTTTGTCGAGGCAAGAAGCCATCAATTCGACCAGGGTGGTTGAAATAAGCAATACTAAACAGGTAAATATAGAATAGAGAATCATGAAGTGGCGGTCAGCGCATGTCTGTTTGTAGGGTTGATGCCTGCATTGCTGTGATGCACGGTATATTTTGACTTTGTTTTATTTTTTAAGCCTATATTTTAATCTTGCTGGACACCGATCTTTTGAGGGAAGGTCGTCCCAATTTCGCCCTCTAGTTTTTAATTTAGCGGAGCCGTGATGGTCAAGTACTCCAGGGAGCCGGAGAATGTCTCCAAGTCCGCCAAGGTGCGAAACTTTGTGTCTGTTTGTCCACCCTGCTCTTTTCCCTCCCCTCTGTCTTGTTTCATGCAAGCAGCATGGGCATGTAGGCTCCTGCTGTGTATCGTGATGGCAACTGGCCCTCATGCAAACCCTGTTGCATTCCTCTCTTTCTCTGCCTCAACACACGCACAGGCCCGTGGCTCCGACTTGCGTGTGCACTTCAAGAACACGCGTGAGGTGAGGGCCTCCTTTGTGTGCAGTCGGTGTCCCTAGCACAGTGTTGTTGTTGTTTGCTGCTCTTGAGTACTCCCTGTTTTAACCGACTTTCTCTCCTGCGCCTCCTCCTGCCCTCTCCCGTCCAGGCTGCCTTCGCCCTGCGCAAGATGGAGTTGATCAAGGCCAAGAAGTACCTGGAGGACGTGCTGGCCCACAAGCGCGCCATCCCCTTCCGCCGCTACAGCGGGAACGTGGGCAGGACCGGACAGGCCAAGAACGAGGGCGCCCCCGCTGGCCAGGCTCGCTGGCCCGCCAAGTCCGCGGAGTTCCTGCTGAACCTGCTGAAGAACGCTGAGAGCAATGCCGAGGTAAATTACTCGGCACAGCAGTCAGCCAGTCCAACACGTTGGTTGCAAGCACTGGCAGACCTCAGTCCATGGAGGATGCAGCACAAGGCATGTGCATCAAGGCAGCCCAAGATGGGGGGATAACCAAGCAGCACTGGTCCAGGGGTAAAGGATTAAGGCATGGGGCTTCTTTGCCTCAGCATGCAGTCGGGGCGACCAGCTGCAGGTTGAATCAGCCTGTGAGGCACAGCCTAGAGTGATAGCTACAGCCAACACAGCTGTTCGTAGCAGAGTAGAAGAGCAGCACAGAGTTTATGTGGTGAAAGCAGCATGAAAGCAGAACTGCAGTCCCCTATCAAATGCGCCTGGCCATGTGTCTCATGCGCTCAGCATCAACCCCCATTGTTTGATGCTGCAAGGTTTGCTGCCATGAGACAAGTACAATGGTGTCATGCTAGCTGCACCTCGTAATTACGAATACGCACAAGCGCACACAGCACGTGCACACATGCAGGCGCACACGTACACACACACACACATACACACACACACACACACACACACACACACACACAAAACACACACACACACACAAAACACACGGACTCAACTACATCTCACATTTAGCACGCATAAAGCGCACATGCAAAAGCACACGTGCACACAAAAACGGGCTTGTGTACATGCACGTGCACCCATAAGTTTCTCTGTGGAAAGATTTATCGCAGGGCTTCCTGTGGCTTTTGCCCTTCATTCAACTTGCATAGTACAGGTTTCCTGCTTCTCCATAACTCGGGCATTGTATTTGCGTGAGCAGGTCAAGGGCCTGGACGTAGAGAGCCTATTCATCGACCACATCCAAGTGAACAAGGCCATGGCCCAGCGCCGCCGCACATACCGTGCACACGGTCGCATCAACCCCTACATGTCATCACCTTGCCACATTGAGCTAGTGCTGAAGGAGAGAGAGACTGGCGTCAAGGCTGAGAAGGTGGGTGGCTGGCAACACGTTTAAAAAGGCATAATTAGGGTTAACAAATGAGTGCATGTTGTACGGTCTGAATGCTGTTGCACGGTGTGCATGCTGTGCTTGGTACTACAGTTTGTCCATGCAATGTGTATTTCTTGCAATCAGTTCACTGCTTCAAGACATATTGCCATGGACAAACTGTAGTACACGCACCCATTATTAAAGGTTGCGCTTGAAAAAAATGCTTGTGCTTCCAGTCATCAGTTTCTGAGCACCAACTACGAGCCTTATTATTTTTGTTGAGTGGGCAAGTCCATCAGACGTTCTGAAACAGGAGAGTTACTGGCTGTGTCATGGCAGGCCCCCACTCCTTTTCGTAGTTCTGCTTTATAGAGTAGATGATTAGCGTGATTACAAGTGTGCCTTTACAACAAGCGACGCCAGAAACCATAATAATTGGGTGACGGTTGCGTCTCCACATGGTCATCCCTGTGCCGAAGTCCCCCCAGACAATGCCAAGAAGCTTGTCATCTGATTGAAAGTCCTGCTCACCCTGTCTAATTGCAGCGGTACTTTGTTATACTTAGCTTTTGAGCTTGGCAATACGTTAAAGGATTTGGGGAGCTGTATGGGGCTCAATGCCCATTTATACCCACTTTGACAGGGAAAGTTTGCACTTCTGAACTTATCTCTCATTGCTCAAACTCTGTTTAAGATAAGAGCAACCTGATTGTCATTTAATTTATGCTGCAACGTCAAATTTTGGGGAAGGGGGGTTGGGCTTAGGCTGTGAGTGTGACGCACCCACGCAATGGATACAGGGGAATAAGAAGAAGAGCCTATCCCTCCTTATTTGTTGCAAGTATCAGCCCCGTCTCCATGCCCAGAATTGCATACGGATTTCGAATCTATCATATAATAAGTCGAATTTAAATGGTAGTTTTTGTTCCATGATGTAGTGCATTCATCTTGCTGGGCTCTTGCATTCCTGCGACCCTGGAGCCACAGTAGAGTTGCAGACGGAATGATTGAGCAAGGCCTACAGAGTTAGGAGAGAGCAGAGTGGTGCAGTGTTTGAGCAACGATGTCTGTTGTTCATGACAGTCTTCAGGAATGGTTCAGCAGAAATTCTTGCTCACGCTCTGTTGGATAGGGTTTGATAATTGGTCTGTACTTGTGCTGTGAGTTCGGGGCCAGGGAAAGCACAAGCGATGCATTTAATGCTTGAACCGCAAAAGGGGGAAGCGATCATTCTACGTGCATCCTAACAACTCTCATTGTTAAATTACTGGCGTATTGAATCATGTCAGCTTTGTTACCACTGACAGCAAAGTATTTTTTCTTTTTGGAGTTGCCGTCTCAGCTGGAAAAAGACCAATTTAATCAAATAAACCAAGGGGTAGGACCACATGTGGTGCTACACCTTGATTTATTTGGTTGATTGGTCAGCTGGTTGAATGGAAAATTCTGCTGGTATGAGATTGAGCCAGTGTACAAAGTGTTTGTGCATTAAGTGCAGCTTATAACGCGTCTTTTGATGAGTTGTGCTTGTCGTTTCGTGACCCCGTCTGTTTTAAGCACTTCTGCATTGAAGTAGTGAGTGTAATCAAAAAAGATGCATTTTTTCTCTACCACACACTTCAATGTCTTGCAGGATGAGAAGCCCCGCAAGCTGAGCAAGGTTGCGCTAGCACGCAAGCTGCGAACAGGCGCAGCCTCCAAGAGTGCATAAGCTTCCTTAGATATTTATAGTTTATGCTGCTGAACTCTCATGTTTTGTAACGAAAACGCTGCGGTAACCTTGTGTCTCATGAATTTAAGGTCTTGTGAGGGAGCTGAAGGAAATTGCTGGCAATAATATTGAGCTAATGCGTTGGTTCTCATGGTCAAGGGGTTACAAGGATGGCCTACAGCCCGAGTCTCTGGCTGATGGCAATTGGCTGGTGAAACAAAATCAACCAGTGTCGAAAATTGAAACTAAATCTGACACAAACTTGAGGAGTCTGTATGAGTCTTGATTCAGGAATGCATTGATCTCAAAATCAGTGATACTGTGATGACAAGTTAAGAAAGGAATAAATTCAGAGCTTGAAGGAGCAAACACACGCAGAGTCTTAGGGGTTACGGGGGTTACAAGGATGGCCTACAGCCCGAGACTCTGGCTGATGGCAATTGGCTGGTGAAATAATATCAACCAGTGTCGAAAATTGAAACTAAATCCGACACAAACTTGAGGAGTCTGTATGCGTCTTGATTCAGGAATGCATTAATCTCAAAATCAGTGATACTGTGATGACAAGTTAAGAAAGGAATAAATTCAGAGCTTGAAGGAGCAAACACACGCAGAGTCTTAAACATTCTTTCAAAAAGGTCACTGTATCTCATGCGCAGCTCGCACACTTCAGCACACTTGCAAAAGAAAAGCACATGCTTCTCATCTTGAACTTCTCCACACTCACATTTATCACAAATGCTAGAACCACCATGCCATTTGCAAGGCTCCACTCTCAAATGGTGTGCACGCAATCTGAACCTGCTGAAATTCCTCAATGGTTACAATGGTTACAATGGGGGGTGACCTTCAGCCAGGTAGTTTGGCTGATCGGCTGCTGACTGGTCTCGGCCAGCCACAAATAAATCCATAAGCTCAGAAAGAAAAAGTCTATTGTTCTGCTGAGAAAGGAAATCATGAACAAGTTGGTTGT
>Ga0307945_1002581_pt1 | contig 14686 bp, 17 predicted proteins | sample OrgLakmetagen228_FD_201818 | JGI IMG/M metagenome (GOLD analysis project Ga0307945, IMG submission 201818) | Saline water microbial communities from Organic Lake, Antarctica - #228 | ecosystem: Environmental > Aquatic > Non-marine Saline and Alkaline > Saline | place: Antarctica: Organic Lake...
CACGTTATTCTGGATTGCCCTGATGCTCAGCTGGTCAGCTTGCGCAATCAGTTCCAGCACCTGTTTGATGCCATACCAGCAGGTAGCACTGCTCGCCTGAGAGACTTCATCAATCAGTCTGATGCCGTAGGAGTAGCTGACTTTGCGGACAAATGCCTTGCTCTGTTTGATCACTGACCTTGTCTCTTTTTCTGGTGTCTTGTTCAGTCTGGCCTCCTTCTCTTCTTGAAGCTGCCTTTTTTTTTTTGCTATAGCTCAACTGCCCTCGCTGGCGGATATAGCTGTGTAACCCTTACCCTTACCCTTACCCTTGGACATCATCAGTATTACACAGGTCACAGGTGGGGGAATTACTTAAATTCCACGTCGCTGTCTCAAAACATAGGGTGTGAACATAAAGTCTGAAACGAGCTGTACCACGGATGACATCACGAGGTAGGTTGAGAAACATGTATTTGGGAAGGATGTAAGGTAAGGTAAGGTTACATCACTATATATGCCTCAAAGGGCATATCTCAGCGGAAGTATTTAAGGCTAATGAGTGACCAGAGCCCTTCATGTAGGAATGTAAGGCGCGATATTCTCGAGAGTAGTACAAGCCTCTATTATTCTCGTTCATCAATCAGTGGGAGCTTTCAAAATATAAACAAAAAAGCTCAAAGAATCCTCGGATTTAAAAATGATGTAAATATAAGAGCTTGGAGAGCATCTACATGGGCATGATGAAAATGAAAGTATTTAAGTCACGAAAGAAGATGAGCAAGCAGACACAAATTACATGTTAAGTTATGCGGGGTACTATGTAGAAGCTGGTCAGAACAGGCCCTGCCTGGCAGCACCTCATCCAACCGTATTTGGGTGCGCAAGTTTTTGACAAAAGCAATATTATTATGATGAATAAACAACAACAACACAAGTCATACAACCAATTAGACAATCCCAAGCATACATGCATGTACAAGGCAAGAGAACACAATGGATGAAAGACAACACGCACAAGCAGTGATTGCACCCTAGATTCATAAATTAGAGTGAATATTGAAACCTTGGGGCGAATTACAGCTTTATTTACAGCATACTTGCTTCGACCACGTCCTCCCGGCATGCTGTATGTTCCTCCTTCAGATTTGGATGCAAGGAGGCGGCAAGGGCACCTGCAAGTGTCCAGTCAAGTATCCACAACCACTTCTTTACGTGTTGCCGAAACACTCTAGCAGCCAGCCTAGTGCTTGTGAGTAAGAATGTCAGTTCAGGCTGGTTCAGGTTTGGATAAATGCGCATCGTAAAGACTGTTTGGTGTTCAAGAGACAGGTTGAGGAGTCTGAAGAAGCCAAGGTGATCCCTTTGCCTAGATCGACGTGGGGAGTGGTGATCACTGTACGCGTACTTTTCTTTGTTCATAGCTGGTAGAAATCAGCAGCCTAGGCAGAGCAACGACGTGCTGCAATAAGGGCACGTTGGGCGAGAAGCCATGGTATCCCAGGGAAGAAGTGGCTTGGTGAAAAATACTGACTTCGTTTGATGATATTACACCCAAGAACGTGTGGGGGCACAGAGTGTATATGCATCATCTCGGCTGCTTGTCACGCCCAATCAGTTGCAGCAACAAATCGTTTGACAAGCGGTGAATTAGTTAGTTGTCATGCTGAGTCTTATACTTGGCAGTGACGGTGGTTTGATCTGGCGTGCTTCCTTAAACGCACCTGTGGCTATGAGGATGATTTTATAACAAAACATAGGAGGGCACTTTCATACCCTCATTCACTTAATCCTTTACACAAATACATAGTACACACACCTACCCTCATATAACCTGACCGCTTCTCACCTTATTTTTCTACCTCTAGTTTCCTGCATCTCAGATGACTAGCCTGCGTTTAACTTCCTGCATCTCAATTGCTGAAATCTGCATCGAACTTCCTGCATCTCATGTAACTTGCCTGCAAGTAGGACAGGATCCTGCATCGAGTTGTGCTTTACCGTGGCTGCCATGATAAGATCGAAGGATGTACAGAGCTGGGCTCTGAACAAGCCTTGGCTTTTTGCTGTAGCTGGAAACGCATCTGCGTGTAGGCCGGAGTGGTTTGGTGGATCCAAAAGGTAAAATGAAGGTCAGAGGATCCACGATAGATGCACAGGTGGGGAGGAGAGCAAAGAGGTAAAAGGCAAACGAACTAGGTGGATGACAAAAGCAAAGGGATATTGTTGATTTATTGATACCCATTGGAATTGCAGTTCTGTCAAAAGTTCTTCACTGAAGCTACTGAAGCTACTACCCAATGATTCTACTGAAGCTACTACCTGATGATTCACTGAAGCTACTGAAGCTTCTACCCGATGATTCATACCCGATGATACACTGTAGCTACTACACGATGAAAAAGTAAAACACTCTGACTTCCCACCACAATTCTCACCTGCATAAGCTAAGACCAAAAAGGCTGTTTCGAGTGACAGCGGCGAATTGACTGGCTGCTGCAGAGTAGGTCATATAAGAGTGAATGCATTATGTTTGATGAACATCAACACCTGCCATGATCGGGGTAGGGCCAGTGCGTTGGACACTGTGCGCACTCTGCAGGGTGTTGAAGATCTAGGCAGAAAACTTTCTGCAAGTTGTATGTTCCGCCCAATCGTTGGCAGCGACGAATCGTGTGACAGAGCAGCTAAGTCGGTTGACAGTTGAGAACTTCTATTTGTCTTGTTCAATAAGCTGGACGGCCAATCTTATTGATAACCATTATCCTCTGGGTTTGATAGTTTTGGTAATCAATTGACAACATGTGAACTCTAAGAGGTACCATTAGAGGGGATCCTCAAAAGACCCTGTGCCGTGTAAGGTCTCCGATTCTATTTGTTCGTTCAGTCATATTAACGTGTAACCACAACGGGGCCAAAAGGTCTGTCTGAGTCATTGGTCCCAGCTCCGGGAAGGAGCAGCAGTGTGGCAGCCACACAAATATGAGTGGCACTAGTAGACACACATGTGTGTGCAGAGAGCGCAAGGGCATGAGCCAAAGAACTGGTAGAAACATTAGGGACCATGCGATGCAAATAACTCACTCCTCTGCTGGATGGTTTTTCCACCTTGGAGGCCTTTCTTGGTCCGAAGGCGCTATCATTTGTTAGTAGATGTGCTGAGTCTTATACTTTGCAGTGACAGTAATTTGATCTGACATGTAGAAAGGAATTGGAGGCAAACTTCAAATCATGCACGCCAAAAAAGCAAGCAGTAAACAAGCAGTAAAAGAGCACCCAGGAAACCTATAGATTGCTACCGCTAAAACCAGCGTCGCCGGTGCTTGTGCAACACAACCTTTTGACACAGCAACTGCCTTGGCGATTTTTCAACCTTTATTGCTTCATCACAGGCAGGTCCTGACTGGATGTCATGTGAGGCTAGCAAGTTACATCCTCTATGTCGTTTAAGGCTTTCAGGTTACATCCTTGATATCCTTCTGCCACATAACAGCAACACGGCCTCACCTCTGCTTTCCCTTGCACGGGCAGTCCTCGCTCAAAGGTGGCCTTAAGACGGCTGTGGTGGATCTTGTCTGTAGCCACCTTGCTGAGGTGCAGGTCGACTACAGGGGCAACAGTGCCTTGCAAGTGGGCATGACGGTGGACAGACTGGCACACAACTCCACACTCGTCCTGCGTACATGGAAACCAATTAAATGATTTGATGAAGAAAAAAACTGAAAGTCATGCTGGAGGTCATTGGTGTCGTGCATGGAAGAAAGATCATCTGTAAGAGAGCCGTGCGTAGGAAAGCTAGCCAATGGGCCACATTGGCCCTGTAAATCATCGTTACGAGGCACAAAGTCAGTGCTCAAACTAGCCAACGTCCTACGAACATATAGCTCGCTCATCTTACCCTATAATGGCCTTCCAGGAACTCGCGGGCCGTATCTAAGAAGTGTGCTTCGCCTGTTGCCCTGTGACAGGATAAAAGGAAAAGCATTCTGCATAGTTCTTTAAGGCACAGCTTATGGTAGCGCTGCAAGCAGCAAACAGACGAGTGGAATGCGTATTACGTGAAGGCCAAAAATGCGTTTACACAGTGACAAGCTATAAGTCAAGCACAGCTACTAATTGTATTGAGTACGCATAGCAACAAAGCTTGAACTTGCTCGAGTAATTTTGTGATCCCAACAAACCTTGTCCTGATATTGCTTTGAATGCACATTTGCACAAGCTAGGCATCTTGCTTAACTAATGTTTGATCTTTGTAAACTATTTTTTAGTCTGTAAAAGTATTATTACAAGTTTGTGTGTGTGTTGTGTGTGTGTGTGTGTGTGTGTGTGCGTGTGTGCGTGTGTGTGTGTGTGTGTGTGTGTGTGTGTGTGTGAGAGAGTGTGAGTGCGGCTTGCTTTGCATACCTGTACATCCAGACTGTCCCGAGGGCCATCTTATCCAAAACATATGCATCCTGAAGCTCCTGCGCATGCACAAGAAAAGCACTCGCATGTGTAGAAAACCAACCTGCATGGATGTATTATCACCCCGAATGCCAACGCCTCGATTTTTTGATTTGTGTGAATGCATACACTGGAACACCCACTGACCTTCCTAGGCTCTGTCTCCTCCTGCACAGACACTTCCTCCACCTCTTGGTCCTCTCCCATTGCTGTGTACCGTCTATGGCCATCACTGCCGTCAGACTCATCAACAAACTTTTCACTGAGAAGACCACCTTCCAGCGGCTGCATGCCACCGAAAGACCCCAACTTGACCTGCAAGCTGGAGGCAAAAAGGCCACCTTCCAGCGGCCGCTTGCCATCTAAAGACCCCATCTTGACCTGCAAGCTCGAGGCACTATGACCACCCGAGGCAGCTGCTCTCACTTCAGGATCTGCATGTGGAGTGTAGGGCTGCTGCCCTTGGGGTTCCTCACGGGCACAGCTGCTGCTTGGCTGGCCTGCCTCATCACTGTGAGAAAGGAGGGGCTGTGGGGTACCAGAGCTGCTGCTACTGCACGGCACAAACGTGCAGTACGTCTTTGGCTGCCGTGTGTCTGACACAGCAAAGGTGTGCCTGCTTGCAGGGACAGAGAGAGAGAGAACACTGTGAGAAAGGAGAGTTTGGTCTAAGTAGGGGGGGCTGTGTGTGTGGGATGGACGGAATGGACATTGGGAAGCAGGTGAAGCTTTTAGAACTGCAATGAAGCGGCTCTGGTGATTCATATCTCAAATTCCCTTACAGACTTCCTTTTTGCTAGCTAATGACGAAAACTAGATGTCGGATCAAGTCGCCATGATAACAAAGTATAAGGATGAGCACATCAGCTAATCACTTACTGGTAGTGTGCATGAGCATCGCTTACAGGTAGTGTGCATCACTTACAGGGAGTGCGCATGAGCACCTCAGCTAATCACTTACATGTAGTATGCATCACTTACAGGTAGTGTGCATGAGCACCACAGCTAATCACTTACAGGTAGTGTGCATCACTTACAGGTAGTATGCATCACTTACAGGTAGTGTGCATGAGCACATCAGCTAATCACTTACAGGTAGTGTGCATGGTGCAGAGCCGCCTCTGCTAGGTCTGGGTCAGATAGCTGGAGCGCCATGCTTGCTGCTGCCAAAGCTCCAGAAGCCCCTGCAAGTACATTGGGAGAAAGCTTTGTTTGTGTGTGTATGTATGTGTGCGCGTGCGTGCGTGTGTGTGTATGTGTGTGTATGTGTGTGTGTATGTATGTGTGTGTGCATGTTGTGTGAACAGAAGCGCGTGGTTGGAAGCAGACACTGAATTGTTTTGTGCTCAATACCAATGCAACCCTGCAGTTAAATTACTGCTGGTAGATGCTAGCATGAGTAAAGAAAAAGCAATGTCACTCACCCGCTAGTAGATCAGCCCCCACAGCCCCTCTTGTTAGGAGCCATGTATGGAGCACAGGGAGCTTTGCAGAATTAGAGGCTTTTAACATTCCCTCCTGCAGGTGGCAGTGGTGAAAAGAAGCTGGCTTGCTATGTGAACTGCGGCTCTGACTAAGGTTCACTAATCTTTGAAAGGCTCGAGTACCGCAGCCTATGCATCAGACGCAATAAAAACGCGGCTCCGAGTCACGACAAATTTGTAAATATTGTGTAGTGACTAGGCAGAAGCACCACCTTGATGCTCACTGACTCCGATCAGCCTAAGCGTTTAATTTGACACATAGAGGTACAGATTGAACATATCCTGGTGGCCAGCCTCACTCAATCACAGCTTATAAGCGGCCAACTTGCGTAGTGTGCCTGCTAGATCATGGACAAGGCCCAATTGCTTCTCCCGCACCACCACACCACCACGCTCTACTGAATCAAGCAAAGGCTGACTTCAAATGCTTAGCATTCGTAAAAGCTAGGGCACAACATACAAGTTGCAACACATGCATTTCCATTCCTGCAAAGTTCACGCACCACACCTTTCCAGTATCCATCCGGGGCACCGCGAAGACAGGGTTGTTGGGGTTTTGAGGGTTCAGGTTGCACTTCATCAGGAAGAGTGCTCCTTGCCTGTGCATTTTGCATGTAGACGTCAGCTACCTGTCGATGCCCAATTTTGGGTTCCAACTCAATACAATCCACAAAATTGCACCCATCTGAAGAAAAGCGCATGGGCCCCCATTTGGGATCGAAGTAATTGCAAACTATGAACAGTTTCGGTATTGCTGCTGGAGGCAACTCCTTTGTCATCAGTCATCAGTAAAGGTCCAGAATGATCAAGACTGTATCAAATGCTTATTCTAATCTGTGCAAAGATGAACACTCTTTGTGGCACAACAGTGAACGCTCTTTGTGGCACAACAGTGAACACCCTTTGTGGCACAAAAGTGAACACTCTTTGTGGCACAACAGCCTGCATCACACTCACTTGATCATAGACAGTATGGAGCCTGTATCCCCTGCACTCATCCCACGTTTGAAGTCAACCAGCATCCAGGCCAAGTTGGTGACTGTCCAGATCGTGGTGGCCACGTCACCATCAAAAGGCGGCAGCAGTCCATGCGTCATCCGGCCTGTAAGGGAAGGAAATGTGGTGGTGTCAGTCTGTAGATTCGTGCTTGCGTTTAAAAAGCCACCTAGACAGGTCCTAATGCACACAGGGTGGGTTGAGTGAGTGAGTGAGTGTGCAAAATACGCTAGTATGATCCCAGTAGTGTTTCCAAAAAGTGCCTCTCTTGCTTCCTTTTTATTTATACACTTTCAGTTTTGTTTCAACCTTGTAGTAGGGAGTTTGCTATCTCCCCTGGACCTATGTAGTACGCCATCATCAAAAGTGAAGGACGAGCAGTGAGAGCGACCCATGCATATTATCACCACCTCTGGCATGTGAGATGCAACATTCCTCAACCTCTACAAAGATACGCAGAGCACCCATGCGGTGCCTATCAAATTTCAGCAATTTGCGCACCGTGCCGACCAGCATGCTCTTGTTCTGCTTTGTTGGGAGGCGAGTCGTGGAAGCGAGCATGGGCGTGCGAGTGATGAGGGAGTTGGAAGCTTTGTGACTTTTGGTACAGCTCATGCTGCTCGTCCAAGCTCGGGAAGTGTGCGGAGGGGTGGTGATGCAAGGGAAATAGGTGCTCCTGGTGGTCGTTCTGTAATGGATGGTAAGGATGTGGTCCTGCTGCAGTGGTTTGTGTGCCAGGGAGGCTGAGTACGTTGCTCAAATTCACGGGAGCTGTTGAGAGGCCCACGTGGAACACCGTCAAGAGGGGTGGCTGGTAGCCTTCTCCCACCTGCTTGCACAATGATTGTTGTGCATGATGCATGGATGCATGACGCATGACGCATGATGCATGTTTGAGGTGGCTGAAGCATGCATCATTTGAGGTGGCTGCATGACGCACGATGCATGTTTTGAGGTGGCTGAATATGTACTGAAATCACGGGCATGTGGTGACAGAACAGTCTGAACCACTTTGCTGCGCACTATCATGACAGGCAGTAGGTGACCAAGCAATTTGAGGTAGCCATGTTTTGCTCTCAAATCTATCATGACAGGCAGTAGGTGACCAAGCAGTTTGAGGTAGCCAAGTTTTGCTCTCAAATCTAGGATGACAGGCAGTAGGTGACCAAGCAGTTTGAGGTAGCCATGTTTTGCTCTCAAATCTAGGATGACAGGCAGGAGGAGACAGAATGATCTGCTGTCAGGAAAGTGTTTGGAGTGGTTAAGGTGCGGCAAAACCAAAGCACTGATCTTTGCACACCTGACTATGCTATCGTCAATTATGTGTGCCTACCATGTGCCTACCATGCCTCTGTAATTAAAGCTGCTGTGGACATTACCAGATCACTTTTGAAAGCCAGCGCACCAAAAGCTACGGATATCGACGCAGACGAGTCCTCACCATTGTCGAGGAGATCTGGCTCAATGTTTGCACCAAAGCAGTACTTGTCGAGCTTTGGCGGCGAATTGCAGGCCAGAATAAGAACCCTGAAAAGGCACGTATGTTAGATTCAAAATGATTTTCGTGTAATAGGGATTTTGCCACCTCCCCTAAATCTATGCAACGCACGCAAAAAAGAAATGACACCCATCACATCAGCATCGTTTGGAATAGAGTTACAGATATATCCTGTTTTTGCTTGGATTACGCATACTCTGCCGGGAAGATGTGACACATTTGCTCAGGAAGGAGAGTTTTTGAGAAATGTACTACACTAGTCTACTCTAATAGGGAATTTTTAGGGCAGGTTGTCAGTAGCAGCTGTGGTAATATCATCAACGGCATGGAAGTGCTGGGAAGTGCATGAATGTGGATGTGCAATTGGCAGCTGTCATGCGATGATGATCAGGGCCGGCGGGCATGATAAGTGGCTCGATTTTGTTCTGGGAGCCGTTAAATTTCGCAATCATTAGAGGTTTGAAATCAACTGGGTTTGGCCAGACCAACCTCAACGACCTTCCAATCAATGCCATCGCAGATTCAAATCTAGTTCACGTTGCTGTTTTGAGAGCTACTGAAGGGCAATGCGTGCATATGCAAGGTGACAGAACAAGGGATCTAGTGAATTCAACATATGTACCTAGAATATTTATACCCATGTGCCAGCAAGACAGATGATCCATCTATCTAGTGGAGCCAACCCACCAGCAGCTACACATGCAATCAGAAGGAAAGTGAGGCCCGCGTTCTTCCGAAGTCCCAGGTACGGCTGCGCCTACAAGTTTGCAGTTTTGCGGGTATAAATTAAAGTGCTAAAAATTAACGTAAACAAAAGGTCAAGTTAACAGATACATACATAGAAGCACAAAAATCAGAAACAAACACATAAGTAGAATCTCCCCACATCAAGAATAAGGGTGCTTCTGATGGTTAGAGCACCTCCGGCGCAATAAGCACAGTACCTCAAATTGTTTTGCAGGCGCCTCGTCCATGGATGCTCCCTCATCTGTCATATAGCTGCTCCAAGGAGCACTGCCAGGGAGTACAAATTGACTCCCAAGTGGTGATCCAGGGTCACAGATCACGCGCACCTATACATGTGTATACAAGCGTTGGAGTATGTTTAAGAAAAATTGTCTATGTATATGCTTGCTTGTGTGTATGTGTGTGTACGTGTGCGTATGTATGCTATGCGTGTGCGTGTGCATGTGTGTATGTGTGTGTGTGTGTCTGTGCATGTACATGGGTGCATGCGTGTTTGTATGCAAGTGTGTGTGTGTCTGTGTGTGCGCGTGTGTATGTGCACGTCTGTGTGTGTATATGTGTGTGCGTGTGTATGTGCGTGTGTGTGTGCATGTGTGTGTGTGTGTGCATGTGTGTGTGTGTGTGTGTGTGTGTGTGTGTGTGTGCGCGTGTGTGCGTGCGTGCGTGCGTGCGTGCGTGCGTGCGTGAGTGTGTGCGTGCGTGCGTGCGTGCGTGCGTGCGTGTGTGCGTTTGTGTGCGCGTGTGTGTGTTGTGTGTGTGTGTGTGTGTCTGTGTGTGTGAGTGTGTGTGTATGCGTGTGTGTGACGTGTAACGTTTACTATGCGCGCATGTGTGTGTATGTGTGTATGTGTGTTAGGGTTGACCATAACCATACATACAACCGTATATACGGTGTATGTACGGCATTTTTAGCAGGAGAATATCCATACATACGGTCATATACGGTGTACATATACGGTTCTGGCCAACCCTAGTGTGTGTGTGTTTGTTGTGTGTGTATGTGCATGCGTGTACACATGTTTGTGTGTGTGTTTGTGTGCATGTGTGTAAGTCTGTATGTGCGTGGACTTGTGTATGTCCGTGCGTTTGAAGTTTGCACGTGGATGTGCTTGTATATGCGTGTACGCGTGCCTGTGCATTGTCTGTGTATATGTGTGCATTGTGTGCTTCTATGTGATTGGGTTTATGTTTGTGTGTGCACAAGTGCTAGTAACAGCGCTCGTGTTCATGAAACTCATTGCAAAACACACTGTTACGTCGTTACACCTAGTTACATGTAGTTAAAATATCAAAAGAAGTCTTAGCAGACAAATGTCCAGCTCTGCTGCAGAGCAAAGGAGGTTACGTCTCTTTTCCACGTATCCTTACCTCTCTCTTCTAGCAGGTTGCAGTGCAGCCTGATGAAGAAGCACAGACACAGGCAGCAGCACAGGCAGAAGCGCAAGCAGAGGCAGCCGCAGCTGCAGCAGCAGCAGCTGAGGGTGCAAGGGTGAGTGTGCAGTAGCCTCAGAATTCTGATGCAAAGCCAAAGATCAGGATTGCATTCGTGGCTTTGCTCAAGAAGCAGTGGCTGGCACGTGGTTTTGTGACTAAGCTGCGTGGTTGCTGCAAGTTGGGCTGATGTTTCTTGCTGAACAATTTCCAGCTTAAATGTAACCTAGCCGCTTGCAGATATATCCTCCTACGGTTGTCCGTCCTTTACTTCCCAGAAGGAAACCCCTGACTCTGACGAATGCAGGCAGAGCTCACAGCTGAGCTGCTAGCAAAGGAGGTGCACCGCAGGCGAAATTTTGCTATCATTTCTCACCCTGATGCAGGAAAGGTGAGGCGCCTAAGCTTAACAGTGGAGCACGATCAGCATTGCTAACTATCTCCCTGACTTTGTCCAAAGTTTTTTCATAGTGCCAAAAGTAATGAGGAAGCAACGGTATTGAGCTGCTCAAGCAAAGTAATGCTGTAGAGGCCCTTTAACAGATCCTCTTCTTGAAAGGCCATGATGCTGAGGTCCTCACTATTACGCGTCCTTCTCCTCCTTCTTCCATACCTACACATAAACATCACACACAAAATACATGCATACACCAGGAAGCTGAGGAAGCATAACTTTTGGGTGGTACGTGTCAAATCGATTTAAAAAGCAAACTTTTGGATGACACGTGTCAAACCGATTGAGAATTATATACTCAGAAAATATACTCAGAATCCTGACGTTGAGAGCTATTGATTGGTATCTATATATGGGTCGAATCAGGGAGGGTGGGAGGGTTCCCCGGCATTGTTTTACTTTTTTGCGGGGCTTCTCCATTTTCTTTCTGGACAACTTCCACGGAATTTTAAATTTATCGTCGGAGTCCTCATCTTAAGCCCAGTCGATTGGCATCCTTTTTGAGCAAATTGTGTGAAAAGGGAAGTCTGTGAACATGTCCAAAAGTCAGAGGCACATGCGCTCGGGTGCAGGCCGCGGGGGAAGTCAAGCCAATGGAGTAGCAATTCACTCCAAACTTCCAGGATTGTGCCAGCATGAGATAGTCAGTAGAATTCTGAAGAAATGGAAGCAATGCGGGACTGTGCAAGCCAGTTGTGGGTGTCTGGCAGATCATGTGTGCATGGGCGTCCGTATCTTAGTTTTTGCCCCATACCTCTGCAACACTTCAGTTTCAGGTCTTGATGAGTATGCAGATGGATGCAGAAATCAGAAAGGAGCGGATTGGTACCCTTTTTGTCTGGGTGGGGGCACTGGAAGGGGGGTTTGGGGGGGGGGGGGTCCCTCAGGGGTGTCCACCCCAAAAAGTATACATGCCTTCCAAAAAAGCTAAAAAACAGCCTCCTGCATACACACTGAAATACGCCTGCAGACCACAATGACCGAGAAGCTGCTGCTCTTTGGTGGGGCCATCCATCAGGCCGGCGAGGTGAAGGCACGGAGAGCGTCTAAATCTGCCACCTCCGACTGGTGGGTGGCGGGGATGTATAAGTCGCTCCCTGTCTTTCCTTGTGACTACGACTTTGTGCTGGCTTCAAGTTGGGCCACTCTCAAGCCATAACTGAGTGGCTATTGGAATATATCAGGGTTGCACTGGAGGAGCAAAGTGTCAATACAACGAAGGGAAGCCTTTTCAGTCTTCTGCTTAGGTGGCAGGCTTGTATACTGACTTGGATGAGTGAGCATGCTTGCAACATCGGTTGCATGTCTTAAGTGGCATGGAGATGAAAAGCAAAAACGTGACTTAAGAAATCATTTGGTGTTGTTTATAACTAAGGGTGTGCCAGCCTCTAGTCGAGGCTCGACGAGGTCAAGCCTCGACGTCACTGCTGTCAAAGCCTAGACGGCAACTAGGGTGTCATTTTTTGGGAAAAATCAGGGGAAATTCCCTGGAAATTCCTAAAAATCAGGAAAACGACCGTGTTTATTGTATACCGTACCTTACCGTACTCACCCCGGTGCCCAAATTTCAGAAATATTAAATGTAACCCCGGGTAACCCCGAACCCTGTAATTAAATAGCCTTTCCCGCACCAACCCCGGTGGGCATTTAGCTCAGCCAGTGCCTGTACAAGTATGTGTATGCATGCACATGCGCGAATGTGCGTGTGCATGTGTGTTTTCGTTTCTCGCTTGTTGTGCGTATGCGTGTGCGTGTGCGTGTGCATTTGCGTGCGTGTTGTGCGTACAAGTGTGTGTGTGTGTGTGTGTGTGTGTGTGTGTGTGTGTGTGTGTGTGTGTGTGTGTGTGTGTGTGTGTGTGTGTGTGTGTGTGCGCGCATGCGAGTTTGTGTATGCGCATGTGTGTATGCGCATGCGAGTTTGTGTGTGTATGTGTGTGTGTATGCGCATGCGAGTTTGTGCGTCTGCATGTGTGCTGATGCTGCTTCATGCTGAGCCCTCTCCTCTTTTGCCTGCTGCAACCTGGTCGAATTTCTGTTGCTCCTCTTTTTGCTGCTGCAACGCTGCTTTTTCCTCTGCTGCTTTTTCCTCTGCTGTCGCTGCCGACTTGACGAAATTTCGTCAGCTGTCAGCTGTCAAACGTCCGCTGCAGCGTCCTCTGGAACACACCTTTGGGCGCAACCGGTGCTGCTAACGCTGGGGCTGGTGTTGGTGCTGGGGCCAAGGCGGGGCCTGGGAGGGGAACAGGGGGGGCGGAGGGGCCTTCTCCGCTCATCACTGTTCACTTACCCACCATACTTATTTTCGCTAACCCCGGTTAACCCCGGATCCTCTGAATAAATATATATTTTACGATGCCGGCATCAACCCGGAGGGCAAAAAACGATATTTACCAGGGGTGAGTTAAGAAAGGTACGGTGATAAATAACATATTTTAGTGTAATGTAAACGCAAAAAATGGCACATCACGATGTCACAGTCTTGTTTAGGGAAGTGAAGTGTTAAACCTTCATTTCTGGATGCCCCAAAAAGGGCAGCAATTTTGTACATTATTTTCAAATAGAAGGGCTCCGTCCGCCCAAATTCTACGTGCAAAACTTTTTTGCCTTTTTGTATGTTTGCCTCCGTTCCAACAAGGCGGAAACAGGCCTCCTCCTGTGCACTCGCTTTGCACCATGCAGACCCGTTCTTGCTTTCAAGAAGGCGACCAGAAGTCCCGGACAGAAGCAAGTCCATGCACGGACATACATCCTTTGACCTTGCCAAATCCATTCAAGTTCGTAACTTTGCTGTAAAATAATAGTTCATAACAGTGGCATGTAACTGCATTAAAAAGTGGCCGGCCAAAAATTCCTCCTCGTCGGTCTCCATGCAGGCACCGGAAATGATGGTGCATGATAATTGAACGGAATTAAGTAAGAACGATTGAAATAGTAAATTTGCATTTTGACGCCGTCACAACGTGCCACTTTCCAGCCCTTCTCGTCGTCGAGTGTCCAACCCTCACAGCTCGCCGCGATACTCAGCACAGCTGTTAAGGGTCGCCCGTAGGCATTTAAAATCATAATCTTACGCGGAACAGATGCCTGGCCGCGGAGCTATTTAGGCACAAAGTGCGCTCAAACCGATGCAGTTACCCCCCCCCAGCACAAATTTTTTGTCAGAAATTTGAGTATATTATCGAATATTATTTAGAATATATAGAACTTATTCCCGGCCAATCTGATGTGCGTATGCCTGTCCAGGCAATGCACCATGAGAGATTCCCTAAATACTTCCTACAGATCTTTTCAGTCCGGTCTCTACACAATAATTACCGTACCAACGCTTGACCATTGCGCTTTAATTATCTTTTTTGGAGCAATGGAGACGCGCAATGAATATTTTGCTACACTTGAAATTGGGGTGCGCAATTGGGTGCGCAAGCGGGAAATTATTCCGGTGAGAGCCGGTGCGCAATTGTGCGCAATCGCATAATCAATTAATGTTATAATTTCTGGGTAGGCAAAGGTATGTGCGTGCCATCCCGCGGGAGAAGCAGCGTTCCAAGCATGCCTTCCGGGAGGCAAGCGTTGAGGCAGCTGGGCTGAAGCGCAAGCGTGAGGAGCAGTATGAGAAGGCCAAGCAGCAGCGCAAGCTGGAGGGAAAGGGACCCG
>Ga0307945_1002585_pt1 | contig 14679 bp, 18 predicted proteins | sample OrgLakmetagen228_FD_201818 | JGI IMG/M metagenome (GOLD analysis project Ga0307945, IMG submission 201818) | Saline water microbial communities from Organic Lake, Antarctica - #228 | ecosystem: Environmental > Aquatic > Non-marine Saline and Alkaline > Saline | place: Antarctica: Organic Lake...
GCACGCTCAGCTCAGTCTTGGTCCAACACTTTGGCCAGGGGACATGCTGTTCTACAGGCTTGCCTGTGTCCACATGTGTGTGTGGCACAGAACCACAGGTATAGCGCTATATTTTGGACCTAAATACTGCCAGAGCCCGACAGAACCAAATTTCCGAATTAATTTTTTGCCAGGGAGCATTGTGCACGGTACCCTGCATACCTTCCAAATCCGATGCCGAAATTCCTTCGGCAAGGGGGAGTTCTGGCAGATATAGCGGCTGAAATATAGCACAATATAGCGCTATATCGCTATATATCGCTATATAGCGCTATAGAAATGCCTCATATAGCGCTATACGCCGATCCCTACATACTGTACATACGGTACATACGGTACTTACGGTACATACGGTACATACGGCACATACGGTACATACGGTACATACGGCACATACGGTACATACGGTACATATGGTAAATACGGTACATACGGTAATTTCAACTGACCAGAGGTCGAGGACAATGTAGAGAGGGATGATGGACTTCAGAGCGATGTGGTTCACAAGCAAATTAAATCACTTCCTTCACTGCATTCCTACACAGTGCGCTGTAGGGTGACGCGATTATGCTCTGTGCGTGAGTGCATACGTATGTGTAGGGTTGGCCAAACCGTATATATACACCGTGTGTGACCGTATATTTGGTGATTCTCCTGCCAAAAATACCTTGGATACGCACCGTATATGTATTATATATGGTTCTGGCCAACTCTTAAAACACGTGATCATCGGACTGGCACCATAAAGTGCTCAAACCCGGACTGGCATCATATACTTAGGGTTGGCCGGAACCGTATATATACACCGTATATTTGGTGATTTCCCTGCCCAAAATACCTTGTATATGTACCGTACAAATATGGTTCCAGCCAATGCTACCTATTCTGTGTTCAAACCGACCTGGAGGTTGAGATCGATGTAGGGGAAGATGATGGGCTTCAGGGCGGGGTCGAGGTCGGCACCAGGAATATCACGGGTGAAGTTGTAGATGCCAGCACCCTGCGTGTGTGCATGTGTGTGTATGGCACTAGGAATATCACGGGTGAAGTTGTAGATGCCAGCACCCTGTGTGTGAGTAATTGTGTGTATGGCACCAGGAATTTTACGGGTGAAGCTGTAGATGCCAGCACCCTGTGAATTGTTGCATGTGTGCATGTGTGTGTGTTAGGTGTGCAGTTGCGTGAAGTAGGGTTCAATGCGTTGGTTTCTACAATCCTAGTAGCTCACGTGCTGAGATAACCACATCACACTCCGTCTGTCATTTGACACATTCCTGGTAGCTCAACGAGCTGAGATTAACGCAGCACACACCATCTTTTACTTGACACATGCCTGGTAGCCCACACGTGCTAAGATTAACGTAGCACAAACCACTCGCTCACTTACTCTGAGCTCGCCCAGCCCACATGCGGCACCACTGTCTAAACCATACACGTACCGGCCTGTCCACACCAACGTGACACACGCACACAGACTTACTCGCTCTTAACCCCCAAATTCCACACCCGCCCACCTTGAGCTTGCCCAGCCCACAAGCGGCACCACTGTCTCAACCATACGCGTACCAGCCTGTCCACACCAACGTGACACACACACAGACTTACTTGCTCATAACCCCCATTCTCCACACCCGCCCACCTTGAGCTTGCACAACTCATGCAGCACCGTCTTGACCATACGCAGCGGCTTGTCTTCACGCGCGCCCCTCTTGCGAATCTCCTCCCCACCCAGGGCATCGAAAAAGGTGTGCACCGACAGCAGCACCGCCTGCATAAGGACACAGGGGAGCGTTGTCTGTTGTGTACGCATTGCCTGAAATGTTGGGAAGGAAAGTGTGCACATACAGCAGCTCCGCCTACATAAGGACACAGGGGAGCGTTGTGTGTTGTGTGCGCATTGCCTGAAATGTTGGGAAGGAAAGTGTGCACATACAGCAGCACCGCCTACATAAGGACAGAGGGAAGCGCTGTCTGTTGTGTGCGCATTGCCTGAAATGGTGACAAAGAAAGTGTGCACGTACAGCAGCACTGCCTACATAAGGGCAGAGGGGAGCGCTGTCTGTTGTGAGTGTGTTTCCTGAAATGGTGACAAAAAAGAGTGCACGTACAGCAACACTGCCTACATAAGGACAGAGGGGAGCGCTGTATGTTGTGAGTGCATCTCCTGAAATGGTGACAAAGAAAGTGTGCACGTACAGCAGCACTGCCTACATAAGGGCAGAGGGGAGCGCTGTCTGTTGTGAGTGTGTTTCCTGAAATGGTGACAAAAAAAGTGTGCACGTACAGCAGCACTGCCTACATAAAAACAGAGGGGAGCGCTGTGTGTTGTGTGCGCATAGCCTGAAATGGTGACAGAAAAAGTGCACGTACAGCAGCACCGCCTGCATAAGGACAGAGGGGAGCGATGTATGTTGTGTGCGCATTGCCTGAAATGGTGACAAAAAAAGTGTGCACGTACAGGAGCACTGCCTACATAGGAACAGAGGGGAGCGCTGTCTGTTGTGTGCGCATTGCCTGAAATGGTGACAAAAAAAGTGTGCACGTACAGCAGCACTGCCTGCATAAGGACAGAGGGGAGCGCTGTCTGTTGTGAGTGTGTTTCCTGGGATGGCATTCGTTGAAATGGTGACAGAAAAAGTGGGCACGTACAGCGGTGCTGTCTGCCTAATGAATGAAGGGCAGCACAGGCTGGTGAGAGTGCATTGCAGAGCAACGAATAATGGGTGCACCAACAGCGCCCGAGCACGCTTGCAGGGAAATGGTTGCTGGGTTTTGAGTTGCTTTGGTGACCTTGTAGCGCACAAGTACATACACACACACCTATGAACTGATGCAGACAATTGTGGCAGGCATCTTCAAGGTGACCTGAATCATGCACACTCAAGTAGGTACACACACACCCTCACACACACACACATACATAAATCATGATGCGGTCAATGCCACTGCTACAGGCAACTTTAGGTCACCTCGTATCATGCACTCACTGTCACACACTCACACAAACACACACACTCACCCACCCACCCACCCACGCACACTCACACTCACATTCACGCACTCACACCCACAAGCCCTGCCCCACACACACTCATAATCACGCACTCAAACCCACAACCCCCCCCACACCCACCCACACCCACAGTCACACACTCACACCCACAAACCCACCCACACACACACCTGTACATTGATGTGCTGGACCGTGGCAGGCAGGTTCTTGGTGATCTTGATCATGCATTTCACCACCAGGTCGTACCAGCCCTGCTCTGATTTGAGGCTGTCAGGGGCATAGACCAGTCGGTGGTGGGGTGCAAGCAGCAGCTCCATCAGGGCGGAGAACACAGACGTCCTGTGCGAATGAAAATGAATGATATTTTGACGAGATCAATAGACGAGTTCCAATTCTGTACAAGGATTTGATATCGACGAGTCAGTGACAGGATGCCAGCAGCAGCTCCAGCAGGTCAGCAAACGGTTACAGCCGTCCTGTGCAAATGAACATGAAGGAATTTTTGGCGACATCAATGGACGAGTTGCTGTTTGTCAAAGGAATTGGAATTGACAATTCAGTGGCAGGATGCCAGCAGTAGCTCCATCAGGACAGAAAGGAGAACGCAGCCGTTCTGTGTGAATGAACATTTATGAGATCAATAGATGAGTTCATTTTTAAAGGAATTAGAATTGATGAGTTAGTGGCAGGATGCCAGCAGCAGTTCCAGGAGGCCAGCAAACGAATTTGGTCGAAAAGGGCTGTATATACATGGTATTTTCGGCAGGGAAATCACCTCATGTATAATCGTATATGGTCCTATATGATCGTATATGGTCGTGTGTATATATACGGTCCTGGTTGATCCTAAGAATGACACTAGAAGCCGTCACTGCAATCAAGACGATGATTCTGCACCGGCCAAGCATTCAGGAATTCCCACCCCTAGTGGCTTGCGATGCTAGAGTGTGTGTGTGTGTGTGTGTGTGTGTGTGTGTGTGTGTGTGTGTAGGGAAACGAGCAGTTCAGTTGGTTTAATTGGACTGAACTCAAGCGCACACTACGTCCCTGTCTGAGCATTCTAGCACTTCCATCATGAGTGAATTCAGGGCCTTTGCATGGACGCGTCTTCAATCCCATTTGCGAGCAGTACCTCACGTTGCAATTATCACAAGTGAGACTTACGTAGCTGCCTGAGTTTTCTAGAATCTTATTCATGAGCATGTTCAGGCAATTCTACCCCCAGCCACGTACAGTGCTCAGAGTGAACACGACACGAGCACGCACGACCCACCTGTCCGAGTTTTCTAGGATCTTCATCATGAGCAGGTTCAGGCAATTCTACCCCCCAGCCACGTACAGTGCTCAGAGTGAACACGCCACGAGCACACACGACTCACCTGTCTGAGTTTTCTAGGATCTTCATCATGAGCACATTCAGGCAATTCTACCCCCAGCCACGTACAATGCTCAGAGTGAACACGCCACGAGCACACACGACCCACCTGTCCGAGTTTTCTAGGATCTTCATCATGAGCAGGTTCAGGCAATTCTACCCCCAGCCACGTACAGTGCTCAGAGTGAACATGACACGAGCACACACGGCCCACCTGTCCGAGTTTTCTAGAATCTTCATCATGAGCAGGTTCAGGGCCTTGAGCATGGCCATGCCTTCCGGCAGCACCCCCACCATCTCATCCACCAGGCAGCAGAGCAGCACGGACATGAGGGGGCGTAGGGTGTCTTTGCTGATGACCTGCAACATGCACAAACAGGGGATTGAATGAAACGGTGATGTGGACACATTTATGGGTGGCGGGCTGCAAGGTGCGATTGTCTACCAGCCTCTTTGCAGCAGGAAGGCACGGACAAGAGAGGGCAAGACGCCTTTTTTGCACACACACACACGCACACACACATAAACACACTCACGCATCCCACACACACACACACACACACAAACACGTACACACATACTCTCACATTCGCGCACACACACACACACACACACACACACACACACACCTGGCCCAGTGAGGGTGACTGGAAGATGTTCATGAGGGTGTTCAGTGCGTATTTGCAGGCCCTGCTATTGGCTGCCTCTTGACGAGCAGCGGCCTCACACGCAGAAGCAAAGATCTGCATGCAGTTAACAGCCAAATTTTTAGCACTAGGGGGCAGACGGCTTGTTCGCACGCGCATATACACACATACGCACACACGCACACACACACACATACGCACACACGCACACACACACACCTCATCACTTATAGACGTGAGTATGGCAATGACTTGGTCCATGTTGGCTTGAAACAGGGCTTGTTCGCACACACACACACACCTCGTCACTTCTAGAAGTGAGAATGGCAATGACTTGATCCATGTTGGCCTGGAACAGGGCCGCCACAGGCGCACCACTGGAGCTGCCAGTGTCCATGAGCTCGTAGCAAAACAGCTTCATCACCTGCACCGCCTCCTCTACGTCCCCCCCTGTATGTGTGTATGCGTGTGTGTATGTGTTTGTGTGTCCATGAGCTCGTAGCAAAACAGCTTCATCACCTGCACCGCCTCCTCTACGTCCCCCCCTGTATGTGTGTATGCGTGTGTGTATGTGTTTGTGTGTCCATGAGCTCGTAGCAAAACAGCTTCATCACCTGCATCGCCTGTGTGTGCGTAAGTGTTAAGTGTGTGTGTGTGTGTGTGTGTGCGCGTTTTAAAGTGTGTGTGTGCGCATGTGTGTAAGTGTGATGTGTGTTTGTAAGTGTGATGTGTGTTTGAGCAACGCCATTTCCTGCCCTGCCTTTGCAATACTTCCGAAATTGCAACAAAGCGTGTGTGGCCATGTGTGTATGAGTGTGTGTGTGTGTGTGCGCGCGTGTGTGTGCACATGCTTGTACATGTGCTTGTTTGTGAATATGTGTGTGTGTGTGCGCATGCTGTGCTGGTCAAGAGCGTGCTGTTGGCATCACCGCCACTACATTGTTAGCACCACTCCTGCACATGCACACGCACACACACACGCACACTCAAACTCACACGTACACACACACACGCACACACACACTCACACACATTTACACACTTTAGATGCACAACCTTGGGGCAATGATCAAGGATTCGACAGCGCTCATATGTTTGGTTGGCCAGAACCATACATAGACGGTGTAAATACGTGACCAGAACCATATATATGCGGTGTATGCACGGTAATTTTGCAGAGGGGGTCAACTGAGTAAATGTCTGGAAACGTGACTTTTTTGATGCACACCAAAATAAAATAACATAAGTAGATGGTTCACAAAGTTTGGGGCCAAACAGACCCCCCCAGTGGTCTGGGCAGAATATCAGTTCATTTTTTGGCACTGAATGTTTACGTAATGAGCCACCACGCTCTACCCAGGGTCTCTTTTCACCTCAAAACACGAGAGGAGTACTCCTTTTATGATGAGGAATCGTTTGACATGCTGAAAACCGGATTTGGTGGAACTTGGTATTCCACCCTTTTTGGCACCCCTTTTGCTGATTTTTCAAGGAAAATGGGCCAAATTGGGGTACCTGGCCAAGTACTGCTCTGTTTCGCCCCATTTTTGTTGCAATGATATTCTTTACAAATGTAGACTGCTCATACAAAATGACACAAATCGGGTCAGTTGGTGGTGAGATATGAAAAATTGGTGGTGAATGTGGGGTTCACGCCGCGGGCAAATAGGCATGTGTGCCCCAGCTGGCAGTTTTCAAGCTCAGGTGTAGCCAAAATGGGCTACCTCTGGGTACCAAGTTTAGAAACTGCCAGCTGGGGCGCACATACTCAATTCACATTTCAAAAGTACCCCTACCCCTGCTTAGGGCCTCAGTTGACCCCCTCTGGTAATTTTGGCAGGGATATCACCAGATATACGGTATGTACGGTGCACCATACGGTTCTGGCCAACCCTACTCACATGAGAGCGATAACGTAAAGCAAGCACCAGCAGCAGAAGCAATGAAACACACATGCTCAACACACCAGCACCAGTAGCTTTTGAGGAACGGAGAAGCTGGAGGGCACGGGCATGAGCACATCTGAGAGATGCTGCCAAAGTGTACAATGAAACACACATACTCAACACACACGCACACACAAGTGTGCACGTACCTCCACGCACACACACACACACACACACACACACGTATACATACCTGCCAGCCTCTGCAGGCAGCGGTGGAAGTCCCGCTGCATCTCACCCTCGTCTTGGCGGCTGAGAGCCTGTGATGCACACACACACACACCACAGAGAACAATTGCCAAACAACGCTGGTGAAGAAAGAAACTGCACTGGCGGTTATGGCGGCTGAGGGCCTGTGACGCGCGCACACACACAAACACACACACATACACACACACACACACACCACAGAGGGCAATTGCCGAACAACGCTGGTGGTTGTGGCGGCTGAGGGCCTTGATGCACACACACATCACAGAGAACAACTGCCGAACAACGCTGGTGAAGAAAGAAACTGCACTGGCGGTTATGGCGGCTGAGGGCCTGCGACGCGCGCACACACACAAACACACACATACACACACACCACAGAGGGCAATTGCTGAACAACGCTGGTGGTTGTGGCGGCTGAGGGCCTTGATGCACAAACACAGCACAGAAAGTTATGTGTACCTGAGAAAGTTATGTGTATCTGAGAAAGTTATGTGTATCTGAGAAAGTTATGTGTACCTGAGAAAGTTATGTTTATCTGAGAAAGTTATGTGTACCTGAGAAAGTTATGTGCATCTGAGAAAGTTATGTGTATCTGAGAAAGTTATGTGTTGCTGCATAGCATGAGTTTCAAGTAACCACGCAGAACACACATTTCCAAGTTGCACAGAAAGTTATGTGTTGCTGCATAGCATTAGTTTCAAGTAACCACACAGGACGCACAATTTTAAGTTGCACAGAAATGGTGGTGTGAAGCACACTCACAAAAAACAGCGCTGTGAAACTGTATAGTATATGCCGAGTGATGCTCATAGAAAACCACGAATGGTGCGTGAGACGCACTGTGCAGCTTACACAGATTGTTCTTTTTCACTTTTTCAAACACCGTGAGGATGTGTGCTCACACAGATTTGGTTTTCTTACACACCCTCAGGATGTGTGCTCACACATATTTGATTCTTTTACACACCGTGAGGATGTGTGCTCACACAGATTTGGTTTCCTTACACACCGTGAGGATGTGTGCTCACACATATTTGGTTCCCTTACACACCGTGAGGATGTGCATCAGGGCAAACAACAGTGCAGAGTAGCATGCATCACACATATCACTAGAAGTGGCCAGAATATAACATATATCCACCGTATATATGGAGCAAAAACCAATGCTGGTGCCCCTTGTGCTGCCTCCTTTCTCTCCTTTCTCAGGTAGCTTGATATGCATATTTATAAAGTCAGATATATGAACACTCTCCTTTCTCAGGTAGCTTGATATGCATATTTATAAACTCAGATATATACACTCTCTCCTTTCTCAGGTAGCTTGATATGCAAATTCATAAACTTAGAAACATGAACACTCTCCTTTCTCAGGTAGCTTGATATGCATATTTATAAACTCAGATATATACACTCTCTCCTTTCTCAGGTAGCTTGATATGCATATTTATAAACTCAGATGTATGGACACTCTCCTTTCTCAGGTAGCTTGATATGCATATTTATAAACTCAGATATATGAACACTCTCCTTTTTCAGGTAGCTTGATATGTCAATAAATTCAGAAACAAACGCAAGGATAGTACACAGGCATTCACATCTACCATCTGTCCTGCTGACGCTCGCTCACTCACACACACGTGCACACACACACACACATACCTGCACACACACACACACCTGCACACACACACACACCCACCTGCAGCGGCGAAACTCCTGTGGATCCGCCACCCCCACCCGGCCCTGAATGAGCACCGACCATGCTGCCCCCATACTGAGACGTTGTGGTCTGTCGTAGGAAGGCCATCGCCGAGTTGTTGTTGTTGGCCTCCACGTTGGCGGTGGTGGGCGGCATACCGCCAGCAGATGAGGAGCTGCCTCCCGCTGCGATGTGCGGGCATGTGTTGTGTGTGTCTGAGTGTGTTAGTGTGTGTGTGTGTGTGTGTGTGCTTGTGTGTCGTGGGCAGCCTCCGAGTTGGCAGTGGTGTAAGGGTGCCACCCACATACGAGCTGCTGCCTCTTGCTGGTGTGTGTGTGTGTGTGTGTGTGTGTGCGTGTGTGTGTGTTTGTGTGTGTGTGCGTGTGTGTGTGTGTGTGCGTGCGTATGTGTACTAAATCACTCACATGCACTTACCGGCTCTAGTAAAGGTATAGCAGATCAGCAGAGGCTGAAAAAGAGCAGCGCTGCGAAGTATTTACGCCCTACACCTATTTACGTGTGCACACCCCCATCTACAACCACACCCCCACCCCCATGTCCACGGCCACGCAGTCGCCCCCACTCCCACCCTCACACTCAAACCCACACTCACACCCACATCCACACTCACACCCGCATCCACACTCACACTCACACCCACACCTACACCTACACCTACACCTACACCCACACCCACACCCACAACCGCACTCAAACCCACACCCACACCCTCACCCTCACCCTCACCCACACTCACACTCACACTCATACATACACCCTCACCCACACCCACACTCACACTCACACCCACACTTACACCCGCACCCACACCCACACACCTGCATGGTAGTAATCAGTCCCACTGCTGTCTCGTGGTGTGCGCCCCATCCCAATCCCACTGCCGTGTGCGGCTGCCGTGACAGCCAGCTCCGGACCGGTGGTGCCGTAGGGGTTGGGGATGCCACTGCGGTTTGCAAAGGAGCACACACGCTGTTTTCAATCAGAAGAGGATTTGGAGGCAAGCCACTGCCATGTTCGGCGGCTGCAGTGACAGCCAGCACCGGACCGGTGGTGCCGTAGGGGTTGGGGATGCCACTGCGATTTGCAAAGGATGCAGGAGCACACACGCTCTTTCCAATCAGAACAGAATTTGGAGACAAGCCACTGCCGTGTGTGGCGGCTGCAGTGACAGCCAGCTCCGGACCGGTGGTGCTGTAGGGGTTAGAAATGCTGCTGCAAAAGGGAAAAGGCTGGAGTTGTTCCTGATTTAGAAACAAAATCGTGAAGACATGCTGCCGCCATGTCGTAGAGGAAGATCTCCAGTTGCTACTGATTCAGACATAATTGTGAAGATGTGCCACTGCTGTGTGCTGCAGGGACTGCCAACACTGAACCCGTAGTGGTATGGTAGAAGTGGTTCTTCTACAAGGGGTCCCAACACGTGTATGTGTGTGAGTGTGTGTGTGTGTGTGTGTGTGTGTGTGTATGTATGCTGCTGCTGTTGTGTATGAGCAGGCAACAGCGCACTGCAGTAGTCCATTGGGCAGCAGGGCAGTGCCACGATGGAGCACAAAAGTAGTCCTTAGAAAAGCAGGGTCGCTCATTTACCAATGCTGTGCACAACTGCAGTGACGGAATTGGAAAAGCTTGCTCCTTGTGTGTGTGTGTGTATATGTGTGTGTGTGTGTGCTAGTGTGTGAATGGAGATGGTTCATGACCAGCTTTTGCAGTAATACCCTGATAATGAGCCATCTGTATTAACACACACACACACGCACGCACGCACCCACACATACACACAGAGCCTACAACGGGATGTGCTCTTAATATGCAAAATTTACCGTGATACCCTGGCTGGATAATACACACACGCACCTACGAACACACACACACACACGCACAACACATACACAAGTAGACACACACACACCTGCTGCGGACTTGTGACAGGATGCTGCCATTTGCAGAGGCACCAGCAACCTGGCCTCGCAGACCTCCCAAACCCAAAGTGGGCACTGCAGGCTGCCCAGCACGAGGGCCTCCTGACCCAATGCCACTCTGGCTTGCACGCATAGGGGAGGGGGGGCCTCCGGTGCGAGAGTTTGCTGCGTTTTGGGTGTGTGTATGCTTGCGTGTGTGTGTGTGTGTGTTTGTGTGTGTGTGTTTGTGTGTGTTTGTGTGTGTGTCTGTGTGCGTGCGTGTGTGCAAGTATTGACACTCCATGATGTGAGGGTCGATAGCTGACTTGCTCACATTGGAGAGTGGGACGAAATATTGGACATAACCGCTCTAATGCCTACATGCACACACACACACACACACACACACACACACACACACACACACACACACGAGCACACACAAATACACACGCACACACACACACCTGCTGCATGCGCGGAGCCCCTTAGGTTAAAGGAAGCATTAGGAGCCTCGTGCTGCTCCTCAACAGCCTCACCAAACTCAGCAGCCCTGCGTGCGACAAAGACACGTGTGGACTATTTCATTGGGCACCACATACTGCTATTTCATTGGACACCACATACTGCTATTTCATTGGACACCACATACTGCTATTTCATTGGACACCATATACTGCTCCTCGACAGCCTCACCAAAGCCCAGCAGAGACCAAAACCCAGCAAACCTGCAAATAGGCTAACTACGTGCATCGAGTTTTTGTGAGTGTGCTCTGGAAGCATAAACCCGGTCTTTTTTAACACATAACTAGGGTTGGCCAGAACCATATATATACGGTGCATATACGGTACATGTGGCAGGGAAATCACCAAATATACGGTCATATACGGTGTGTATATACGATTCTGGCCAACCCTACACATAACACAGCAGCAACAGGCGAACGTGCAGCGACAGACAAATAATGCACCTACGTGCAGAGATGAGCACACCTATTAGACAGCCTTTGCACGTACACACACACACATTCATACATACACAACAGCCTGGGAGCAATACATGACATCCACTTGTCTGTGACCTGCACACACATACTGTCAATACACACACACCAACTCGTACACACAGAGACAGAGTGCACACACACACACACACACACCAACACGTACACTCCTACACGTGCACACAGAGAAGACTACACAGGTAGCCTGGGAGCAGCACATGGCATCCCCTCGCGTGCAACACACACACATTCTCAAGCGCACACACACACACATACGTGCACACACACACACACACACACACACACACATGCACACATACACAGAACAGACCGTACCTGTAGCCTGGGAACAGGCCTGCACAAGAAAGCTGCTTGTCTGCCACACACTCAAGCACAAATATGCATACACACATGCACACATACACAGAACAGACCGTACCTGTAGCCTGGGAACAGGCCTGCACGAGATAGCTGCTTGTCTGTGTACTTGAGGCGCTCCTCAATGAGCGTGCGTGAGGAGTCTGGAACTTTCCCTTCCAGCAAGCGCCATAGGCCTGTGCACGTGTTTGTGTGAGCATGTGAGTGCATAGGTTGGTGTGAATGTAATGTATCGGTGGTTATCTATTTGGGCCATAGCCACACACACACACACATCTATAAGTGAAATCCTTGAACTCCACCTCTCACACAGTCTCAGTCAGATTCTCCAAAACCAGGACACGTGCATCATCTTTGACGGAGGTGAAGCAAAGGGGGTAGGTTTGGCCAGAACCGTACATTTACACCGTAAATGACAGCATGTTTGGTGGTTTCCCTGACAATGATACCCCATATACACTGTATACACATGGTTCTGGCCAACCCTGGAAAGGGACCGTTGAAACACACGCACAAACTTCCTTCTTTCCGTGAACATATGCATGCCCACACCGCTCCAAGCTGCTGAACAGCTGATGCTTTACAACTGTATGAACTCATAAGAATAAAATCGATGCTGTCCTTTGCTCGCGCCCTCAGCTTGGTCGTTGACTCACACCACCCACACCTCAACATTGCACACGTCCTCCAGGCTGTTCAATTGCATACAGTTCAATCCAAAGCCCGTACCCAGGATTTTGGCCACTCACACTCCGGGGCCATTAATATTGCTCAGCTCCCAGAGAGCCTCTGCACAATATCAGCTTATGCATCACATTACCTACCAACACACACAGACACACGTACACGGTGGTTTATTGGGACCAACGTGCACAAAGGCCTCCACACCTTGGCCCTCAATCCTGTAGACAGCCTCCAAGCTGCTCAACGCTGCCGAGCGCTGTGCCTGATCACGCTCCCCCACCAGCTTGGCCAGCGATAATAGAAGGTTGTCCGAACCGCCACCAGCGGTCTTGATGCCTGTGCGTGTGTGTGTCAAGTCAGTGTGTGTGTGCATGTGTGTGTAAGTGTGTGCACGTGTGTGCAAGCCAGATTGTCAGATTCCCAACCACCCTACATGTATGTGTTCAAAGCAGCATTCTCTACCCTAATGTGCTTTGTTGAGCACATTCACGCAACACACGCACACGCACGCACGCACGTACAGACACACACACACACACACCAGATGGTCGGTACAGGCTCGGGCCGTTCCGCTCAATGAGGGCGGCAAGCTCGTCTGCACAGACCACGCGGGTTTTGTTGTTTTTGGACTCCAAGCCGTCCTGTAAGCACACAAAAAATATTTGTGCAAGTGAAATTTGTGTGTGTGTGTGTAAGCTTGCGGGGGCTGCATCTGACATTAGAAACTTAAACATACGTATACTGGAATACGGCAATTTTAGCAGAGAAACTAACCGTATATACGCACCTTACATTAGTAGAGAAACTAAACGTATATACGCACCTTACATGACCATATGCATGGTGACTTCCATTCTAAAAACACCGTATGTACACTGTATATACGCATAATTATATGGTTCTGGCCCACCCTAGTCATGTAAGGTGTACACATACGGCATTGGCCAACCCTAGACATTTCTTATCGATCAATGCGAGTGTCCAACCCCACACTACACACCACTCATTACCAATGGGAAGATATCCTAGTCAGAGGACAGAAATACAGGTCGAACAAGCACACACAATACGCACACTGCGATGTTTACATGCAAATGCACAGCAATAAGGAAGTTTGCACGGCAATATGCAAATGTGCAGAGCAAATAGAAACTGTGCGCGGCAATCCAGAAACGTGCACAGCAATCAGATGTGTATGGCAATATGCTGATGTGCAGAGCAATTAGGAACTGTGCGTGGCAATCAAGAGACGTGCACAGCAATCAGGAGATGTGCACAGCAATATGCTGATGTGCAGAGCAAATAGAAACTGTGCGCGGCAATCCAGAAACGTGCACAGCAATCAGGAGATGTGTATGGCAATATGCCGATGTGCAGAGCTATAAGTGGCTGTGCGCGGCAATCAAGAGACGTGCACAGCAATCAGGAGATGCGCACAGCAGGTCGTGACTCGAGCTTTGGACACTGCCGACATTGCAGCCGACTCGGAGGTTGCCTTAGTCAGTCAGGTGAAAGCAAGCGATTCAAGTGTGACCATGTCAAAGATTTATTACAAAATGTAAAATAGATGGCATACCCATTTGATTACTCACCCATACTCAAACCCAAACCCTCACTGTCGACAGACAACGCACAGACACGCACACAAGACATACACGCACAAACATGCAAATCACACATGCACAATGTACGCAACCCCCCCCACCCCCACACACAAACATGCAAATTACACATGCAAAACACACATGCACAACGTACGCAA
>Ga0307945_1002586_pt1 | contig 14678 bp, 19 predicted proteins | sample OrgLakmetagen228_FD_201818 | JGI IMG/M metagenome (GOLD analysis project Ga0307945, IMG submission 201818) | Saline water microbial communities from Organic Lake, Antarctica - #228 | ecosystem: Environmental > Aquatic > Non-marine Saline and Alkaline > Saline | place: Antarctica: Organic Lake...
GAACACCTGTCAGCCATCCAAGCGGGTTCAGCACCAGACCAAGGTGCCGCTGCCAATGACGTAAATATGCCCTTTTTAAATTAGAAACTAATGGTGGCAACCTGATACCATGTCACATATAATTAATAGCAGCAACGAACATCGCGTGAACAGTTAGTTTTCAGGTCAGGTTGGTACTAGTTCATGCTGGGGGCCAGTTTATTGGGTTACAAGGGGTTACAAGGGGTTACAAGGATGGCCTTCAGCCCGAGTCTCTGGCTGATGGCAAATTGGCCAGTTTATTGAAGAATGATTCTGAGCGTGCTTTCAAATGCTCTATTTGCTTTTCCAAGTTTCTAAATTGAATAGAGACTCAGTTGCTATTTACCCTTTCTATTGTTTTAACTTGTCATCTCGTAACCTTTTCTGCTTTGTGGAAACCAGGCTGAGAAATGGTCTGGAGTGGCAGTATTTACATTTGAGGAAAAGAAAAGTAAGCACACGTAAATCAAGGGATACAGCCACACATAAATCAAGGGACCCTCACACACAAAAATGAAGTTGAAAGGAAATAGTTCCGTTTGAAATAGTTCAGCAATAGGTACCCACAAAACCAATTTTAATATATATCACCATAGCCAACAGGCCCATTCAAAAGGGCATCGTGGCTGGGTAATAAACTTCCTACAGGTGCCAAATCAAGAGTGTGAGCCATGTATGCTGCCAACTTATCTCTTATCTGCATTGTCGCAAAAAGGAACCACAACTCATTTATAAGCTCATTGCCAATACCACTGCCACAAACTACAGCTATTACTTGCCTCTCCGACCCAACACCCACTAACCACCTGGCCACTCTCTCACAAGACAAACAAGCAAAGCGTGCACGGCATACACAAGATACCCTCCCCGGTACCAGAAAGAGGACACGCAGCCAAACAGAAAGTCAGCAACATACGCCCCTGACTCAAATCATAGACACTGTTGCATTAAACTCACAAATAGCATTTCAGCCTACTGAACAACCTACACACAGTCAGCCAAACAAACGCACCACACGCTCACAAACTCACAAATCACTAGCCACGACCACCATGCAACACAAGCGTTCACACAAATTATCACCCCTCCCACCCAGCGTATCAATATCATCAACCCGATAACTTATCAGGTACACAACAACCCAACCTCTGAGATTGCAGACCACCCAGCACCATCAATCACAACGCAGACCCCAAAGGAAAAGAAGATGTGAGATCCTCGATATACCCCATGACCTTCCTAGCCTAAATCTGACCCCCTTGCACACCACGCACATTCAACAAGAACTCTGGACGTACAAGAAGGATAAGGCATTTTCAATGACACCCACAGAGGCCATCAACACACTCTACTATGATGATATGGACATCCTGCACATAGATAATTGGAGGTTCTTCACCCCCAAGAAAAGAGACAGAGAAGATACACCCCAAAGACAGAAACAATACCATATGCCCCTATGAATATTGAAAGATGGGCCCTACCCCTCTTTAAATCAGTTGGACTAGTGCCCAAATCCAGTAAGACTGTTGCCCGGAGCCAAATTAAGTGCGCAAGCTGTGAAATTTGCTCCTACCATCTCGGACTTGAATCTCCAGCAGACCTCTCCCCACCTTTTAAAGACATGTACATCTGTGACGTCTGCAACCGTACCTACCACTGGCAATGCTTGCTTAGAACAAGCTGCTGCAACGCCACTGAAAGGGAACCTATTGATGCCAATGATTCAAGGGCTTGCTTTGTCTGTATCAATTTGAACAAAATGTAAAGGAAAATCGTATCCTCTACTCTCAGAAAAAAGAGATTGTGGAGGATTCATGGAACCCAACCTGGTAGCCAGAAGAACTACAAAACCCTTGTGAAAGCTTCAAGCAGAGCCTTAAAAACTATGAAGAGCAAATCATCGTGCCAAACTTATCTCAGCCCACACCAGATGAACACCTAAATGATCTTCAAAAACAAGGGTTCTCTGCCACCCAAGAGGGCAATGCGTATCAACCCTACAATGTCGATCTTCGGAACAAAGTCAGCTTTGACATCCAACCCACCAACCCACAGGCTGACATTACGGCCACAGGGCATTGTGAGTACTGGATCACAACCATTGATCTCATGGAGTATCAAGAAAGAGAGTACCCTATCCTCCTCAGATGACACTAGGCTCCCTGAAGTGTACACTGACACAGTAGCCTGTATTTACAATGTCGACGGAAAGTGTAAAGGTATGCTTACTCCCGAGCGCCTTAACATAGTACAAAAGGCCTTTAACAGGGCAAAATGCAGCGGTCTACACGATCACGTCCAACCTCCTATTAGACTTGCATCAGAACTTGTAGGCCTCATTGCATGTAAAGACACCTCTGCCTCTAAACATATGAACAAAAAAACCAAAGACTCTTTCGCACGGATACTCCCCTCCCACATCACCGCCGCCTTTCAAAAGTGGGCCCTGGTCTTTAAAGAAAGAATGGCATCCCCCCTTGATTATGACCCCAATTTCGCTCCCCCATTACTGGAGTGAGCAAACAAGGTACAAAGTGTTTGGGGCAAACACCAACGCTTTCTCCTCCCGTTTTTCTGGGTTCTCCGTCTGCCATCCCATTTACCATGAAAACACCATGCTCTTAGCAACAAGACACGCCATCTACTTTGCTGCTGTAAGCACAAGGGAAACAGCCACATTCATGCTCCTCCCTTCCTGGAATAAAAAGATGACCACAAATCCCTATGCATCACTTTACCGCAAATACCCACACATATCTAAATTCCTGAGCACCATTCCATCAAACCAAGTCCAATATGCAAACGTGCCCTTCTGGAACAACATATAAATACCACTTTCCAAACACTCCTGGAATTGCAGATCATTGCCACATGGAACACCAAGGTCAGGGCCTGCCTCAATGCTCACAACAAAGACTGGCTAAAAGAGCTTGCCAAAGAGATCCCCGAGGCAAAGTGGGAAATTCAAAACATACATAACCATCCCTACCAAACAGCCTTAGGTTCCGGACAGCACTCAGGACTCGACAAAATAAATAAGCTGCCCAATGACCACCCTCAAGCCTCAGAAGGCCCAGATAAAACAAGTGCCCTGATTAGCACTGACCAACCTCACAATTGTAATATCGACAAAGCACCCCAAAACAGCTCCAGCCAAAACCTAACCCGTAAGGTAAAAGATTGGCGGGATCGGACCTACACTGATGGCAGCCTCCAAAAGAATGAAGTAGGGCAAGACATTGGATCAGGTGTATACCACCCTCACTTAAACGTTTTCCACTATGTAAACCCAAAAGGCATGGGTATAACCAACACCGTCTCACGTGCAGAGCTAGCAGCTATAGCAGCTGCAGTCATACACGGCTACTCACATATAGCCACTGACAGCCTTACATCACTGCACCAAATTAAAAAGGAGCTCTCACACCCGAATCTCCATCGCCACCACATCCAAGGAGATGTCCTTCAATCCATTGCTAAAGCAATCCGCCAATCACCATCGCCTATCCGCTTCTTCAAAGTAAAGTCCCATGCCAGTATTATCGGTAATGAGCATGCCGACGCCCTTGCTAAAAAGTCAGCCACCACCTACTCCGACCTTGCAGACACCTACATCAGAACAGCAGGCCCTGAGGGAAATCCCTTCTACAACATCCACTGGCTTGCAAAAGAATACATAGGAAACCAAACACAAACCCATAATTATACCCATACAACAAACATGGCCCATTGTCCTCCCCCAAAGCTTTGGTACCTACCAAACCACCATGACGCCCTTCAAGCACACATGCATTTTCTCCATAAACTGGAAAATGCCAAAACTGAAGCGAACTACCATGCGTACTATCAGACCCTCACAAAGGACGGCACTGCCAATGGAGCCACTAACGATGCTTACCTAACATCATCCGATGTCCCCTTTAAGACCAAATGTATCATTATGATATACAGAACAGGCACCCTATATAATCAAAAACATGCGGTATTGTTCAAACTCTCAACAAGTCAAACTTGCCCCCTCTGCCCATAAGTAGACAGTGCCCTGCACATCCTTTCTGGGTGCCAATACACACAAATAAGGACCATGATCACCGAAGGCACAACTTAGCATGCCGCATGATCTTTAAGGCTATCAGCAAAACAGGCTCTTTAGGATCATGCGTTGTCTCCAAGGATAAAGGCAGCAACGAACGGATGACGATGCAAAATCTCCAGATTCCTGAGACAGCTGAAAGTAAGATTGTTCCCAAATGGCTCTTCCCACCCCGCTTCCCAGATACAGACAGATTTACCTCCAGCCGCCCAGATTTTGTGCTGGTTACTCCCACCGCTGCAAAAACATAGAAACAATAAACTAATGTAGGGGGGTGGTTTTTTCGGAGTGGCAGGGGGCAATTGAGGGAGACTGGGAGCACCTCAGCAGCACCGCCAGCCACTAGCACAGCCACCAACCCTAGACAGCATCGACCTAAAGGCCTCAGCAAAACTCGGCGTGACATCCACCTCGTCGAGATCAAGTATTGTGAGGACACCAGACCTCAGAACCAGATGAACGCCGCAAAGGAACAGCACAAAGATCTCTGCAACATTCTCCAAGGAGCCTCCGTTACTCTCCACGTCGTCCTTTTGGGTGTGGGTGGCACCATCTACAACACTCACACTCTGAAGCCTTTCAAGGACCTGAGTCTTGATTCTCAAAGAGTTAAGAAGCTTGCCTCCAAGCTCCATGTGCACTCTGTGAACTTCGTTGCTAACCTTGTCCATACCAGACGTGCCCTTTCCAGTACTATTATCAACTCTCATCAGGAGCCGGTTTCAGGCCAAGCCTGCAACCCTCTTGATCCCCATTGATTTTTCCTATCCTTTTCGCGGTGGAGGAACTTTACGGTACTTGGTACCATAGTAAATCCTTTTCCTTAATTGATGTGGGGAGTGGTTCTCACTGCCTGCGTAGTTTTTTCTTTTCTTGAGAAATGGATGGTGTCTTTAGATAAATGGATGTGGTGTACGATGGTTTCTAGGAGTTTGCCATATTTATGCCGTTTCATGCGTTGGAGGTAGAGGATGTTATTTCTTATTTGCCATAGTGCATTAGCGCTGCCTGTCGCAATATGGGTGTGTTCATTTATCAAGCAGCAGCAATTCCTGCTAGCTCGGCTCTGTTTATAGTTTTGTTGATGCTTGTCCCGCCTCCAGGATTTACTATGATGATTTTGTTGCATTGGATTGAGGGTGGTAGACTTCAGCTCCAATAGACTAAGATCCATTTCGATGTTTGTAATACAACTCCCATCTGTGACTTTCCAGTTGAAGAAAACATTTTGCTATGGCATCAGCGCACTCGTTCTCTGGGATGCCAAGCAATATGAGCTTTAACCTAGAGATGGATGGTAGGTGCGAATGCATGTGCTGCATTGAACCATACCCTTGCTAAATGGTCGGATTTTACTTCATCCGTTCTATCCTTGCTATGGGGTATCCAACAGACTTTGAAGCAAGGATATGTGCGATGGGCACTCTGCTTGCACATTTAGAAGATGCTTGCATGTGGTATATAAGTGCCCATTTATCAATGGCACTAGGCTCCAAGCTCCATGTGCAGCCATTCTGTTAATTATGCTGCTAAGCTTGTCCATGCTTTTCATGTGCCCAAAGAACAGATGATGATTGCCCCTCTTTGATTTAATGCAGTCGGTCAGTCCTGGCACTTGCTTGATTGATTTTAAACTGGTTTATTAGTGCTGCAATGTCGTAAACAACGTTGTGCCTTTTCCCCCTTTTCAATTTTTTTTGTAAGTGCTATAACAACAATCACAAATATTACATGTTTTACATACGCAGCCTAGCAGTCGCACGTTTTGACCAATGGCTTTATCTGTAAATTCTGTAGACTTGTCATATCAGGCGCCTATTTCAAGTACTGTTATCAATTCTCATCATTTGGAGCCGGTTTCAGGTCAAGCACGCAGCCTTCGCTCCTGATCCCCATCGGCCTCTTTTTATTTCCTTTTGTGGTGGAGGAGTTTTACGATACCAAAGTGGCTCCGTTTCCTTAATAATGTGGAGAGCGGTCTTAACTGCCCGCGTAGTTTTCTCTTCTTTTCTAATCCATGAAATTGGCGTCTCCGTTCCTTATCGCATTGATCTCGATTAATAAACTCGTGTTCTGAAAATACACACCAAAATCATGCAACCATGGGGCATCGTTGCGAGGCATAATATGAAATTCCAATAAGGCAGGTGGATAAAAATATGTCCTTTATTTTATTCTTCTTACAACTTGATGCAGTGTTTGATTTGTTAAATGAATCCACCACCTGCGCGCACAACGTCGTTGCCTAAAGGCTGGCCAGAAAGTGCTGCTAGCTCTTGGAATACCGCTGAGCTACCTGCTTCGTGCAACAGACGTGCGCCGCGTATTGGTGAGCTTGATCCCCCTGTAAAAGGTAAGTTGTAATTGGTTGGTATGAATTAAGAGCAGCTGTGTGATTAATGCTATGTTTAATGAGCTGCAACTATTGCCTGCAACTTGTATATCGATAGATAGAAATATTTCATTCCTAGATTAAAATCCAGCAGCCTTTGAGACCACTGAACCTCTCAGCTCTGCCTGCAGGATTTCTTCTTTAAATAAAGAAATAGCCAGCAGCTTGGAATGTTTTTACCTGTTTGGCAAAAGGCAATTGCTAATTGCATCCTCTTTAATCATGTACCTGGAGAGCCAGGACTCATAGGCCTATTGGTTGCTTGAGGGTTACGCCACATTGGTCGTCCATGCCCAGACAGCGGTCGCTGCCGGCTTCCCTTGCCTCCACTGCCCTCACATTCACTGTGCAAATATGGGCAAATATGTGTGTATGTATGTGTATGTGTGTATGTGTGTATGGCCCAAGCACCTAAGCATGCACGTGCGTAGGTGTATGGCCAGGCAGTGATGGCATAAAATAAAACTCCAAAGGGGTTGCCAAGCCACTTTATGGTCATTTACGTAAATGACTTTCAAAAACCATGAATCGTGTGTTGCTAATACATCACGCACCTGCAACTGCCTGTCATCCCTCCCGCACTCTTGTCTGATCTGCCGCTTAAAGGGCGTGAGCCTGGAGAGGCATTTGTGCCTTTTCCAGTGCCTCCTGCGCTTAAATCACCACCTGCTCCCTTGCGAGGTTCTGTAGACCCAATATGGGATAAGCCCTGTGTTTGCGTATGAGCGAACATTTGTGCATACGTGCGAGTGTCGTGTGTGGTCATGTATGTGCTCCTTTTCTTCTTTTTTTAGCTTGTATCAAATGCAAGCAAATAAAAAATAAGCAAAACACATCGATGGATGTCATTTGTACGACGTGCACTGAAATAAGCAAAACACATCGATGGATGTAATCTGTACGACGTGCACTTCACCTTGCCCTTCCGTGTCCCCTCCAGTGCAGCTCTCAATGCACCCCTCTTTAAGCCTGCCGCCTCAACTTTGTGAGCACGCATCAAGTACGTGAGCAGATACCTGCAGTTGTACGTGCACGTTTATGAGTGTCTATATTGTGTGAAGGTCAGTCACCTTTAATTTTTTCTCCTGGAGACAGGCGTCTTGCATTCCTGTCAACAGTTATCCCTCGATTTGAATTTCCTAAACCTAAAGCAAGCTTTTCCAACAGACATACCCTCCTCCAACATACTGATTTACGTTTAAATATATGCTTTAAACGGTCAGGACCAGCTATATGCAACCACACTTGATTCTATGAGATTGGTGATGTGAAGATATTACATGCAGACATACGTCTAACCTGTATGGTGAATGGATAAGAATCAAACGAGGCCAACACCACGCGCCCACGCAACAAAGCAGTGCTTCCGCAATATACTTGTCACGCACACATGTAAGCCAAGGTACACTTGTTTTCACACTCACTCGCGCAGGGCTTCAGAGACATACGGCACATCCGGACGGCGGAGCTTGGTTGCTGCATGTACCAGGGCTGCCAAAAAAGCCTCGTACTGCAACACGGGCTCAGTTGGGCGATGCGTCGCTGTTGGGTCCTGGAAGCATCGATTTCCGTGAACGCGGTGTCTCTTTTTTGCATATGCGTCATGCATGCGCTATGCACATGATCATGAAGGTATTTGAGTGCCACCAGGACATGTCTTCTGTGCCGTAGGGCAAAGCAAAAGGGAGTAATTATTCTTTTGTGACTGAAGTGGAGCGAACAGAGCCTATTGAACACCACAAACTGTGTTAAAGGGCCCATGCAAACTGTCAATAGCTTTGCTTACAACCACAGGACATTTACATTGTTCTCCCTGTCATGTAAAATATGGAGAGCCACCCACCGGCTGAGCATACTGCGTAAACAGAGCTTCACACTCTGACGGCTGGAGCATGGCGTTCAACTGCCTTCCACGCCCACGTCCACCATTGCGGATGTCACTGGTCTCGCTGTCCTTACAGAACATCATCCACTGTGCGTGTGTGATGTGTGATAGATTGCTTGTTCGCAGGATCGGACCAAGGGCAGCGTTGGCTCATGCAAAGGAAGGAGATCATACAATGGATAGTCGCCCATCCTGAGCCAATTGTAGGATCGGACCTAGGAGCCAGTCGTAGGATCGGACCAAAGGCAGAGTTGGCTCATGCAAAGCGTTGGCTCATGCAAATTGTCATCCTCAGCTCTCGTACTTGCATCCTGAGTCACAGCTTTTCACTTGAGAAGCTCAAGCAAAAGGCGCTTGATGTCATCGGAAACGAGGTGTGACATCACATGATCACATGATCACATGATTTACAGAGGTCGATAGGATGTTTTAAAAGTCTGCCTTTTCAGGCAATTCAGGCTCATACCTGAGCAAAAGTCAGATGCGGGGGCCAGTGATGCGTGAAGGTTGCCTCCAGCTGGGCGTAGAACAAGAAGACCGCTCGCAAGTTGGAATGGTAGTGGTTCAAGATCTGTGTAAGTTGAGTAGAATGTGTGTAAGTCGAGTGAAGTTTGAGGTATGAAGTTATGCCAAATGTGTGGTGAGAAATGCCTGCAAAGAAGTTGAAGAAATGAAGCATAAGCTCTGATAGGAAGTGCAATCAAGTTTACAGCAAGCTACTCGCCGAACACCTTACGTACTGCTTCAAAACACGTCTGCAAAAAAGCAGCTCAAGCGCTTGCATCATTTCCAAATGAATACCATGAGAAGGTAAAGCCTGTCTGCCTGTCACTTTAATAACTCCCTCAGCCCCCACATCGAGATTCATTTGTGCGGCCATCCCTCGCACCTTTTGCACTGCATACTGTTCTCCGGCTGGGTTTGTTTGCCCCGCAAAGAGGTGTTTGATGCGGTCCATGACCTCAATCATTCCAACCTCAAACTGACCTGCAGGTCACATACGGAGCATGGACTTGCGACAAGCAGAGTGGCATTCAAGTTAAAGGAGCCAGACCTGCTCATTATCATGTCGGTGCTTAGCATGCAATCAGCACAAAAGGATGCACGAGGGTGTTGAAGCCTATCCTTCTTGCTCGATAAAAGACACTCACTGTCTCTCAGCGTGGCCTTGTGATTTTCTGCAATCTCAGAGAACTCCAGCAACTGGCGCTTCAGGCTGTTGACTGCAGTGATCTCCATCTTCAAGGCACTGCTCAGGCGTAGGACCTGGGTGTGAAATGTTGTTTGTTCAGGAGCAAGCCTTGAGATCCTGCTCCATAAGCCCACCCATCGTAATATGGTGCAAGGGAACTTTGTTGCCATTAGTACGAGTGTAAAAGCATGCATGTATGCGGTAAGGTGCCTCTTCCACTCAACGTGGCTCTTGCAAAGCGAAAAGCGAAACAGGAGCCAGGAATGAGCGCACGTACCTCCGCTTCACACTGTGTCACACTTAAATATATGAGCGCACGTAATGTATAACAATAACCTATAAATGAGCGCACGTACCTCTGCTTCACACTGCTCCACACTTAGATATATATGAGCGCACGTAACGTACAACAGTAACGTATAAATAAGCGCACGTACCTCCGCTTCACACTGTGTCACACTTAGATATATGAGCGCACGTAATGTATAATAATAGGTAACCTATAAATGTGCGCACGTACCTCCGCTTCACACTGTGTCACACTTACATATATGAGCGCACGTAATGTACAACAGTAACGTATGAATAAGCGCACGTACCTCCGCTTCACACTGCTCCACTCGTGTATTGCTGCTTGTCTCCTTTTCTTGATACTCCCGCAAAGCATTTAAGGTGGTGGCTCTCTCTGACTGCACTGTGCCCGTGAGACTCTGGACTTGACGTTCTAGCTCATCTCCCCTGCACCCAGAGTTCCATGCGACAGTGCAAGGTTTTCGTTCTTTATATTAAACTAAACGGTGCTTTGTGAGTGTGTGGGTTGTGCCAGAGTCGGGTGGATACACAGATTCAGGTGCCAGAATTAAATCTCGTAAAGGCTGAAGTGAAAAGATATGTGCCAGATTGTAGTGCACTGGTCTGTGGTAATGAACACGCCAAGCATACAACGTGTTCCTTACCTTTAGTGCAATGTGATTGCAAGGACAAAAGGTGTGGCTCAATTATAAGCCCCCCTAGTAGGTCTTACCAGATAGCGAGTATGCAGAACAAAAATCACTGACATATGAGGACACCGTTACTGAGACAGAAAGCAGTCTGGACGTGATGAATCAAGAAGTCTAACCTCTTAGAATGACAGGTTCTGATGAGCAAATTAAAACCGAGGAATCAGATCTGTGAAGGCAATTTTCTGCCTGCTTAATCTTATGAATTAGCTTTTCTTCACTGCAGCAGGAAGCAGAGCACGTACAGCAGCAGCATTGCATTGCTGTCCTCCCTGCTGGGTATAGTGGAGCGGATGGACACCAACTATGTGTGTGTGCTTGAAGTAGTGTGCTGCCTGCTGCTCTATGCAGATAATTTTCAGGGGTATGCTTGCTCACTCACCTGAAAGCCCTCATGAGTTTGGCCACACGCACCTCACTTGTTCACTCATGTTGCCTCTGGTGGCACACTTGCTCTGCAACCTTGCCCAAAAGCACACAAGCACTACCAAATTAGGCACACTGACCTCGTCTCTCTCTGCACACCTTGCTCTGTCGCCTCAGCGTTGCACGTTTACTCGTACGCCTAGCAGCAGCACACACACATCCAGCTGAAGCACACTCACCTCGTCTCTGCCGCCTCTGCACGTAACTGAGTTTGCTCCAGGGTGGACCTTGTGGCGTTTAAGTCATCCCGTGTGCATGCTAGGAGGTGCATGAGCTCGCAGTTGCGGGTGTCAAAAGTGCCCACAGTGATCTCCTTTTCATGCTCCAGCTGACGCACCTGAAGTACAAGAGAGGATATGGGTAAACGTGGATGTGCATGAATGCACGTGCATGCACGCAATATATGCCAATGAGAAAAGCATGTTTCCTAGCTAGGCGTGCAGTTGCCACGCCATTTTAGTATGAACACAGCATACACTTTTCCACTCATTGCCGTAATCACCTTCACCCCCAGCATGCACAATCACATAGAACCGCACGCACCTTAGCCGCACTGGCCTCTGCCAACTCATTTTGTGCCACTAGCTGATCCCTCAAGATCTCCACCTCCCGCTGCATCCCAGAGACTAAGAGAGGCACCCCTCTCTGTGGGCCTGTGTTCACACATGGTTGTGCATGGTCATATGTGAGAGCTGGAGCAATAGAAACCCAACGTTGTCACTACATCTGCGCATCTACTACAACAATGTCTGCCCCAGGCATAGAGCAAATAGGTAGTGGAGAGGGATGCAGCAGCTTGGGCTTGAACGTTGCTAAACTTTCACCATAGCACAAAATTGTACACACAAAAAAGCACGTTCATGCACACGGCAAGCAGTTCAGTCCCTCACCATTGACGTGGTCCCCACGTAATGAGAGTGTCCCAACGGGTGGTGGCGTAACCCCCCCTGGCACAGGAGCAAATTCAAGGGGCATGGAGCTTACACCTCGGGCAGAATAGGGGCGGGAGGGGGACACGTGGTTGGAACGGTGTGTGGTGGACAAGAAGCCTTTTGGGGCTCCTCCTGTGTTGTTAGTGTGTATGTGCATGTCTGAGTGCGTGGATGAGTGGGGAGTCTGGATATATATAAAGTTGAAGCCAGCGTCAGCTGCAAGGGTGCAGACCTAAGCACTGCAACAACTCAGTGGCAAAGAAACGGACACACACCAGGATTGGCGGTAGAGGGGGTGCCACGATTGCGTGCTGACATTGCCCGCTGGGAGGCTTGCATTGGGGGTGAGGAACTGGGCCTGGGTGCAGATGCTCGGCGGGGGTCTGCATATGATGGCTGTGGTGCAGAGGGGGGAAGTGTTCCGGTTTGGTGGGAGCGGGCTGACGGGGGGGCCTGCAGGAACAAGGAAGTGGGTGTGTCTTGATGTACCATCATCTGTTGGACTTACAAGGCTGCCCCTTTTGTAGTAAATATGGTAAGATGGGCGGGCTTGCCTCTCATGCTGCGCTTAGGCACTGCAGCTATGCAGTTTCTGCCCAACCTTTAGCAGCCCAGTTAGTTGTCTAAATTCTGGACGGTCACTGAGTAGGTTTAGCGCACGAGTCCCCGTAAGTCATACGCAATCAGTTCGAAAAGTTTAAATGAGCTCAAACAGCACAAGGAATGACCCGTTCACGTGCCTGTGTCAGAGCACCATTGCCTTGTGGGGAATTCCTTCCACCTCCGCCAGGTGTGTGGGAAGCTGAGTGGGGTCGAAGGTGCAGCTCGTGCTGCAGAGAGGGCCATGTGTTGTCGACGGGGTGGGGGAGCTGCAGGTGTGTGTATGTGTGTGTGTGTGTGTGTTTGTGCTGGTGAGTGCAATGTAAACAAAAGGATTAAGGGAGGAATGGATGAATAAGATAAATAAGGTGTGATGGGGAAGAGAGTTAAATCGCAATATATAAACAAGATATCTTAATAATAAACAATATCACAAAGCAGGGTAGTGGTCAACATGTTTAGGCTTGTACAAGTTTAGTTTCACTCTACCTTGTTTGTGTATGCTCAATTTAATAGCTAGCAAGCGCAACACGCAGCAAGAAGAGTTGCAGGTGGCATTTGCAGAAAAAAGAAGTAAAAGCGCAGGCAAGGATACACTACCTGACTTGACATCTAACGTAGCGTACCAGGCTCACATCATTTGCTAAAATTGCACAACACGTAGCAATTTGTACTGATGTTAGCCAAGAAGGTGCAACAACAGCGCCCACCCCCCACCTGTGCTACACGTTGTTGGCCTCCAGGGAAGCATGCCAGGGGCGACCGGTCTTGTGAGGCGTGCGGGCTGCCGCGCAATGGCTGCATGCCACTAGGTGCTGCAGCAGCTGAGGCCGGGCGGTTCCAGAGGGAGGAAGAAGGAGGAGGAGGAGAGGATAGAGGAGTGGTTGCCTGGGAGCCATCTCCTCCTCCTCCTCTTCCTCCTTCTCCTCCTCCTCCTCCTAATGCTGGGTGGTGGCCTGAAGAACGACTGCGATGGCTGCTGCCGTCCCCCCCCTCTGGCTGTGCATACCCCGTGCTTTGCACGCTGCAAGGGGAGAGTGTAGACATGGCAGACATGGGCCGCTGGCCCTGGGCCACCCGCCAAGGCCCTGATCCTCCATTCTCCCGCGCCCTGCCAATCGATGCATCGTGCACACTTTCTGGTGAGCCCAGGTAGGTAGTGCGTGCATCTTCACCCCACACCCCTCCTCCTCCTCCTCCTTTTCCCCCTGGCATTGCTTCACTGCTGCCACCACCATCAAAACCAAACGCCACGTTGCCTGACATCTGTGACATCTGCAGCTGCCGATGATGCCACTGAGACTCCTCGTCTTGAGACAGTGAAGGGGAAGGGGAGGGAGCTCGGCTGTTTGTCTCAGGCTGCTGCTGTTGTTGCTGCTGGTCGTGTTGATGGTGGTGCAGACCCATATGCTGTTGCTCACGGCATTGCTGTTGCTGCTGCTGCTGCTGCTGCTGCTCCTGTGCCGGCATCTCCTGTTCCTGCAGACTTCCAATCTTGGCTGCTGGCCCATGCAGGTCTTTGGGATTGTGCGTAGACTGCGGTGCTGATTCTTCTCCCTCTCCAAAGTCATCTCTTTCGACAGGCAAGGCTAGCGGGGGTGAAGGCTCCTGATGGGGGAGGGACACGAGGATAGTCTAAGTCAAGCCTAAGAGTGCTCTTCAGTTTTAAATGTGTGTTGAAGTGTGCACCAAACAAGGGAAGTCTAAGGAGCAGCAGGTGCTTTTTTAATTTCTGTGCTGTATGATTGGATACGTGAAATGTTCTGCTGACTCGCCTTGGGGAACGGACTGCGCTGGGCAGCAGCCATCACCCCCTCGACATCAAAATCGTCAATGTCTTGGGGTGCTGTGGTGAGTGCGTGTGCCCCAGCAGTTCCTGCCCCATGACCTGTGGCATTGGACAACCACTCCGTACGAAGCACAGACAGCAGGAATACCTGTGTATTGTATGTATGTGCGTGCATGTGGATGAGTGTACAACTCAGTATCCACTTTGTATAAGGCATGCAGATTTAACCGTACGGTGAGCATAGAAACATACACCTAAAGTACATATGATATATGCAGCAAAAGATACGAGGGAGAAAGAGAGTGAGAGAGAGTGTATGTATGTGTGTGTGTGTGTGTGTACGT
>Ga0307945_1002587_pt1 | contig 14677 bp, 13 predicted proteins | sample OrgLakmetagen228_FD_201818 | JGI IMG/M metagenome (GOLD analysis project Ga0307945, IMG submission 201818) | Saline water microbial communities from Organic Lake, Antarctica - #228 | ecosystem: Environmental > Aquatic > Non-marine Saline and Alkaline > Saline | place: Antarctica: Organic Lake...
GGAGAGGGAGAGGGAGAGGGAGAGGGAGAGGGAGAGGGAGAGAGAGAGAGAGAGAATGTGTGTATGTATGCATATTTTTTGTTTTGCGTGCAATTGTGGACGTATAAACAATATTTTACATTGTTTTACTTGTATAATGTATAGGATGTGTCGGTGTGTTTGTCTGAAAGTTTGCTTGTGCCAGTGTATTCATTGGCTATGTACTATTATGTGTGAATGTGTGCAAGCACATGAGCATGTGTGTGTGTGTGTGTGTGCGTGTGTGTGTGTGTGTGTGTGTGTGTGTGCGCGCGCACAAGCACATGAGCATCGCTCGTCTGTACCTCTTCATCAACCGCTGACGGGCGCCCAGGGTTGAAGTTATTGGAAGAAATGCGGCAAGAAGAGAAAGGAGAGCCTCCCTCTGATACATCCGAGCCAGAGGCATAGGACAATCGATGCTTCCAACTTTTTGAGCCCTTTTTGCTAGTTGCGGTGGAATTTAATGACCTCAGACTCTGAAGGATCATTGCTCCGCCTTAATTGCGTAGGACAAGGGGTTGCTAGTTCCTCCTGTTGTGTGGGCATGCACATGCGTGTATGAGTTTGTATTTGTGTATGAGTGGGTGAGTGAGTGTGTATGTTTGCGTGTCTGTATATGTATATGTGTGTATGTGTGTGTGTGTGTGTGTGTGTGTGTGTGTGTGTGTGTGTGTGTGTGTGTGTGTGTGTGTGTGTGTGTGTGTATGTGTGTGTGTGCAGGGTGAAGAGAAACATCCCCGTTTTTACGCTGGAGTACAATTGACAGCATTACTTGCCGGCCAATTGCCCTCGTGAGAGCCTGGGGCAGTCGGTCAAGCAGCTTTCATCATGATATTCTCACCTGTTAGAGATTCCTACAAAAATTTAAAATCGTGAGTAATCAGTTACCGTTAGCATACAACAGAAACTTCCCCACACATGCACATAATTTCGAGCTGCTAAGGATTGGTACAACGCAGTACTTTCACTGCAACCTAATGTTATCCTTTTGTTGCTCTACAATGATGACACGGTTTCATTCCGGCCCCTTTTTTCCCCCTACAACTTTTATTACAACTAATTGGGAAAACTTAAAATTTGAAGGTGGAGGAGCCCAAGGGCCCGTTTCCCAAAATTGCACATCTGGGTCGCTTACCGTTAGAATACACACAGAAACTTCCACAGAAGATGTTTTCGGGGTGTTGTTAAAAAAATTACGGGGTGTGTGCGCACGTGTGTGTGCTTGTTGTGTCAAACCGCAGGGCGTTGAAAGTGGTAATGTGGTAATACTTCGGCTGGCTGAAACAAGTTTCATATTTCATTAGAGCCCAGTCTTAAAACTTAGATTAGTGCCATTTAAATGGGGTCTCCCGGCCAATTCATTTCGGCCGCAAGTTCTTTGAGCAAGTCCTTTGAGCAAGGTACGGTAGGGGTTAGGGGATTAGCTCAGCCATATTTGCACATCTATAGGGGCTATGTACCTATAGGGGCTAGGGGTGTCCTCGACAAATTGGGCAATGGGCCAGAAAGGGCCCACACTTTTTGGGACCAAATCTGCTCTTTACATTAAGTTCTACATGAATATCAATTATGTAGTGAAAACAATCAGCCAGCCAGCCAAAGTGTTACCACATTTAGGGGGTCCGTCAAAGCTTGCTTGAAACCTGAAACCTTTGGGTATCCAGCTACATGCGGCAGTATGCTCGAGGGTAGGGTAGGCGATACAACGAGCGATAAAGTACTGATAGTCTATCGCTGGAACGGGACCAAAGGTGATGAGTATCCACATTCCCCCTGAGGCAAATTTGCCCTGTTCCTTTGCCACATCTCTACATGCACACTATTGCAGCAGTGGCAGATAGTGCTAGGGGTCGTAATAATTTCAAGCTGCTCAAAGGAGTGGAGAATTCTACCACTGGCATCAATATCTGCAGATTTACTGGGAGACGGAGGAATTAAAAAGCTTACGAAGCTTTGGCACGTTGCGCTGATCTTGCCGAAAAATCCGTGCGTAAGAAAGGTGAGGTTTGACTCAAGATTTCAGCCTTTTACATGAACAATGGCATACAAGTCAATTGTTTTGTAGTAGCAGCGCGTTGTTAAGGCATATATGTACTAGAGGTGTAAGATAGGAATTGCATTCCTATATGAACCGCTACATATTTTTATTTTAATTACGTCAAATAACATGATGGTACTAACTTGTTACAGTGATGAGGCGATCTCATCAGGAAGATGGGGTCCGGTTTATTGCCGGCATGAAGGTCTGGAAGGGAAGCTTCCCTCTTAAGAGGAGGCGAGCAGATCAGCGGGCAGCATTTGGCACAGCAGGTGCCGTGGGGGGAGCCTGGCAGCTGGCAGCGCAAGGATCGGAGCGGGTTGATGGTGGAGTTAAGGAAGTACGAGGAGTTCAGGGCGAGCTGGATGGCTGTGCGGTGGGGGGAGTCTGGCAGCCAGCAATGCAAGGATCAAAGCAGTTTGATGGTGGCGTGCTGGAAGGATGAGGTAGGAGTTCAGGGCGAGCTGGATGGCTGTGCGGTGGGATCTCCCCCTGGCAGCTTTTAGCGTCTGAATGCGAGCCAGAGGCGCGTGGAGTTTCTGGCGGCAGCAGCGGGTGGCAGCTGATTTCCTGCCTGTGTCGAAGGAGTATATGCACTGTAAAACGCTTTGCACACCCTACAACAGCTACTAGCACAAGGCCCTCAAGTTGGCGACTTCCAGCTAACATCCTGCAGCAGCATGGGAAACCCCACCACACAGCCTTCTCTCTTCAAAACGGTGCAGCAGCTCCTGCCAATTTACAAGCTTGGCCTGGTCACAGCAGCCTTCTTGGTTTTTGGTCGAGCCTGGAGCTGTGGTGCCAGGAGATCGTACGATCTTTGCTTAAAAAATATATTTACCTTGCCTAAATTTAGTCCAGCTAGCAAAGTATCCTGTATCTTTTGTTTCACTCATCTAAGTGTGACGCATTTCCATACTCACTGGCTTCATCCCCTGATCTTCTGCCTTGCTGACACAGTCCTGAAAATTTGAACAATCTTTTACTAGGGTACGGCTTCTGAGCGTGGTTGACCATATTCATGTTCAGTTTATATTAAAGGAACTAAAACTACAGAGGCAGTGAAAACCACTCACCACATTGATTAAGATAAAGAAAGCCACTTTGGTACCGAGTACCGTAAAACTCCTTTACCAGCATACAAAAAGGCCTAGCCAGAGAGTCCAACAGAGTACCAGAAAGAGAGAAGAAGTCACAAAGAGACAGGAGTACCAGGCTCAAACAAGCAAAAGCCTTTTATAAGATAAATTTGCGGACTTGTGAGGGAGGAGATTCTAGACCATGTACCCTTGTGATACCGTGTACAACACACAAAGACATGTTGCAACATACATCTGATCGAAAATTCAGAACAGAGTCAGATACAAACTCAAAACATGTGGAAATATATGCATACAGGTCATACTTAAGGATGCAAAAAAGAACTGAATGTTATTGTGGGACGTTCAGTCAACCATCTTGTCTTCCACAGATCAGCCTTCCAATTTGTAACAGACTCTATGATAAACGACTCTCAAGACGGTCACCGTATAAAAGCTGTAGATACGGGCCCAGGGCTGGCCTCATCCCAACACCTGCTTTCCTACATGTCTTGTTCATTCAAGCAGGGGTGTCTGAAGTTCCAATTTCACCCCACAGCACTGAAGGGTCTGGCCGGACTTTCGGGTGCGTGAGTTGATGTCACCAGGTTAGGCGTGCGTTTCAACGATGCTAACAGTTTTCCTGTGTGCGTCAGTCATTGACACATAGTATGGGGAACATATTTTTGGCCCATGCCAATTAAGTACATCTTGTTTTTGGAACACACATGCAGACTTATAGAATACAGGCGAGACAGATGCCACCACGCCTGTCCTACTAGTTCACATTTACCCTCCCCCACATTCTTGCCAGTTTGTAAACTACCTGATCAAGGCCATCTGTGCATTGATTTCTCCCTTGGTCGACTGGACCTCTTACAAGGTCCTGTCAGTGACAAACTGTGACAGCCCCTACTGTGAAAATTGCTTAGCTTTATTCTTATTACTCTGTCGACAAATCCATCAGGATCAATACTGACAGATATTTGCTATACCTTTGTTGTCCCTTTGTAACGAGTACTTCCCTGGTCACACTCTGCACAGGAAGGGAAGCCCAAGGGCATGCTGTCTGGCAACAACTATGATGGCACAACCTGGCCTTGTGCAGTCAGACACGGGAGAGCGATGCAGCAACCAGCTTAGGAAAAGGCGCCCTGTGCCTGTTGAAGAAGTACTGTTCTACGTGAGCACGTGGCAGCGTATCCGCGGAAGGCTGGGTGCGAGACGTGGACTTGCCTGCTGTACTCAACTGCCAGATGCGCAGCCTCAGCGCCTACCAGCACAGCTCTGCAAATGGAGGGGTCCTGGATACCTACAACCAGGCAAAAGCAGAAGGGAAGCAGCGAGCAGCAGCTTGCCGGCAAAGGGTGGCGGAAAGCAACGGCCATGCCAACAGTAGCAGCATAATTGGGGGCAACGTATTGGTCACCACAAAGCAGCAGTTTGTGTGCGTAAAGAGAGCGATGGATCTGCTGGCAGCAGCTGGCAGTGACGAGCAGCAAAGTCAAAAGATCATTGGTGGCCTTGTCGCGATGGTGCAGGGCACTGGAGATATAGCACTCAGCAAGTGCGTGATGGGCCAGGGCCTCTTTTAGAAAGCAGTAGCGCATGATGGAGGAGATGGCGAGGCTTTTGCAGATGGGAAGGCAGCCAGTTTAGGCAGTGCCCCGTCTACTGCGTCTTTTTCTCCAGCTTTCCGCACTGATATAGTTCTAGGTAGGGCTCTAAGCAATGGGCAGCAGGTGTGTGTGTTGTGGATACCATACAACAAGACCAGCTGGTAACGCGTGCCACACATAATTTGCTGCTCTATTATTAGGAATGTTTATTTGCTTTGCCATTTTTCCCGCAGAGTGCATACACTAGTATCATACTAGTATGCCTTACTTTTTGCCATATCCACACATGTGATCAACTTTAATTATTTATTTATGTGCAGGCAGCAGTGGCAGCAGAAGCTTCCCGCACCAGCAGCCGCCGCAGCAGCATGAACTTAAGCGTTATTGACTTGCAGTTCCATTTGATCATTTTCCTAGGGCCATATGGTTTCTAGATTGAACGTCTGTACCGACAGCAGATAGCTAATTTTATTAAGTGGCTGATGATACGTGACTTGGAGAGAGACCAAATGGGTGTGCTGAGCAATTTTTGGTTGATGAAGTGAGGAGAGTGGAGGGCGTATGCGCCTGTGTAGTGACAAGCAAGATGACGCGCAATTGTGCTAAAATGGCAGGGCTAGTGCTTGAGGTTTGCAGTCTAATGTCTTGACAAAAGAACACAGCAGTATGTCTTCAGATCGCACCAGCTTGCAGGAAGCTCTGTCAAATATGCAGGTTTAGGCAGGCCGGCACACTCAGCAGACAAAACGTTCAAAGGTTCCATGCTGCATCTGTCACACGATTGTTGGAAATGCCTCAGACATCGGTTATTAAAGTGCCTGCAAAACAACATTTTGTACAGTACCAGCAAGCCATTCCCATTGTTCATTTGATGAATTCAGTAAATTGAGATTGAAAATGCAGCTGCTGCCTAGAACAGCTTTCCACCCCTCCTTAGGCCCTCCATCCACTTTTGATCTCACACAAAGCCCTGCTTTTTCATGCCCTTCCCATCAATTCCACCTGTGCCTCTTCAAATTTGCAGAGCATGAGTTACGTGTCATACAGACGTATGGACGACCCCAGCTTTGATGCTGATGTAGTGGATGAGGAGGGCCTGACGCTAGTGTAAGTTGCTATGGTGTCTATGGTTGAGATGTAGCAACTTGGCCAGCAGACCCACGACACTTTGAAGTGTGGGAATTGCTATCTCGCCTGGCACTTTCCGAACTGGGGAAAATAATTTCAAACGGTTTCAAAAGGTCGGAAATATCCTCAAGTTATTTTGTGTAAAACTGCATGTTGCACGAAGGTTTGAGCTTGCTATGGTCAACCCTCCCTCAAATATACCCAGTAGATGGTCCTCCCTCCATCCTCCACGCACCTGTCCCCCCCTATATAAAAATGTCGAGCCTATTATGCTGCAGTGAGAGCGTACACCAGGACCAGTGTACATGCACATGTTGCAGTACCGAAGAGTCTGTTTGCGTTGAGCATCTAATTAGCACCATTGATCTGACCTAGCATATAATATTATTGTAATTTGTAATCCTTATGTACAGGTGCAAATTCCCCCCCTTGAAGAAAACCCTATGATTTAAGGAAAATGAGCCACTTTGGTACCGGGCACCGTAAAACTCCTGCACCAAAAGAAAATGAAGAAGATCGATAGGGATCAGGAGGGTTGCAGGCTTGAGCTGAAAGAACTGCTCCTAACGAGAGTTGATAAAAAGTACTGAGAAGTACGCGGTCCGGTGTGGACAAGTTAAGCAGCGTAGTTGACAGAATGTACACGAAGCTTGGAAGCAAGTCTGTCGCTTGAGTCTTTGAGATTCAAGACCCAACTCTTTTAAACAATGCTCCAGTGTGTGATAATTGTACATGGTGCCACCCACTCTTTAAAGGATGGTATGGAGGGTAACAAAGGCTCCTTGAATGATGGAGCAGAGGCCTTTGTGCTGTTCCTGCGCGGCGCTCAACTGGTTCTGCGGTCTAGTGTCATCACAGTACTTGATGTCGTTGAGGTGTAGTCTATGCCACATTGAAGTATGCTGAGACCTTTGGGTCGGTGCTGTCTAGGGAAGGTGGATCTGGTTCTGATGGCTGGTGGTGCTGCTGAGCTGCTCCCGGTTGTCTCCCCCAATTGCCCCCCGCCGCTCCGAAGTATACACCCCCCTCCATTGCTAGACAGCAATAAAACTTGTTTCACGATTACCCCAGTTATTACGCTCCAATATAAACTTATCTATCATGTACCAGACTAGCTAGAACTTCTGCCGGTATCATGTACCAGACGTGCCCTTTCCAGTACTATTGTCAACTCTCATCAGGAGCCGGTTTTAGGCCAAGCCTGCAACCCTCTTGATCCCGCCCCATTGATTCTTCCTTTCCTTTTCGCGGTGGAGGAGCTTTACGGTACTCGGTACCAAAGTTGCTCCTTTTCCTTAATTAATGTGGGGAGTGGCTTTCACTGCCTGCGTAGTTTTATCTTTTTTTCTAGAACCGCCCAGATGACCCTGTAAGTCAATCCATAGTACCCGCTATGAAACCAAGAGAGCAAAATTACATTTAGGATTTACTCTTCTCCTACCCAACAAGCAGAAAAGGCACAAGGATAACACGAGCCTCACTGATTCGAACACCGCAAAAACCTCCACACCATCCTGCTAGGAGCAGCAGGCACCATTTACAGCAGCCACACAAGAAACCCACTCCACAGCCTCGGAGTTACTGGTCTACACCACAGCACTCATGAAAAAATGAGCCTTTGTGCCATCAGATTCGCAACAAAAATCCATTGAGTTATTCAACTTAGACGCGGCATCGAACTCAATTCTTAAAATTCTCTAAGCATTATTCCTGGAGGTGTGCAGACCTCTGTCACCCAATCACCGTGATTGACATGATCCCCATTGAGAGCGCATCCCGTTTATACCTATTCTTCCAAAGGTAGGAGCGATATTGTGTGTCTCTGCATCCAGTGGGGGGTGAGGAAACAAAACATCCGTTCCTAGCTAATCCAGCCATGTTGGTGTGTACACTACGTGCAGCATCCATTCCTTACTTTTTTTTGCTTCTGTGGTGCTGCGGTGCATAGTGCCAAAGCGGCTACTTGTCCTTTATTAACGTGGGGAGTGTTTTTTGCTGCATGCATAGTTAACCAATTTTTTTGCTGTTGCTCATTTTCATCTATATTTGCCGGCGCTTCCTGACTGGCACCAAACGGCTTTCTCACACACCGAGAATCAGTGACAGTTAAAAATTGGAGGGGCACGTTCACAAAACCAGATACCTGCTCTCATTAATCCGATGTTCAAAACTGCTTGCAAAATAAATTGTGTTTGGAAGCCGCAAGACTTCCCTCTCGCTTTTTAGACAAAAACCTAAGGGCCTCCAGTTGCGCTTCTCCCCAGCACTACTCTTCATCCACTCCTGCAAAATGTGCAGTCCATACAAACTAAAGATTAAAGACTTTTTGTGTTTGAGTGACAGGTGAACTGAATGATCTTGTGCAGCAGGGAAGTGCGCAGGACACGAATAAGAGCTTTAAACCGGGAGCAGCGTTAAATAAAACGCAGGGTACCCATTTTAACAGGAGTCGCCATTTCTACATTTCCAATGAATCCACAATAGAGTCCGGGACAAAAACTACTCCCTTTCGATACAGGTTTATTGCCCGCTGAAATGATCCTAAGATTAAACCTGCATCAAATTTAGTTTACTTAGACATCATCCTGCAACTGTCTGCAGCAGCCTTATTTTTTATTATACAGCTGCAGCTAAGACAAGGCACACTAAGGTGCTGATCTAACCCCAGGAGTGCATACACACACATACACACACAGCAATGCATACACACATACACACAGGAGTGTATACGCATACACACAGGAATGCATACACAATTAAACACAAAGGAGTGCATACGCACGCAGGGGTGCACATGCACGCAAAGACCAAAACAGCCTGCTGTGTGATACGTGTTCACCCTTGGACTTCTTATCTATGGCACCAATACCCATTTGTGCTATAATAATATGTATGACCCAGATTGGAGTGCAAACAGTCGTCCTCGTCCACTCTCGCACACATGACAACAGCGACAGCCTCACGACTCACCACTCACCACCTAATAGCGGATACGAACGCAGAGGTCAGAGGACCCTAACACTACATGCAATATGTTGGCCAGGTAATTATGGGAAGTAGCTACCGAACAACCTATTACAGGAATTCACATTTTTAAACATACCGTACGTACCCAGAAAAGTTATATGCCTACCTAAAAACTGCAACCACTCACCCTGGAAATACGTATTTTCAGCTACCCCTCACCTACTCGTTGGGCCCCATTCTCACAGTATGAAGGGTCAAGGAGTAGCTTTCACAAACCAGCCAAACAATACTGCTGCAGGCCCAGTTAACCGCTTCCCTCCCTGGAAACACAAACTTCTTCACTCCTAATACAACGTTATAATTTAGAGCATCATCAAATCTCGCCCTGTGCTCCACAGCAGCAAAACACCGTTTCGTGCTTCACAAAGCAAACTTTTGCTGACAAAGGCTTCTTCCATGACTCAATCCAACATCTTTGATCATTGCCACTCTCATCCAAAGTGCTTAACTGCAGCAAACGCCAGCTCCGTCGAATTCTAGAGACAGGGCAGGGCACATTGGTACAACGCAACGAACCTGGGACATACAGCAGCTTCAAATCAAACACGACGGGCGAGCGGGCAGGCACACTGGGCCTCCCAGCTGCAGCCTTCAAGGGCAGAGGGAAGGACAGGCTTCCAGGGATGTAGAGACGGCGGAACCCCCCCGTCCTGTGCGTGTGTGTTGCAAATCGTGTGTGTGTGTAATACCGTACTGCGCTCTTAGTAATGCGAGGCCTAATTTTTGCGAGGTTCCCAAATAATTACAATTGTTAATTTGAGACCATTGAGCTTTTGCAAGGTTCTTCAAAATTTGGGGGAATTGCGAAATTTGTGTGGTTTTTTGTGGTGTTTCTGGGCTTCCCTCCCTTTTTTGGGAGCTTCTGCTTCTGCTGCTGCTGGAGGATGGCTGCCTCCTGCATGCAAGCACACCGTGATCCAGGAGCACCCGAGACAGCAGCAGCTCTGCCTTCATGCTTCTCTCCTGGAGAAGCTTAAACCCCCATAGGAGGCTGAGCTTGGGTCTGCCCAAAGTCCAAATGGGGCAGGAAAGATACTTGCTGGTCAGCAGCAGGTGTGTGCATTCTTGCCCAGGGCAACGTCAGCCTCAAGAGCTCCCAAGGCAGAACCACGTCCGTTTCTCAGGGTGCAACTCAGGCATAATGATGACGGTTGCCCCTGAAAACGATTCTGATCATTTGCGGAGCCTAGAATCGTCCCTCACAATTTGAGTATTTACCCCAATGTGGCCTATGTCAGGGCCTTTGGCTCTTTAAGCTGCACGTGCATGCGTATGCACGCGCGTGTGTGCGCACGTACGTGTGCGTGCATGCGCATGTTTGCGTGCGTGCGCGTACGTGTGTTGTGTGCGTGCGTGTGCATACAGTTGTGTACGTAAATGTGTGCGTGCGTCGTGTACTTGTGTGTGCGTGTTGTGTGTGTGCGCGTACGTGTGTGTGTGTGTGTGCGTGCAAATGTGAAGTGATAGAAGGCGCCCTTCCTCTTGGTGTCCTTCCTCCCCAAGAGAGGGCCAGCCCCCCTACCGCTTATGCCTGAAGCCAGCTTATGAGGCCTACCTCTGGTTTCCTCTTTTTTGCTGCTGCATCCCACTCTGCCTGTGCTGCCCTGTCCCGTGCAGCACGTCCTGCATGTACCTTGGCTGCTTTCCCCCTCTACTGCCTTCTTCTCACTCGCTGTCTGATTATTAGGCTTGAAGAAGTGTGGAACCCAGGGATGGGTCATACGGCGTAGGCGTATTATACGTCGTATCGTATTTATCACGTATTTAACCGTATTTTTCAAGTTGCTCCGTATAATACGATTTTGGGCACTTAACAAATTTTGCAGCCACAAGCCCCCCAGAAGCACTCCCAGGCCCTCTAGAGCCCCCCAGAGGCACTTCCAAGCCCTCTAGAGCCCTCCAGAGGAACTCCCAGCCCCTCAGAACGTAGCCTGATTACTTGTCTATTGCTACCACAACCCAGAAGGTAGTGCCTGTAGCGTAGATGAATTGTGCAACAGCTGCATCCACACAAGCCTTGTCACTGCCCTCTTGCTGCAGGTGTCCAATGACTGTGTAGATGCTGCTGCTGATGTGCTTGCTGTAGTCCTGTGCAGGTGCCTCTCTTTTCCTGCATGCTCCTCCCTCCGAGCGCTAGCGTCGGCAATTTCTCCCATGCGAGCGCTGCGACCACGCCCTGAGGATTCCTGCCGGGTCAGCTTTGCATGCTGCTACACCTGCGCTGGGCTGGGATTCTGCCTCGTGAAGTGCTCGCGGATGCGGGGGGCACCGCTGCTGAAATCTCAGAATTCTGGCATCCGGCATCTGGCATCGGCATCTCGTAAACCTGCCCCTTTGGTCCCATAACAACAACACGATGCCACTCATGGTCTTTAACAGGAGGCATTACAATGTTCTGGAGGCTGGGGGGACAATTCGGTGGTGGTTGGGGGGTGGTTGGTGCAAGCCCAGGGTACCCCCTAAAATAGCAAAAATACGTTTGCGTATTATACGCGTATGTCGTATTAATGGCGTATTAATCCGTATGGGACGTCTCAAAAGTCCGTATGACCCATCCCTGGTGGAACCCTAAGCTGTTTGTTTCCCTTGGGGGCCTTGAGGGACGGCTTGGGAGGCTTTACCGGCCTGTCCCCTACTCATGCTTAACAATAATTAATCAATCCTATTGCAAGCTTCGCGAGGCCCTTGTAACTTAGTTATTTAGGCTACTCTTGACACTCGGCGAGGGGGTCAGAAACGATCACGGTACGCGGTGATAAACCGCCTATACGGTAGATATGCAGGAAGCTGTAAACCTTGTGTACTGTACCGTACCGTATTCACCCCGAACTCAAATTTCATAAAATAAAAAGCAATTCTGGGCCTGGTCCCTTTCAAAAATTATTTTAGGCTATCCCTTCACCAATCCCGGTGGGGAGCTTAGCCCAGCGCTGGCACGTGTGTGCAAGTATATGTGTTGTAGTATGCGTTTGTGGTAGCGCATTCAAGCGCGCATGTCAGCTTGTGCATGCGTGCGTGTCTGTCTGTGCCTGTATGCCAGTGCGTGCATGTGGTTGCCTGTATTGCTTGTGTGTGTCAGGGGTTATAGTGGCAAGGGCAGCTGGAGCTCCGACTGGGTGGGGGGTCGGGAGGAAGGCAGGGACGGCGGAAGAGCTGTCTCTTCTCAGTTTGGCCACCCACTAAACTTTAAGTTTGCCAATCCCGAACCCCAGAGCCTCAAAATGAATATATATTAAACGATACCAGAACCACCCCGGAGGACAAAAAACGTTATATTCCCGGAATGATTTAGGTAAGGTACGGTATGCACTGTATATAAATTTATGGCAACCTTAATTGTGACACATGTGAACACTGGGCTCCACATGTGCATATGTCCTGTACCTCATGGGCCACCGGATTGAATTTAAGTTTTGCAAAGACACCACAACATGTCCTACACTACAAACAGCAAAACCCAGCACAACAGGCTTGCTGCCAATCTGAATAGAGGGGATAAAAAATGAGCCTATAAGCCGTCCTCATGGAATACACAGGAACAACGTACCCTCAGATCTTTCAGAGCTTGCATCATCCTATTTCAAGACTGTAAAGGTCTCAGTGGGACCCGTGCACTTTCATTTTCTTAACTGAGCATAGGCTAAAATATATCAATTTTTTTACAGACACACACGCACGCGCACGCACGCGCACGCACGCACGCATGCACGCACGCATGCACGCAAGCACAAACACACACAGACACACGCACACACTCGCTCAAACACACGCAATCTCGGTCACTTGCTGTACAAAGTATGAAATGCAAGCACATTTCGTCATCCAGGCCTAGATGAACCAGAAAAAGCTATGTGTAGTATTCATTCACGACACGCATTGAATTATTAAATTGAACTGACTGCCTTCCATCGCACTCACTGCATGGTCCGTAGGCCTTCGTCCAGGCCGGGGATAACCTGCCCTGCGCCCACCCGAATGTCGTAGGGCTTGCCCTTGTCAATGCTGCTATCAAACACGCGGCCCTTGTCTGTGTAGGCCACGTAGTCACACACGACTTGAAAGCCCACGGGGGGCGTGGCACCCTCGCCCTTCACAATGTCACGGTACTGTGTGCATGCAGTAGATGGTGGTACAAAGTTGGCCAGAAGCGTACATGTGTGGGTATAGGATGTTACCCAGGACTAAGCACTACTTAAAGGGATTTGGTCTTTTTAGTGCCCCAGAGTCAAACAGGTTGCAATTTTGCATTCAGACATTTCATGGTGAGGAGACAGACAGGCGTTGGTGAGCGTCATGCGTCACGTGTGTTTACACGAGCGCTGTTTGAATTTAAGTGTGCGTATGCGTGTGTTTTCGTGTGTGTGTGTGTGCGTGTGTGCGTGTGTGTGTGTGTGTGAAAGCATTTTGGGCAGGAGCCTGGACCAGCTGAGTCACTAGTACCTGGAGGCCTGAAGGCAAGGTCACCAGCTCGTACTTCTCCATAGACTTCTCGCACTCCTCTTCACACAACACCTGCGTGCACATAAGTGTGGAGCAAGTATACCTTGTTAATCCTTTGAGAGTTTAAGGTAATGTTGAAATTTTGGTGGAGATCCAGTCTGTAATTTCCCCGTCTATGATATGAAAGCATTCCTAGGAATGTCAGAATGTGTGTAATATTCGCTGTGTATATATGTGTGTGTGTGTCTGTGCGTGTGTGTGTATGTGTGTGTGTGTGTGAATGTGTGTGTGTGTGTGTGTGTGTGTGTGTGTGTGTGTGAGAGAGTGATTGTAAATATGTGAGTGTGTGTGTCTTTGTGAGTGATTGTGAATGTGTGTGTGAGTGTGTGTGTGTGTTTGTGTGTGTGTGTGTGTATGTGTGTGTGTGTGTGTGTGTGTGTGTGTGTGTGTGTGTGTGTGTGTGTGTGTGTGTGTGTGTGTGTGTGCGTGCACACGTTCATCCACACTCCACACAGAAAGCGCACCTTCTGCTTTTCGATGGGCAGAGATGCCTGTGCAGGCTGAAGAAAACTGCGCAGCAGAACGCAAATGTCAGGTGGATGAGCGGGAGAAATCAAGAGACTCTAATGTCCCCCTCGAGTCCAGCCACACCTTGATGATAGAGTCACTGTTGAAGCCACAGCACAGGCCAAGGCACTCCTCCTGTCTAAACTGACATCAGCTGGCTTTTGCACTGCCATGCATCTACAGGAAGACCGACTTTTCCCGGCAAATAAGATTCCTGTGTACGTATGTATCATACATGTATAGTATGTAGGATGCTAGGGTATACAACAGGAAGGAAGATCGCGACGACTGCTGACCTTGCTTTCTGCAGGTTCCTACGCTGTGCCTGCCGGAGGCTTTGTTCAGCGTCTGCATCCTGTGAACTTATTTATGGATGCTTATATATGACAATAAATATTATAGGTACATATGGATGTTTGAATTCAACTGGCCCGGTCTGTTGCTGCTCTCCTGATGGCCTGGACCCAGGCAGCCTTACCACTTGAGCTGGCTTCAAACACCCTTCAGCAACATCTGCCTCAAGCAAGCAGCCTCGAGGCAGCGCTTCGCTGTGATATTTGTAAAGATTTTTATACTGGACCAGTGACACTCACGTGTGGCCACAGCTTGTAAGTATGAGGCTGAAACTCCTCAGCTCTCTCTCTCTCTCTCTCTCTCTCTCTCTCTCTCTCTCTCTCTCTCTCTCTCTCACACACACACACACACACACGCACACACAAACACACACAAAAACACACACACACACACACACACACACA
>Ga0307945_1002592_pt1 | contig 14669 bp, 19 predicted proteins | sample OrgLakmetagen228_FD_201818 | JGI IMG/M metagenome (GOLD analysis project Ga0307945, IMG submission 201818) | Saline water microbial communities from Organic Lake, Antarctica - #228 | ecosystem: Environmental > Aquatic > Non-marine Saline and Alkaline > Saline | place: Antarctica: Organic Lake...
TACGGTTCTGGCCAACCCTACAAGATAGTAAGGGGTAACACATTACAATAGAAACAGCAGGAGGTTACTTCAGCCAAATTCTGCTGACCTGCTGCTGGCTGGTAGGACCAGCAAACAATGCGTGCGTTGATTCCTGCTGGTAAGCTGGCAGCGATCGGTCATGTTGTCATGTTTGAGTGGAAAAGGCCTTCTTCTGGCAGGATTGCCCGAAAATGAAAGCGCACGCTGAGCTGTTGGTTGGCAGTGATCAGCCAATGGAAAATAATTCACACGCTCTGAAACGGCCGGCTGGTATAGAGTGTGATAGCTGAGCTTTTTGACGGCAGAACCCAGCCTATGACAAACCTTTGAAGGTTATCAGGGAGAGACAGACCTGCTCGCGCTGCAACCAGGACGAGCAAAGGACAGCAGAGAGGTTTGAGTCAGTGTTTCTTTTTACGTGTTGCTTTTTAAGCACTTTGTGTCGCTTTTTAGTGCTTAACAGCGACACACCAGGGCGTCGCGGGGTACCCTGTGTCGCGCGTGCACGATGTCGGAAAATTTGGGGAGTACCCTGTGTAGCAGTTTAAGACTGTAATTTTTGAACATTAGGAGGATGGCGAGCGGGGAAGGAAGCTGCTCTTCGGGCCCAGCCAACCCTTAAGCAGCAGCTGCCCCATCCACCCCTGTCAATGCAGCAGCAGTAGCCGTTCCCTCAGGCATGCAGCAAAACCTGCCATCTTCGTGCACAGACGAGCACACATAAGCAACACACACACGCATGCACACGCATGCACACTCGTACTTATGCACGCATGTAGACAAGCACGCACACGCACGCGCAAGCACAAGCATGCACACGCATGCAAGCATGTGTGCACGCAAGTGCGCACATGCACGCTCATGCACACATGCACGCACACACGCCTGGAGGATGGATACTGCAGGAAAGAGAAAGTCCTACTTGCTGTTCACACAGTGATTTAAACTACTATGGGCAAACCTAGAGGTTAGCACGCCATATGGTTTCCCTTTACACAGTTCCTTCCTTGGCTAATCAGGCAGAGGGCATCATTCAGAATGTGCAGTCTCAGGTTAAATGTCTTGGGCAACAGTTTGTTGTATGTCGTGGGCTATTACGTGCGCAGGCACCATTTTCTTATGCGCCGTGTTAAGTGTAAACCTTCAGTTTTTCAGAGTTCCTTGAATGAATGCTTGCCATGCGTAATGGCAGTGTTCTCAATGGACAACTCTGCCATCGGCGCATGTGCAATATCTATGGTATCCAATTGCCGTACCAAGTTTATCTATGCGTGTATCCCACTGGGTGTTTTGCACATCCAATTGCCGTACTAAGTTTATCTATGCGTGTACGCCCACTGGGTGTTTTGCACATCCAATTGCCGTACTAAGTTTATCTATGCGTGTACGCCCACTGGGTGTTTTGCACAATCAATTGCCGTACTAAGTTTATCTATGCGTGTACGCCCACTGGGTGTTTTGCACATCCAATTGCCGTACTAAGTTTATCTATGCGTGTACGCCCACTGGGTGTTTTGCACGCAGGCTAACAAGGATGAGCTGCGTGATGGGCGTTGGTGGCAGTCCCTGGTGGAGGTGGGGCACTACGGGGCTGACCTATCCGCACCAAACTACCGTGTGTGGTGGATACAGGTGATCTGCCTGGGCACAGTACTTTGACTTTGGTGGGTACAGGTGAAATGTCGGAAGATTGCAGTCTAGTATGTACATGTGGCTCCTCCCTTGGTTGGTTCCCAAGGGGAGTAATCTCCGCTGCCCATGCAGCTGCTTTCTTTTCCAACTCAGAGATAGGTGGCTCAGGTCGGTTAATCCTGGTCGCAGGCTATGTGCCGCTGCAGATTAGACTTGCATGTCATGTGACAGTGGCACACCATGAAGTTGTGGTGGTGAAGAAAAAGGCTTTGTGCAGCCTGACACCAAGCCCAGGCAACCGCCCAGTGAAAGGGAGCCAACGGCTTGACGGGTGATCAACGCATCCATTAGTTTGCTCCGTGCCCAAGTTGTTCCGCGCCAGAGGTCTGTCATACCTTTTGGACACCGGGAATGAGCACAGAGTGCACTGCTTGCTGATTGTCTGCGACACATCATGCCATCATTTTTGTGAACGTTGTGCGGGTGTTCCGCGCCAGAGGTCTGTCATTCTTTTAGGATGTTTTTGGATACTGGAGATGGGCACAGAGTGCACTGCTTGCTGAGTGTCTGCGACACATCATGCCATCATCCTTGTGAACGTTGTGCGGTATTGCGGCAAAAAAAGTAAAGGCTGCTGTGCGTAGAAAAAAGAGAGAAAGCTTAAGGCTGCTGTGCCTAGAAAAAAGTAAAGGCTGCTGTGTGTTCACGTACACAGCTCTCAGTGGGTTTTGACGCGTCAACCACTTGCATCACACACAGGTCATGGAGTGGATGTCGTGTGTAGTGCTAGCACGCACTATTGTGGGCTGCTGTGTGGTCATCCTCATTCCCCTGCTGCGCATCGTGTCTGCATTCATGGACAGTCGATTTCAGGGCCGACCTGATGTGTACCTCCTCACGGTGCGCAGAAATGCATAAGCAGAAGTGTTTTTTTCCTCCTGAATGATGGAGTGCAGAATGATGGAGTGCAGAAAACGTCGTATTCTTTTGATCGTCCCTTATTTGTGTTATTTGGTAGCCTGAAAGCCGCGCTTGTGATTGACGCAGCAGTCGTTGTGCAGGCCTACACTGGAGTGGTTTGCGTACTATGGGGAAAGAAGAAACACTCTTGAATAAAGTTATAAAATCCCATAGATAATATGATGAGGAGGTTATAGTTGAAGCGTTTTGTGTCCCAGTGCGCATGAGACCTAAGACTATCCCATGGCATGTGCTATTGCTAACCCTAAACCCTAACCCTAAACCCTAACCCTAAACCCTAACCCTAACCCAGAAACTCAGCAAGCAAGCTAGGCAAGGTTTGAAGAGATTAGCGTCAACTTCAGGTCTGGCCGATTACCCTCAGCCCCATTCATCTCCTTCCTCTTTGTGCGTTGGAGGGGTAAGCTGCACCAAAATGGCTCACTTTTCTTCATTTGTGTGGGGGGTGCGTTCACCCCAAAGCAAAGCTTTATATGCTGTCATCGCTTGCGTGTGAAATTTATATGTTTGTGATTTGCTGTTTGCAGGTGATGGTCTTCATCCCGTTGTTTCTAAACGTGGGCCTGGCGTACATACAGGATCAGGTGAGGAAATGACCAACAGGAAATCCTGGGCACCAAGGTGCAACACAGCCAATGTGGCCAAGGAAGGGGATAGATAGGAGGTGCTTCCCACTAGGATCAAAAGTGAGGCGCTTGTCGGTAAGGTGACAGTTAAGTCTGTTGATTGCTCTGCACACTCTCGAGAGTATAATGTTCTTGTTTCTAAGCTCATGATGCCAGAATCGTAGTGTGAGGTGCTTAGCCATGCCAGAGACATATTGCTGTCTTGCACGAGCCTTCTGTATCCCCGCAGAATAAGGGTGCCTTATTGAGCCCTGGACTCAGCGCAAACATCGTCGCACATCTCACACACACCACTGCTACACCACATTTCAGCATGTGCAACGCCTACACCACATCTCAGCATGTGCAACGCGCACGTGCAACGCCTACACCCCCATGCAATGCCCACAGTCCCAACTCATTTGCCCCACTCCTACACTGCATGCCCTTATGCATTGCCTGTACACGCAGCAGTGCACACACACCCAACGCCTACTCCACATGCCCTCATGCATTGCCCTAATGCATGGCCCTCATCCCCAGTGCACACACACGAACACACACACTCACACATACACACTGAATGTACACACCACATGCCCTCATGCATCGCCCGTACCCCCGGTGCACACACACACACAATGCCTACACGCCTAGGATTGGCCACAAGCATACACGCTGCATAATACGTTTTGCCTGGAGGTTCCCCTGCTAGGGATAACCTAAAACGTTTAGGCACACTGTTCCTACGGAGACATGCATATATGTTTGCATGGTCCTTGCCAACACCACATGCTCACATGCATCGTCCATACACCCCACCCCCTCACTACTGTTCACACCCTCAGTGTCAATATCAATACCCACATTCCCAATGCACGTGCCCCCCATTTTGCGTAGGTGCTGAAGTGGAAGTTGCCACACAGTAGTAGTAATAGCAGCAGGAAGGGGCCATCGAATGTGGGGGGGCCATCGCCGACTAAACGTGCCAATGCTGAGCTGCACGTTGACGCCGGTGAGTTTCTATGAGCTTCCACTTCAGCACATGCTGGAGCCTGTGGGTGGTGTTTTGTTTTACGATTGCTGAGCGCCTAATTTTGTGTGTGCACACGTTGGCCGGTGAGTTGGCTCTATCGGCTAATTGTTGCTGAGTGAAAGCTTAGTTCGCATTCAATCATTTGATCGTTTGTGCTTGTTGGGTCAGACTGCCAGTAGTAGCACTTGTACCAAGTACCCTGTTGTATTATTTGGGGTCAGTTTGTCTGAGGTGTTGTTCTTCATGCTGATACAGCTGTGTGCCGTGCTCATGCCAAACAGGTGTTCAGCACTGCAATCCTTCCCAACGAATTGGCAATATTTGGCTTTTGTTGTAAAATGTGCTGGCTTGGGACTTTGCTCTTTTGGATATGACAAACAAAAGTGTAGAATATTTCTGGACTCAAAACTCCCACCACCTCAGACCCTGGTTCTTGGGTGCCAAAATGAATGATTTTTGCGACTCAACTGCTACAGATCTTTGGTGTTACGGCTTTGGCTACACAGGGTACTCTGCTTTGCCCTGCCGGGCGTCCCGGTGTAGTAGCCGCTAAAGTAGGGTTGGCTAGAACCGTAAATGTACACTGTACATTACTGAGTGAATGGTAGTTTCCCTGCTAAAAATACCGTATATATATAGGGTTGGCCAGAACCGTATATATATACCGTATATGACCGTATATTTGGTGATTTCCCTGCCAAAGTACCGTATATGTACCGTATATATATGGTTATGGCCAACCCTTCGTATATACACCGTATGTACGTATATGTATGTAGGGATCGGCGTTCGCTTATAGCGCTATATAGCACTTCAATTTTTTTCAGATACGGCGCGTGCCAAAACTGAAATTGTCGCTTCGCTTCGATTCGGCTCATTCCCAAGCTTCAAACTCGGCTTAAATTTGTCCATAGGCATTCAAGCATCAACACAACGCAAACACGTACCCTTGTGGCGCCTTGGAGTGCTGTGAGGAGCACATACAATGAGCCAAAACCACACACCATGAGCACCACAAGGCGGACACAAATGTACAGACATGCCTGTACTTGCACACAAGTGCACGCACACACACTGCAGTGCTTGCACGCACGCACGCACGCACGCACACACACACACACTTACACACACACGCATACAAGCGCACGCATGCACGCACGCACGCACTCATGGGCGCATGCACACATGCACACATGCACGCACTTGCACGCACGCACGTGCACACAGGCACGCACACACACACGCACATAAGCATGCATGCACGCACAGCTCAGTCTTGGTCCAACACTTTGGCCAGTGGAACATGCTGTTCCACAGGCTTGTCCACATAAGGCACATGTGTGTGGCACAGAACCACAGGTATAGCGCTATGTTTGGGACCGAAATCCCGCCAGAGCTCGACACCCAATTTTCCGACTTTTTTTTTTGCCAGGGATCATTGTGCACAGTGCACAGTACCCTGCATGCCTTCCAAATCCGATGCCAAAACTCCTTCGGCACAGGGGAGTTCTGGCAGGTATAGCGGCTGAAACATAGCACAAAATAGCGCTATAGCGCTATATAGCGCTATAGAAATGCCTCATATAGCGCTATACGCCGATCCCTGGATATATGTATCATTTTTGGCCACCCTATCTGAAAGCGAAGCTAAGAGTCAGGCCCACCATTCCCAGCCAAATATGGGCCCTAAAACGAACCTCATTGTTTTTTGACTTTAAATGGTGCAGGGTAGTAAGAAACAATGTATGAAACACTTCTGCGCAAAAAAAAAGGGTATGGGGTCTGCTGTGTGCGTCGGGGGCTGGATTTGTGCCGTTTCCCTGCCAAATTAGCTAACTATAGTGACATGAGTGCAGAGGTGCATGTGCAAGCACAAATTTCCCCATTTTTTTGTTCCCAGGTAGTTTTTAGGTTTAACCTTAGCTGTGGGGCCAACAAAAAGGAGGGCAAAATATTTGCTCAAAAGGACTTAGTGCGTGGGCTTGTTTGCTAGGCAAAAATGTGCATTTTTTGAAAACCATGGAAGCACGGTGTTTGGACTCCATCTGAGTATCAGGAATCGTTCATTATAATTTCCAGAGGTGTTCTGCCAAGTTTTATGGTTTGGGATGCTGGGGGTGGGCTGTGGTGAACAGTGACAGGTGGGAAGTAAACAAAACACTTCAGGCTTCGCCGGAAGGCCCTGGGCGCAACCTGTTTTGCTGGAAAGGCGCGTAGAAATAATAAAAACTCATCAGGTTTACAAGGGAAGGCTCCAGAAAACCCGTCGTCCGGCTGTCATTTCTTTCAAACCAGGGAGGTAGACACTAATTTAATAAGTTGAACATTGTTATTATACTTAAATGAGCCCAGCAAAACAATCGCGACCCCAAACGGTTCAGTGGTTGATGCCTGATTATGAATCATACTTTTTGGTAGGGATTCCCACCCAGGTCCACCCTGCCCACCTGGGCACCTCCCGCCACAAACTGAGTTTGCAGGGGTGCTTAGATAAACCTAACTCAAGGTCCTGGATACTTAAAAGTGAAAATCAGTGCAGGTTCGTCTTAGCAAACAGGCATGGTGGGCCTGACTAAGAGCCTTCCTCGCAAAGTGCTGCTTCTGATGAAAAAGCACTGTGCAGAAGAGTCTTCTTGGTTTGGTGCAGTCGTATCACCTCTCTCCTGAGTACCTCCCCAGTTGGCTCAAGCCGTCCCCTCAACGTTTGTCGTTGAATTCATATTGCGAATGTACGCTTGCCCTCAAGCTCCACGTCCACTCTGTCAACTTCATTGCCAAACGTGTAAATACTAGAGACGTGGGATTGACCACAACCGTACGCATGTGAGTTGTGGGTGTATGGTGTATGAACAGTGTTGCAGCTTATAAAGGAACTTCACCATTATACCTACGGCCACATATTATGTATTCATACAGTTATGGTCGACCCTACAGATACGCTATTTCTAACAAATTCAAGTCCAGTGTCTCCTTGTTATTGCAAAGAGCTGGCCGGCCGATGTGTAAAGGCTGTGTGAGCAAAGAGCCTGCTGTTAAGGCTGTAAAGGCTGTAAGCTGTAAAGGCTGTTATTGCAAAGAGCCTGCTGTTAAGGCTGTAAAGGCTGTAAGCTGTAAAGGCTGTTATTGCAAAGAGCCTGCTGTTAAGGATGTAAAGGCTGTAAGCTGTTAAGGCTGTTATTGCAAAGAGCCTGCTGTTAAGGCTGTAAAGGCTGTAAGCTGTAAAGGCTGTTATTGCAAAGAGCCTGCTGTTAAGGCTGTAAAGGCTGTAAGCTGTAAAGGCTGTTATTGCAAAGAGCCTGCTGTTCAGGCTGTAAAGGCTGTAAGCTGTAAAGGCTGTTATTGCAAAGAGCTGGCCGGCCGATGTGTAAAGGCTGTGTGAGCAATGTAACAATTCCATGTCTGCGCTAGTAACCATCAATTCGTAACATAGATCTTCAAGCCTATGCTTGCACCCGTCAGGGCTCATATCATAGCAACCTTGGACCATATTACCATAGGGCTCATATCATAGCAACCTTGGACCATCCCTGTCAGTGCATCATCAGATCCCGTGTCCCACATCCAGCAGACTCGTGTGTATTCTCCCGGTGAAATGATGTCAAAATCTCTGCATCCATCCATTGGGGGATGGCTGCAGTTTGCACACCTTTCCTCCATCCATGCCGGTATTGACGCATAGGTCGCACAAGGTTAACTAATAAAATTGTGTGGCCCTCGCATAAGCTCGCATTGGGGTTTATTATTTATTTTTTTCAAGCCTCGCACCGGTCAACGGTCTGTACGGTATGGTGGCTTGGCCAGAGCCATTTGTACTCCATACACTGCCATGTAAATTCGTGCTATAATTATTGTATGTCATCTTTGTACACATATACATGCTAGTGGTCAGGCCAAAACTCCGAGTTATTGCAAAAGTAGTCACAGCCTCAAAATTAAGCTTTCACACCACCACCCCCGTGCCGTGCAAGCAACCTTTGACCCTTGTTTTTTTGTTTTTCCACACGTGCAGGCACATTGTTGGAGCTTACAGGGGATCACTGTGTGAACGTGCAGTCTTTAGTGGGGAAGGGCAATCAAACACAACGTAGTGGGAGGCCGCTAGAGCAGCGACAGCCTGCCTAGTTAGATGCTTTTTTAGCTGCTGATGTTCTCATTGGTTGACTAGGATGCATTCGCTGTGAGTCCTTGACATTTCTGCCTGGAAAGGACCTTCCTGAGGTCTATGAAAGCTACATACATTTTGGTGGTCGTTATGCTAACCTGACGTGCCTTTCGAGACATTTTTTGCTGGACGCTGATCCCACAAATTTGAAGCTTACCAATAGGTAACTAAAATGCCTAGCTAATTGTACTGGCATTTGTCCAAACCTAAAAAATGTATCGAGTCATACTGTCCAGCCTAGACATGCATTAGAAGTACCGTACACCATCTGATTCTCAGCACCGCCAGCCATTTGCAGATGCACGTACCTTCCCCAGATAGCACCAAAAGCACCTTGAAGTAAAAGTAATTGTCTACGTTGGAAACACCAGCATGCATTCTCTATCTAGTGCTCACACTAGCCAGAGCGTCGGAAAAGAGTGGGCTGTTATTTTAACCGCATTGTTTTTTACCAGGCCTGGTTGATTGCTGACTGAAACAACCATTCTAGCTGATTCAACTAGGATCAACTAGCAAAATGGTTGAATCAACCAGATGGTTGAAATGCAGTTGTTTTAACAGTGTGATCAACCAGCTAATTGATTCAGCTATCTGACCAGTTGATCCCAGCTGGATTCAACTGGGTGGTTGATTCGTGGTTGTTTCAGCTGTGTATCATCCAACCCAACTGATTGTTGGCCCTGCTTGTCAACCCTTGTATGTGTAAATACACGATGAAACTGCATTGTGTATCCACAGGATGTTCCTAGACTATGATCATAATGAGGATGATGTATGATGTTGACAGGGGGCGGCAACAATGGGGGGTGGCTAATTAGCTACCTTCTTTTTCTTTCTTCTTGCTTATTATCATCATGATGCAAACGCACGTATTGCCACTCCTTCTAGGTACTAGCTTGTTCCTTACTCACGGTTTTAACACTGCTGTGTTATTATTACTATGCCATCAATGTTTTTCCAAGAATGCTACGGGTACAGCTTGACCCAGTAGAGTATAGGATTCAAAGTTAGCTACTTCCAAACGTAAGAAGCAATAGGCAAGCAGTATGATGAGAATGCTTGTTTGGTTCTCTCAGAACAGGATTATATCAGAAATAAAGATCAAGTCGTTGACAGTAAACATTTGAACATGATGTTGCTGGTCCCCTCAATGAACTCAGTAATTCAACATGAAAACTTTTCCGTTCACGTACTGTCCAAGGAGAAAACCCGAAGCTGGGCCATAGTAAGCCTGGAAGGTTTCCCCCTTGGCAATTGGCAATATTTTTGCAAGACAGCAGAGCATAGTAGGGCCTAGTATTAGTAACGGTAAGGAAGCATGCGTTGTGGTTTTTCCTACAGTACTGCTCATTTTGGTCCACGGTCCACTCCATTGTTTTAGTGGGCTTAGGCAGGTTGGCAAGCCGCACTTTTCTATTATCTGCTGAGTGGATCACCACGTCTGTGTGGTCCCACATGTGCCTCCCAGTCATATAGGAAATTCATCCTTAGTGAACCTGAATGTGTTGGATTATAATGGAAGGAAATGAGGTGATTTTCCGGGTATAGAACGGGTACATGTATCACATGCATTAGACTGTTAGTGCATGAACCTTTTCTGTCGATTGACCAAGGGGGAAGCCTACTTGATTTACTAGTAAGAAGGTTCAAACCACTTAGCCCGGAAGTCCATATCATGCACATGCACATCCTTGAGTAGTTCCCTGTGCAAATGGTGGAGTACAACCATTGGGTTCAATACATGTTTTTTAATCTGAAAGAGGGATGAGGCACTGTCTGTAGCAGTTTCAGTATTGCCTTTTTGTACCGCTAATAGCAAAACTGCAAGATATGCTCTATTAATAATGGTGGACGTGGGGCCGTTGCCCCCAGGATCGTTAGTGGTGGCATCACTATAGCCAGTGCCTGTTGTGGGGGTAAGAATGCCAGCGCCATTGATCTGCTGTTTGCTGGTCTCATCTTGCATGGAGCTACCATCGGTGTATGTTATTGATTACCAATTTTGTACGTTGGGAATATGCGGGCTCTTGTATTGGCGTTTGTATTGTGAAGCATTTGCCACTGGCTGATGTCAGCTGCAATGGTACATCTGGGTGTAGGAGCTGGAACCTTTTTTCCTGTTTGTTCTTGCATTTCATGCAAGCAGTATCAAGCATGTGGGCAATATTACTAAAAGTCCATGTTGCTTTAGAAATTGTCTGCTTGAGATAGTATAGCCAAGCTGGGTTGGATTCATTGAGGGCTTGTTTCCCTTGATTGTTCCAAATAACAATCAGCTGCTTTTTATTCTTGTTATGCTGAGGTTGGGGTGGAGCGTCTAAACAAACTTCTGTGGGGTTTAAGAGCATGCTGTTTGCAGAAAACTTGGCTAGGACGCATGCTCAGGGTAGTTATATTAACCAACATATGTACCCGTTTTAACTTCAAGCCAGCCAGGAAGGAGCAGGGATGTTGCTGTAGCTTCTTGAGTGCAGCTTGCTGATTGAATTGAAGCGCATGTCCCATAAGTGCATGCAGGAGGCAGTTCCAACAGCTTGGGGTGACAGAAGGAGAAGCCTGTGAATTTCGTGTCAAAGGCATTAGCACCTACTCCAAATACTGTGTCTCTGGTAATTTCACTCCAGTAGAGGCGGCTGCTTTTGTTTAGTAACTGATGCCCATTTTTGGAGGGAAGTTGCCAACCCAAAGATCTCAGCATACTTCAACGTGACACCCACCATTGAGGTTTACAGATTACATGGGGGGACCTTCAGCCAGACTGTTCGGCTGATCGGCATGTGACTGGTCCTCGCCAATCAACAACAAATCCATAAGCCCAGACACACTCTTTCTTTGTGTTCTTTCACTACTTTGTCTGACCAAAGACGTACCGCTCAGTGCAACTATATAGATAGACCAACCAATCTGCCCCATCTGCCGCCAAAAGCTAGACGGCACCTTACCCTTGTAGCTACAAAAATGGGCCCCCCTTGACCATGACTCCACGCTCCCCCAATTCTGGAGTGAACACCCAAGAAATGAGGCCTTCGGGGAAACTGCAACGCCTTCTCCTCCAAGTTGATTTCTCTATTTGCCATCCCATCTATTTATCATGAAAACACCGAGTTCTTAGCAATGAGACATGCCATTTACTCTGCCCTCCATTGCCACCACATCCAGAGAGATGTCCTCCGATTCATTGCCAAACCAATCCACCAGTCACCATCGCCCATTCATTTCTACAAAGTCAAATCCTACGCAGATATTATAGTCAATGAATATGCTGACGCTCTTGCTAGAAAATCATTCACAACCTACTCTGACGTTGCGGATACCTCCATCAAAACAGCTGGCCCTGAGGGAAATCCCTCCTACAACATCTACTGGCTTGCAAAAAAATATGAAGAACACCGAATCATACAAAATAACCCAAACACAGCCCAGTCACCTATCTCAAGGCTCTGGTACTTATCCAATTACCATGACGCCTTGCAAGCACACATGCACCCCCTCCACAAACTAGGAAATGCCAATACCATAGCAAACTACCGGACCCTTATCAAGAATAGCACTGCCAATGGAACCGCTAGCAACGCTTACCTAACAACACCCTGTGTCCCTGTTAAAACCAAGTGCATCATTATGAAGTACAGAACAGGAACCCTGTACAATTAAAAGCATGTAGTATAGTTAAATCACTCAATAAGCCTAATTTGCCCCCTCTGCTCTCAACTAGACAGTGCCCTGCATATCCTTTCTGGATTGCCAACACATGCAAATAAGAAATATGATCACTGAGATTCAAAACTCAGCATGCAGCATGATCTTTAAAACCATCATCAAAACAGGCTCCCTAGGGTCCTGCTTTGTCTGCATGGATATTGGCAGCAGCGTACGGCTGGCTGTGCAAAATCTTCAAATTTCCAATACAGCTGAAACGAGGATTATACCAAAGTGGCTCTTACCACCCCGCTTCTCAGACAAAAATAGGTTTACCTCCAGCTGTCTGGATGCTGTACTGGTTGTTCCCATCTCCCCGAGAACAAAAAAGCAATAGATTAGCAATAATGAAGGAGGGTGGGTTCTTAGGAGTGGCAGGGAGAAACTGAGGGAGAATTGGAGTACTTCAGCAGCGCCGCCAGCCATTAGCAGATCTACCTTCTCCAGACAGCACCGACCCAAAGATCCCAGCATCCTCCAACGTGACATGTACCCACCCCAACGAAGTCAAGTACTATGAGGACACTAGACCGCAGAACTAGCTTAGCGCCGCACAGGAACAGCACAAAGGCCTCTTAACATTTCTTCAAGCGGCTTCCGTTACCGTCCACGCCATTCTTTTGTTTGTGGTTGGCACCATCTACAGCAATTACACGCTGGAGCCTTTTTAGGAGCTGGGTCTTGATTTTCAAATAGCTAAAAAACTTGCTTCCAAGCTTTATGTTCACTCTGTCAACTACGCTTCCAAACTGGCCCATATAATAAGGCGCATTATTTTTAATTATATTATCAAATCTCATCAGGAGACGGTGTCAGGTTAAGTCTGCAATCCTCCTGATCCCCTTTGGTCTTTTTCTTTTCTTGCTTGGCATTTTACGCACCAAAATGGGTCTTTTCTTAAATATTTTACTGCCTGCGTAAAATACACACGCCCTGTGACATATCAAAAGCTTTTAATCGTACTCCTTTAATGCCTTCTCTTCGCGCTTCTTGATAACAAACGTTCTCTTTCTCCGCACGCTTTCTTGTCTACATATATCTGAGTCACGGTTCCTCTAGCTCCTCCTCCTTTTGTTTAACCAGGTGTGGTTTCAGGCTTTTTCCAAGCTGAGATGCTCTTTGAGGCAAATGTAGCATGTAACCTACCTCACCTTACTGCCTACGTAATCTTACTTTCTTTGTGAAGGTGGGTGCATTATCCAGAGGTTGGCTGGGGGGCATCTGAGTGAGACTAAGTATACCTAAGTAACTAGCAGATCTACCTTCCCCAGACAGCAAAAGGATAATGCGGAGAGTACGGAGGCTCTTTGAAAACTGGGGCTGAGATCTTAGCACAATTGTTTTGCGGAGGGTAGCTGCGGGCTATCACAAACCAGCACAACAGCTCCAGCAACAGAATCAGCGCCAACACCCCCCAAGAAACGAAAAGCAGGCAGATCCCCTCAGCAAGAACAGCAGCAACCCCTGAGCGAACAACCCCTGGCGCACCAGCGATAGCTAGCAGCTCCCCCAATACACCGTACCAAGAAGACAGCTGACATTGTGCCACCCTCAGACCAAGATGCATTTTCATATAAAGATGCGGGTGTGCACGTCTCACACATGTTGTATGCAAATGCTCTGACTTTGCTGACTAACGAGCCCCGTGATATGCAAATTATACAAAGTCGCTCGCGCAGCTGTGTACGCCAGGAATAAACATCTAATTGTCAACACTTCCAAGTCCAAGGTTGTACATTTCAACTCCGCGGGTGAAAATGTTCTTGTTTTTAATGTAGTTGGCGGTGCCACACTTCAACACAAAGATATTCTATTAGGTATCCGGGCATGGTTTTCTACAGGATCTTGAACATGGCTATGTCTGCTGAACACGCATCCCATCCTTTTCTTGGCTCTGCCTATAGGATATGTAAATTTGCGCGTGCAAACGCTTTCTTTGGCAGACAGACCACACACTTCTTTGTGGCTCGGCTCGCTAAGATGTATGTTATTCCTGCTGGCATGTATGGTAGTCAATTATGGGGTACTGGTTTGCAGGCAGGCAGGCTGGCAGGGAGTTCTCTAGCTCGCTGTCTACGCTTCATTTGCATTTCCTGAAGGGCACATTAGGTGTGAAGCGGTCTACCACTAACTGGGCTGTACTCCAAGAATGTGGACATGAACCGTTGCAGTTCTACTGCCTGGTTTCGGTCAGTTGTCATGCTTTTATGCTTAATATCAATAGTGCCAATTTGCGGAGGGTAGTCCAGGCTGATCTTAATTTACAGCCTCGTTCAAGTGCCTGCTGGATTGCTAATTGCTGAGCGCTTTTCAAGGACTGCGTGGGTGTGAGTTGTATGTATAAGCTGTTCAAACTAGGCATGTTATTCCAATGCAAGAGTTTACTGCGGATTTATAGCATAGGATAAATAAAAAAATAGAGCCGCTGTGCTCGTTGCAGTGGCTCTCTCAATTTTTGTCGGGTCTGGCGACCTGTGTTGGTATGCATGGTTATCAGGAGACCAGCCTCGCCGTCTCCTCTTCACGTGGCCCT
>Ga0307945_1002593_pt1 | contig 14667 bp, 21 predicted proteins | sample OrgLakmetagen228_FD_201818 | JGI IMG/M metagenome (GOLD analysis project Ga0307945, IMG submission 201818) | Saline water microbial communities from Organic Lake, Antarctica - #228 | ecosystem: Environmental > Aquatic > Non-marine Saline and Alkaline > Saline | place: Antarctica: Organic Lake...
TTTGTTTGTTGCTCCAACGCTGCCGCCACCACCCCACACGATTTCGACGAATTCAGTTGGTTAGCTGGTAAAACGAACAGTCTGCCAATCAGCGATCGACAGAAGAAGAATTTTCTTCGTCTTTTGATAACTCACAAAAACTCTGCCGGAGTCGTCAGATCAGAGTCCACAGAACAGTTGTTGTTGCCGCATCGTTTCGAAAACAAACTTCTTCAATCATCCACGCGTCCCTACTTGTCAAGCCATTGGGCGAGACAACTATAGAGTTGCGGGTATAAATAGCGCACAAGGAATCTCTTGAGCAGAGCTTGAAGCGACAGAATTATCGTTAGCGATACGTGGATATCTCTAGATTTTATGACGACTTTCGAGTGCAAGCGCGGGGCGGAGACCAGCTTCTGTGACTTTCCTGGTGCCGTGAACACTAGCACGGCGATTATTTCTGATATCGACACTGCTCATTATTCTTCAGCAAATGTAGGAGCGGCAGATAAAAATAAATGTGTGCCTGCCGCAGTTTTAACTGCATGCCGATCGGCCTTAGTGAAGAGTCCGGCTGCGTCCCGCGCTGCCTTACAGAAGTACCGGGCATCCATTGATGTTGACCCCGCCCTCGCGAGACTTCTAGAGACCGTCGGAGCATACTCGCAAGCGAATGTAAATCGATAAAGTTTATTATCCCATTTAAATTAATTTCAACTTAAACTTCCATCCGCGCAGTAAGACTTTTTCCTTACATGCATTATTGCGCTGCAAGAAAAGTCAATTGGAAATTTCTTTTTGGATTTACCTGGAATGTCTACACACAGGATGGCTCTACCCCTCTTTACGAGGCAGTGAAGCGTGGAGATGCAACCACAACACAACTCCTGATAGCTCTTGGTGCAGAGCGCAAATCAGAACTTGGTTCGCCTAATTGCGTGAACATCCTCAGCCTTGCCACAAATATCTCTTGCCGGTCTCTCCTCGAAGAACACTCCATCATTTTCCCTGAACTTGTCCAAGATCCAGCACTGCTCGTGTCTGCAGCAGCAGCGCATATTGCTTCCTTATCTGCCTCCGGGGAGCCATTACCAGCAACGTCAATGTCTTCTTTGCGTGCCTACCACCTTGAGCCGTCCTTCCTGTGGGCTCCATCCGAAGCTCGTGACAAAGTCTTCGCATGGGCGCGAAATATGTTCATCGTGCAGCTTGCATCCAATACCGAATCATTCACGGACTTACCGGATGATTGCGCCGGTGATGTCTTGAAGTATTTCGAAACGTCGATACCACGCGCAGAGTCGTTGCACAATGCAGCAAGGTGTTTGTCACCAGAGGCTCACGCATGGATGCGCGCAGTGCTAGGCGCGGCAGTTGCGGTACGCCCAAATTCGAATAGATTATAGCAAATATGTAGATCAGTTCCTCATATTTGATTGCTGACTTCCTTGAACGCAGACGGACGCTTCATTCAGGCTGCTGACCGCGGTTGAGGAAAATAATTTGGCAATGGTACAGGATTGTATTGAGAAAGGTGCCGACGCGAACGTTCAAGTATCGGTGTGTAGCGCGGCTATACTATTCAAGATTTTTATAAGAAATTGTGTTTGTTGCACTTATAAGAGTACGTTGAATTGGTTGCTGGAGTACTTTCCCGTCACTTTTTTTTAAACCGTTTCAATACTTTTACGATACAACTAAGTCGTCATCTTGATTTGAGGAATGCCATCACCTCCTAAAATCTTCCAGTTCATTGCTACTTGACATGGACGTCCTCACTAAAATTTCTCACAAATCTGTACTTCTCCTTGCTTCGCATACTTCTCATTGCTCCATTCAGCTCCCTAGTTGTCTCGTTGCTCTCATTCAGGAGGCCAACTTAGATGATCTACCGGTGCGTGATACATACGTAGACATGTGCATATGTTGAGGACTGAATTTAAAGCACACACGTTCTTTCTTTTGTTTCGTCAATCCGTTACAACTCGCACACAAAATTCATTTGAAATCAAACAATTAACCCTGCTCCTTCGCTATTGCACTGTACTTTTTTTTCTGTTTCCTTATACTTGTGCACCGATTTATATGCACGAAAATTTCGTCTTTCATTATAGCTTGGCCACACAGCACTAATCATAGCCTCCTGCAAGGGCCACACTGCTATCGTAAAGCTTCTTCTGGAAGCAGGAGCTGACACAAACATCCTCAGTCCAATGGTAAGTGTGGTATCTACATATATTTCTACATCACCATTCTTGCGAGTCTGTTTATATAGATTGACTCCTGATATATAACCGCAAGCATGTGATTCCATTGAAATTCTGAAGTTACATGAATTTCACATTTGTTAAATTTTGAGGCTTGACCTGGGTTGTTGATAAGGAGGCGAGCTAATCACAGCAAGGACAAAGAGAAATTATGCTTAACTTTGAATATTCATTTCCTTAGATGTCATTTTTCTGAACTTCGTAGCTACTACTACCACTACAACCTTTTGTATCTCACCCATTCTTACTCCTTATTTTGTCTTTTTCATTCCATATTTATTACTCTCCTTGCATATACAGCGTCGTTATACAGCGCTCATGACGGCCACAGAACAAGGTCACACCGCTATCGTAAAGCTTCTTTTGGAAGCGGGGGCTGATGTTAACGTCCTCAGTCCAATGGTAGATGTATCAAAATTATATTCCTACTCGTGAGGTCCAGTATTGTATCCTCAATTTATTAATTTTGAACTCATTCTTATGGCATTTCGTTTTGGAATTATCTCCTATTGGTATAGAGACACTATTCAGCGTTGATGACGGCCGCTGAATTGGGCCACACCGCTATTGTAAAGCTTCTTGAGGAAGCGGGAAGCGAAGCGGGCGCTGGAGACTTGGAATAATGGACGTCTGTGTATGATACATCATTATAGCCCCCCTTCTTCTCTCAGCAGCCGCTATATTCATCATTTTATTCGAGTGCATCTGGTCTTTAAAGAGGCTGCTGCTGTATTGAGCCATAAGTCAACTTCGATCTTCCTCGTCCCCTCATTGTACTATACGCTCATGAGCCATACTTCACTCATTAGACCCTGACTGTTTTACTTTCCCTTCATTTTCACTTTCCATACGACAGACGATTCTCTTCAAAATGGCTGTTCAGGGCGGATCGATCCGTGGAGTTTCACTTTTTGATGATGCGGCGCTCTTATGCTTGAATATGGGTGGGAATAATAGCGTGAATACTAAAATCCAGTAATTCAGTGAAGTCAAGATATAGACTGAAGAGTGGGAGTAAAATTAAAACCAATAAATTGGTGTTTGTGCTCCTTGGATAATTTGGATAATTCATTACTAACATTTGCCTCACAAGAAGGCCACACTGCTGTTGTGAAGTTCCTCTTAGAAGCGGGGGCTGACATGAACACCGCGCAAATTGTAAGTTATGATACTTTTTTTTGTGGAGACATTGTTACCTTGTTGCTTTCACATTGATATTCATCTTAACGGCGTCGATTTGTTACTCTCGACTTTATCACTTCCAGTATTGCGAAACAGCATTAATCTTGGCTTCCAAGAGAGGTCATACCGCCACTCTTAAACTCCTATTGCAATATGGAGCTGCTGAAAGTGCCAAGAAGGTTGAGGTAAAAATCAACAACAAATGCATGTTTACCTCAACCATTGCACAATTATACAATAAGACATGCAACACACGACATTTTTGCGTACTTCTTTGCGTGCTGTGCGCTATAAAAGGTTGACTTAGCGCTTTATCATGCCTCAACGAACGGCTATCCGGCAATTGTGAAACTCCTCCTTCAAGCAGGCGCTGACAAGGATTTTATCAAACAAGTGGGTTCTACGATTAAACCACATGATTTCATTTGATTTGTGTTGGATAATTTGGCACACCTCTGTGTTCCTGTTTTTCCTTGTTTTTGGCAGGATGGGTCCACAGCGCTCATAGAGGCCTCGCTCAACGGTCACAATGCCGTTGTAAAGCTCCTATTGGAAGCAGGGGCTAATATTGAGGCGGAGGATGAGGTGAGGCAGACGCATAAGGATTGCTTTAGTCGAGGATTCCTAATGAAAATACAAGAATTATACGTGCACTCCTCTTCTTCCTGTCATCTATTAAGTCTCTCGCCTTTTGATGGATCCATTTGAACTTTACTCCTGACCTATCGTAGTGCTTGGACTGTTGGTAGCTATCGCTTCGATTTGTTGATGTTTTGACTCTTGTCCTTTTCCTTGAGTATCGTGCTTCTATATGCCTCTAAATCTGTACTCAGCAATCATGTCTTGGTTTTTACTTTTTCATGTAAGAATCTCGGGACCACTGCACTTTTGAAGGCTTCCGCAAAAGGCCGCACAGCCACTGTAAAGCTCCTCTTGGATGCAGGCGCTAATAAGGAAGCCATGGACGAGGTGAAGTGAATCATTTGTTGATATTTGTATGACTACCTGTTGCATACACGCGCACTAATCAAGTCAAGCTAGATTGTAGAGAAAGTATCGACTCCTGCGGCTTGCTGACGATGCATTTCAATCCTCTTTTTCAACTCGCTTCTGCGTCCTAATTTCATTTGGTAGGATAGCAAAACGTCGCTTATCATTGCTTCGGACTGTGGTTATTCCGCAATCGTAGCTCTTCTTCTCAAATCAGGCGCTGATAAGGACGCCAAGAATATGGTGTGTTTCTTGCATGCACCTAAATTTGATATGAAGGACCCTATCACTACCGCGAATACTTCAGGAACTCGCCTATCCTATTCTCCAATATGTCAAACGCAGGAAACTGTATTACACATTGATATCAATAAATTTCATGCAAACTTACTTTTGAGTATCCTTTCAAAGTGAAAGTGTCACACCAGTGCTTGTACTTAACTCTAGTAATACTGTAACTTACTTTTTAACTCAATGAATAAATAATGAATCCGCAGGACTACTTAATTATCTTCTGCGGTTTGAATGACGCCTCTCTTCTGACTCAGCTTTTTATCTCTCTATCAATCATGTGCATTTAATTATTCCTCTTCTACCTTCTCCAAGTACGGCAGCTCAGCGCTCACGAAGGCCTTGACGAAAGGCCACGCAGACATTGTGGAGCTCCTTCTGTAAGCAGGCATTGATAAAGAGGCCAAGTTCACGGTGTGATGTGCGCACGCAAATTTTATTGCTCCTTGCATGCACACCACACATTCTGCTATCACTTTCAAAAGATCAGAATGAGTACCCGACAGTTTCACTTCTGCCTTTGTTTTAGTAGCTTGCTGATCTGCCCATTTCTCTCGTCTCCTTTTATACTAGAATGGAGATAACTTGCTAATTGCTGCTTCAACGCATGGTCACACTGCCATTGTGAAGGTCCTCCTAAATAGAGGGGCTAACATTGAAGCCAAAGCAAAGGTGTGCCCTAAAAAAAATATTGCCTTTTAAAGCGTCATTATTCTTGTGTATACGCACACTACTGTACTCTCAATATCACTACCTCTTGTTACTTTGTATGCTAGTCTGGTAGTACAGCACTGATGCTAGCCTTTCCCAATATGGCACCAGCGTAACTTCATCTTTTTCTATTCCAATCTCTATCCAATCTCTTTCAACTTCGTTCCTATGATAGTGTCTCACTCCTGCTTCCAATAAATACCAGGATGGTTCCACAGCGCTCATTATGGCCTCGGCCATCGGTTATACTGACATTGTGACACTCCTTTTAGAAGCAGGAGCCAACGTGGAGGCAAAGGGCAATGTGAGTTACACGCATACAAAAACTAGTTCGCATTCACCATATATATACGTTTTCCAATCCACATAGAACGAGTGATCTAAGCTTTGATTTGCCTGCGTGGTGTATCACCATGTCTGTCTCGAACCTCTTATTTCTATGAATGTTAGGACGGCGAGACAGCGCTTATGGAGGCCTCATCTGATGATCGACGTGCTGTCGTAAGACTGCTGCTCGAAGCAGGTGCTGACATCGAGGCGAAGGACAAGGTGACTAACATCTTAAATGCTCATGCTAATGTATTGTAAACCACATACATATGGGATTCTTTTCGTCATCGTTGGAGAGCAGTAGCTGGTCACCCTCATTGCCTCCATTGCATGTGCAGGATGGCGAAACAGCACTGGCTGGTGCCGCGCGCAATAATTGCGAAAGCGCCATGGATCTACTCATCCAAGCAGGCGCAGACAAGGACGCCAAAGACAACGTAAGTGGTGCCTTCATCATATTTAGACACTCAAAATTCCTTGCCAAGTTATCTTTTGGTGTTTTTTTTGCTTTTCTAATCTGCAATTTTCTTAGGCAACATGCTTCATCCTCTTCTAATGTATCTTTCTTCATTATAGGAGGACTTCACTGTGCTCATGTTTGCCTCGCGCAACGGTCACGAGGCAGCAGTGGACCTCCTTTTGAGTGTAGGCGTTGACATTGAGGCAAAGGACAACGTAAGTTACTGAATTAATAGTTCAAAAAGCAGATTTACCCAAATCTTGAAAATATTTCCTTCTGTGTTTGTCTCACCTTTGTGATTGATTTATCTATGAAATTCGTAAGGGTGGCGCAACTGCACTTATGCACGCGTCGGCCTACGGCCACACCTTCGTTGTGGATCAACTTCTTGAAGCGGGTGCCGACAAGAAAACCAATCATAATCATAATGTGAATACCCTGCTTAAGACTAGTCTTTAGACAGGAATAAGTGTTACGTGCAATTTACAAGATCGGCTCTACCGAAAGCCTCCCTCCGTACCCCTATGGACATTTGCGATAAATTCTGATGAACACCAAGTTCTTGGTGATTTTCATTGATTACATCAATTCGATTCATTCCTAAACCTTTTTATTCTGTATACTCTCCAGTCGAATTCTGACATCATTCTTGTGCATGTCTGTGTACTGTTGTTGCATATCACAGGGATAAGGCGGCATTGGAATTCTCCATCAGCATTGTGGGATGTCCAGAACACCCGTAGATTTTATTGAAGGTATTTGCTCGGTAGTCCGAGGACTTCTTGAAATTGTAATCCATCTGCCGTCGTTACTTATTTCGCATCTTTGGTACCCACAATTACAACCAAATAATCCGGACATACCGCGAATTGCTAGTCGCAGCATTCGAGATGCACGCACCAAAAGAATGCCAGGTTTAAGAACAGCAAACAGTGGAAACGTGTGAATAATGGGGTTTAATGCATACTAGTATATGTAGTTGGCTTGTAGCCATTTATACTATATCTAGGTAAGTAGGTCCACTTCACCTGCCTATTGCCCCTAGACCTAACTCCTAATTCATAGTTAAGAATAAGAATACATTCTACTTCGAATACGGATCAAATCTAATTCATAAGGGACTCGGAAAGCAATTAAACACCGCCCGAAAACTCAGAGTTGTGTAGTAGGCGCGACATTAAAAGTGAGTTCAACTGGGCTGAGCAACCCTTCTCCTTTTCCAGAAGTATTTCTAATGATTCTACACTCGACTTGCCTCTCTTCAGCTCAGCTTTCAGCCATACAGTTTCAGAAGGAGGTTTCAGACCAAAGTTAGGCTTCTGCCTCCAAATATGGTCTCTCATTTGAATTTGAAGTGGTGATGCACATCTCAAACACCTAGAAGACATCATTGCATAATGGGAAGCACATACATAACATTAGAACAGGCACTCTCGATCAACTTAAATCCGATGGTATTAGAACGGCTTTTGCTTATTTTGTTAGAGCCTGTTCTGAATTCTACGAAATCTGCCTGGGAACATGTTTCATTTCTTCTCTGTGGTGGATATGAAGAATGCCTATCGTGGATTTTATACATATACTAACTGAATGTGCTTATGGCTTACCTTTCTCAACGGCGACTTGAGCATCCTGAATTGATGCCGAAGTGCGACGTGGAATCCAGCTCAAGTCGCCCTTGTTCATCATAAACCACACGTAGGACTCGGCGCCTGAGTAACTGCTCTCATCGCGACGCTTGAGATACACGTAAAGATCCACGTAGCTCCAGAAGTTGTGCTCTTCGCTTTTGTGGTAGTCGAAATTAGGACCTCGGAAATTCGGTATATCTTCATATGATGTGCGATTGAACCCACAAACAAAGCATGTATTTTCTAGGATGTCACTGCGCTCCTTATCTTCTTCGCGCAATGACCCAAAACCATCGACCATCAAACCGGTAATGATGTTGAAGAGCAAGACGCCAACCCAAATGAAAAAGCTCGTATCAAATACGACGCGCATTAGATAATCTGGCTGGTCACGGTTTGAGACAGCGTCCAGGACTTCATCTAATCGACCTCCAGGGACGCCGACGTAAAGAATGAGAAAGAAGCAGCTAACGACAGAGTGACAGCCAACAGATTCCCCATCCTCGTCCGCAGTGTTATAGTGGAAGTAATCCTCGAAGTATTGTAGTCCAAACTAAATTGCGATTACAGAATCAAAGGGATGTCAATCTCCGAATTGTTTGTGTTGTATTGCTTAGTCAGTAACAAATGTATTATGATGTGTCTGTTGAGTTTAGAGGGTGAAAGGCCCTTTGAATTTACTGTACTAGTGCATAAATGACTTACCTGTGCATAAATGACTACGGTGCAGATGAATAGGTATAATACCCAACCAAGAGCGCCAAGATTGTCGGTCATAGAACGAGTGATGTTTGCTAGGGTCTTGGAATTGTTCATGATGTCCATAAGCATGAGAGGGAAGTACACGCTTTGGGTGTAACCATTGATCGAAAAGAACATGAGAATGACGTGGTTGCGGAAGAAGGGCTTGGTGATGATAACATCGTACGCAATGCAGAATAACCGCGTGCCTTTCACACAAAATACGCATCGTTGAAGTGAGGAATAATAAAGGAAGGAAATAAAGTATAAATGAAAACGCTTCATGATGCATATCGCAGCAGTTATAAACACTTATGGTCGTTGAAATAATACTTGTGAGTACTAGTGTAATAAGAAGAATGAATTTGATATACGTCTTCTATTCTTACCTGGAGTGTTTGGCACGACAATGTAATTTCGGATGCAGCTCAAGGTCCACGGTAGATTAATCCCGAATACCATGACATTGTAGAGGGAGTAATTTGGTTTGTCCGGATAGTTGTAGAGGTGCATGATGATAAACAACACGTTGAAGAGCAATGTAACTCCCCACCATGTAAATGCACCCTTGTCTCGATAGTCGCTGTCACGCATCGTGAGCGACTCTAGGCACTCATGCACGTAGTCTTGAGTATAGCATGTGGAATAGAATGAAATTAAGAGGACATGGATGTTAGTATGATCATTTCGAGAAAAAAATACCCAAGGAGAATAAATGCTTATGAAATTTCGTAACGATTCTCGTTACTCAACATATTACAACCATGTTCTTTCAAATAAGAGAGGAAATTGTTACCGTCAAGTCGTCGGATGATGATGGGCACCTCTGTGATTGCGAGAAAAGTAACAATGATTACGTAACCAAGGAGGTTGATTGTGGCGAGCACAAGGGAAGCATAGAGACTATTCTTGTATCTGTCATCCTCAAGCCCACTGAGGCCATCAACAATACTACGGTAGCCTTCAGTTCGCTCGGCGCCATACTGCTCGAAGAAACATTCAGACAATTGAAATTGAGCGAATAAAATCGTAAAGACGAGTGGCTTTTTCAAATTCAAGCATTTGAAAACTAGATTAGCGGTGTATATCAATAATAGCAGGAAAAACTAACCGAGGCCATGACGATGTTGATGTTCAGGAGCACGACCAAAGCATACATCGACCATTTAATGTTAATAATGCTGGAATGAGAAGCAGAAACAAATAATATGTCGCGTGAAAACCGTCCGTAGTAAATTTTATAGCACACATGGTGAGACAATTTTCGCGAAGAAATTTTCGTCACGTTCTTACTTTTGATTGATGAAAGCGTAGATTTTAGACCACTTGCTCAAGGTGTAAATTTGTTGCATTTCAGCCATCAACACAGGCGCCTCAGTAAAGAGTTGCTTCATGCGTTTTTCGGCTGTGCTTAGGTCAGAATTCAAAATGAAGTCAGACTTGGATTTCCGGGTCAAGTAGGCCGTATCACTTGGCACTGGAAAAGCGATACGTTCAATGCGATCGTGCCATAGGACTTCGACTACCTCAATTGTAGAACCCACAAGGTCTGTAGGCATGTTTGCTGTCTTCCTCCTCCGAACATCTTGAAATTTGTCGTTGAATTCTGGCACTAAAACTAACTTCATGAGGATAGTTTTAATCGACGTCATCAATTCCAGGGATAACTGATGAGTACACAACAGAGTACGGAATGTATGATGAACACGAAAATGATATTACAGATGTGCATTGCGAGAGAATATTCAAAATATTTCTGTTTTCACGGCAATAAAATAGATGAGACTGCGACAAACAAGTTTTTGACGTTGGACACCAGAGATATCGAGAACGAAGTAACCTTCGATGTGAAAGAAAAGGGAATACTTATTTGAGTATTAAACTATCGACATTTTAAAAAGTATTTGTATCATAGGTACCTGAAAACATTCGACCATTCCATCGGACACCGGAGTATTGACATTTGCTCTAGATTGCTCTAGGATTTTGGCTGCATAGACTTCAATCTTCTCAAGCGCCATCGGCTCAAGCTCTTTCCCCAAAATGTTGTGCACCGTCATATCGTGCCGCCCTTCGAGCAATCCTTGAATAAGTTTTGCAGCGGTGGCCTTGGCCTGAAGCCGTAAGCTCAGGGACACACGCACATCGAATTTCGATTGCAGAATCTGTGGTGACATAATATCAGAGTTGATACAAATTCATGTAAGACTCAAGTAGAGCAAGCCTTCAGAACACATCGCGACGAATTGAAGCCTCAATTGTAATCATAAAAATACATGCATGTAATAACTAAATAGTTGCTACTTCAAGATTTTATTGTGGAGCGCATGAACTGAGTAGGCGACCTTGTCGAGGGCGTGGATTAACCCTTCATGTGTCGCAAGCAGTTCTTGGTTCCCAACGCATGGTCCTAGCACGGCTTCAACCAGGAAATCGAGCCCAAAGACGACAAGCTCAAGTTCAGCACCTTCCATGTTTCGCAAACTCTTCGAAGTGTTGCACAGCAGGCTGACCAATCCCGCTGCACTTGCCACCGTATTTACGTCTATATTGGTGGCTTGGTAACGAAGGATATTTTGAGCTTCTTCATTGTGGCCTTTGCAGAGGATTTTCATGGTCAAGAATGTTTGAGCTGCATTGCGGTATGTTTCGCGCGCTTCTTTTGACATACTCTCAAAATCAGAAAAAGTCCGTTCCTTCCGAAGCTCGATATCTCGTGCTGACGCCCGCATGCGATGTTCAAGATGGAGCAGGAACTTATTTTCACGATCTTTGTACTCAATGTGCGTTATGATTGCATCCTATCAAAAATGGACGTGAATAAGTTGTGAGGTTTTAAATAACTTTCTTTGTCGCTGAATTATATCTACTCATATCGAGGTGTTTCTAATTTCCTTAACAAAAGCTATCTACAGCGCCTTTTAAAATTTAGATTAACTTGCCTGAACGACTTTGTTGCCATCGTTCATCATTTCAAGGAGCAGCTCTAGCCCTTCGTCAGCCAAATTGCCTTCCACATTAGCTGCATGGGTAGCCACACACGTCAAGGCCACAGTGGCGACACCAAGATCTACGAAGGCAGACTGTTTTTCTTTGTACGCCAAGCGTGCTTCTTTGGGCAACTCAGACGCTTCACGCTCCATCCCAGTTGAATCGCTGCGAGCCTTGAAAAGATGCATCCGCAGGATTCTCAAGCAACGCAAACTTGGATCTTCATCGGCGTCGAAGTTGTGCGCTTCAATAAATTTGACCTGTATTATGAGGACAATATTATGGACGCGTAAAGCCTTCAGTACACGCCAATATTCAAATAAAAGAAATGAAATCTTAACTTTAAGAGAAGGATACAATAACATCATAGACGAAGTCGTAAATGTTTTTGTTTTCTTTTGAAGTGTTACTAACCCATCTACGAAGCAAAGGAACTGTAAAGAAGAATTACCATGCGATGAACGACGTCCGTCCAGGTGATGGTGCATGCGCCTTGCCCCTCACCACCAGGCACCTTGTTTGTCTTTCCACCTTTTCCAGTCAATTCCTCAGCTCGCTCTAGGATGCCCACTAGCTCGAATCGCCGGCTCTGTAGCTTAGCTTTGACCTAGAAGAGCAAAAGGACTTGACAAATAAATTGTTGATATTTCTAATCTAATAATTGAAAGCTCTCAAGATGAAGAGCATAACAAATATCAATAAGTCCCTCTTTTGCGAAAAAAATAATAAAGGTTTAACGTAGGTGTGACAACTTCAGTCTTCTTACCAATGGGTTCGTTTGAAGTGCTTCATGAAAGTAATTGCACATAGTTGCTACCGACTCTCCCTTATTTGATGCGCTATCGTCCACTGCGTGCACCGATGTAACATCGGAGGGGGGCATACTTGTTGGCATCTCAACGGAATTAAATCCCTCCTACGATTAGAAACAAACGAGAAATCATGTTAATTTAAGTGAATCATAGATTAGAAAATCCCGGGATAACAAACCTGAAGTCCAGTCAGCGTGCCGGCCCGGCCACGGGTTATACCCCCCAGATCATGCCATCCAAGTTCGCCTTGAAGATTGTCATCACTACCCATTTTATTCTCAAGTACATTGCGGTTAAACGAGAGATTAACAGGAACCGTTGTAGTAGGTTTGAAGATACGAGCTAATTTGATGGCCGCGTCCTTCAGTGATGGGTGGGCCTTCAGGTGTGCAGACGATGAGAGCATTGTCGCAGACGCATACATAGACTTGTCGCCTTCCACTAGTTCATGCGCCATAGCAGCTTCTTTAATCTTCAAGCCAAGCGACCGCGAACCCTCAAGGAAGGCTACAGCGACACGGCACGCAGCCGTGGTAGCATGAGCGAGCGCAGGGGTGCAAGTAGTGATGCTGTCCAAGCAAGCGCTCAAGAGCCGCGAGCAGCCGACACATACAACCAACCAAGTTTTGTCCGCACGGAAAATTTTGGGATCCACCTACAAAGAAGAATTACACTCGATAAAAAATCGATGCATAATTAAGGTTCATACTACGTACAGATACTGTAGTAAATGAAGAGGCAAATTAGAAGTGGAGCGGGGAACGCTCAAATACTAAAGGATGGAATTTGTATACAATGGGTACTAAACTTACCACAAGGACATCGAGTTGGTCGGCCAAGAAGATCAGGAGAGCACTAAAGAGCGGATGAGTGGACAATGCAGTGACTTCCGTATCCCTGCTTATTTTGCCTCGGTCAGACAGCCCCGTGTAACTACCCATACAAGCGTTCACCAATAAAGTGTGCATCTTTGCAACCGTTGCCTCAATGCCAATTTTTTTCCCTTGCAATTGAGCTGCGGTGGTAAAATTGTTGTTGCAAATAGCAGCCGCGAGCAACAGTACGAGCCGCTCTGGTTTTTCACCTTGCGCATCGCCGAAGAAGACGTCATCGAAGCATGCTTTGAGGTGCTGCAGATTGTCCGACAAGAGCACGTCTAGTACCATACCTTGGTTGCGAGGCAGAGCCTTGAAGCCAAATCCTTCGGGAAGGCACATGAGTTGAAAAAGTTCAAGCTGCATACACGCGCTTGGGTCGACTTCAGCGTTAACCAGTACGCCAAACTCTTCAAGCAAGTCGCGTGGCACTTTCATTTGGCACACGTCAACATTGTTGCGCAAGCACTCAATAATCACTCCTTCAGCATTCAAGCCAGGCATAGTATTAACCTTCGCCCTGTGAGCTTCGGTGAAGTCATCAGGCCAAGTTGGAGGAAGCTTTAGTTGTCCAAGATGCTTACGAAGTTGTGGCAAGTGGTTGACCACTTCGTCTTGATTCTGACGATTACCCTTGACGAAGTCGCTCAAACATTCTATCAGCTTCCTTTTAGCATGCACAAGCATGTCGCGGCTTCGCAACTGGAGCAAATACGGAAAAAGCGCTTGTTACATGAATGTAAAAGAAAATATATATTATACTATATTTATCCTGATAACATTTCACAAATTGAAGCAGCAAAATGCGGTGAGAAAAGCATTATTGACCTTATCTTCGGCGCTACAAATACTGCCTCTGAATGACAAATTATAGTCCATGTTCAGCGCTGCAACAAGCGTAGCAAGTAAGTTCATTGATCGCATCACGTTCTGATGAAATGTTGACGGGTATGAGAAGTCACTATCTTCGCCAATTGTTGCATCAACTTCGAACCCATGACGACTCACAGCCTTAGTGTCATTAATGTCCCCATCGCCCAAACTGGAGGAAGATAATATTTTTTTCTTTGGTACCTTGGCTTGTGGTAGAGTTGAATTCGCTTGCGTCTCCTCGACTTCCAAGTTGTTGGCTTGGAACAAATACTGCGAGATCCGGTCGCAAGTCCGAACCACAAGGTCAAATTTCTCTGGTTGAAATGGTCCCGACACTCTCGAACTGACCCCCCATACTTCAAAACTTCGTACCAAAAAGAGCATGAATCCCAACTCCGAGGACATTTCTGCAACATTCCCAAAAACAGGCACAACTTCTGTCTCGAGTAAAGTTACTTCGCTGATTGCGTGCAGAAGCTTCCTGCGCTGGCCATAGGTGCGCTCGAGTAGTTCAAGCGCGGCCGCAAAAAG
>Ga0307945_1002598_pt1 | contig 14655 bp, 29 predicted proteins | sample OrgLakmetagen228_FD_201818 | JGI IMG/M metagenome (GOLD analysis project Ga0307945, IMG submission 201818) | Saline water microbial communities from Organic Lake, Antarctica - #228 | ecosystem: Environmental > Aquatic > Non-marine Saline and Alkaline > Saline | place: Antarctica: Organic Lake...
GAGGGAGAGGGAGAGGGAGAGGGAGAGGGAGAGGGAGAGGGAGAGGGAGCATAACAGCAGTTCAGTGAGCGTTATTCCCCTTAGATATTCACTCAGTTGTTCTGTTGCCATTTGTGCTATACATGTTTGCAATCACAGGACTCACTTGATGGCCATGTTGATGTCATCATCACTGACGTACTCGCGCAGGTGCATGCGCGCGTGGGCTTCGCTCATACGGATGATGGACTCTAAATGACGCACAGCAATGGGCATGCCATGCGACGCTGCTGCTGACTTTCTGAGCTCTATATACACCTGAATACAAAGGTGGACACAGCATTGCGGCTTAGGGACTGCAGTGAGGCGTGCTGTCTGGTGTCATACATTGTGAGCCTAAATAATTACTTGCACTCATATGCAAAAAACGCACGAGCATGACACATATTGTGACATCAGGCAATAGTGAGTGCGTGATTGGAGATCCTTGGTGCACTCTGTACGCTGCTAAACTTGTACATAGCAGGCGTGCCCTCTCTCTCACTACTGTTCCCAAATCCCCTCAGGAGCCGGTTTCAAGCCATAGCAGACGTGCCCTCTCCCACTACTGTTCCCAAATCCCATTAGAAGCCAATTTCAAGCCAAGCCTGCAACCCTTCTTATCCCCATCCCCTCTCGTTTCGATGGTGGAGTACCTTAACTTCACTGGTCACCTACGTGGCTCTTTTCCCATATCTGTGTGGGACTGGTGTTCACTGCCTGTGTACGTTTGCTTTTTCACAAGCAAAAATGGAGCAAGGCGACGATCGCGTGCGTTGGCAATCTTATTGGCCTAGCACAGTGGCTCACCCTCTGGATCTTGTCGTAGTCTGCTTGCTGCAGCTGTGGTCTGCAATTCTGCTTGGCATACGTGAGGTACTTCCGTAGCAGATCTTGAGGCAGCATGTCTGGGTCTGTCTGAGCAGAGTCATCTGACGTCCTGCATGTGTTGTGTATGTGTGTATGTGTGTGTATTTGCTAAACATACGAGCTAGGGGAATTACTTGTGGGCTTTAAGTGAGACAGAGAGATGAAAAAGTTGAATAACTACGAGAAGAAGTGATACTTTGCTCAGTTGCAAAAGGAGAACAACAAACTTTAGCGAGAGCACTGCTTACGGAGCTTGCTGCTACAGGATTGTCAAAGCCTGCAAGTTCGTAGTCACAATCATTGTTCAGGACATTGTCACAATCAAACTTTCTTCAGGACACCTTCCAGCACCAAACAGTATGCAGCTTGTCGTTGGCACACAATACCAGCCTGCACGAACCCCTAAGCCCATGATGGTACTTGAAAAAGGCAGACATAATAGGCGTTGGAATTATTTACAGGGCACAACACAGACTGCTAACGACCATGGTCCTCACAAACTGCTAAAAGGGGAGAAGAAGACAAAATTAAAAGCAAGCTAGGAAAGAAGAGAAGTTGTGAGGACCAAGGAAATAAAGGGTGAAGAGACAGAAGAGAAACACAGACAAAAGGCAAGAGTAATAAAGGTCGCCCCGTGAAAAACTCACCCCCCTGCCAGCCAAATTGTCTCACTTAACTTTGCACAAGCATATCTCTGCACCCACTCCACCATTCCGTGCCCTGAGACATGCATTGGATAGCTGTATTCTTTTCTTTCAGTAGGTGCTTGAAGGTTTGGGAGAGGTGCAGCTAGATATTTGGTGGCAAAACAGGCACCATTCTTCACAGTCCACCAATCTGCACCCTCTGAAATTCATCAACCATCGTTTGTTTGCCCTCAACTCTGGTGTGAGTTGGGGGTCATGGACTGAATGGGAAGGCACAGTTGGAAAAAGCGCCCCGATGTCAGGTGGGAAAAATATGCCAAAAATCAACCAGGCCGCCAATTGACCCCATTTAAATTTTGTCGAAGTTATATAATTTGGCCGCAACGCTGAGAGGAAAAACCGGGAGGAAACTTGCAGCAGGTATGGAGCGACATATTTTTGTCTTTTTCCCCTGTCCCTTGTGTGAGTGCCTTCCACTCGCCGGCATTCCCAGTACCCCTGCCACAAATTTGACATTGCAGCAGTGTTATATAACAATTACAACGCTTATATCCTGAAGCAGAGCTCGATCGGGGCAACCTCAGAAATGCACCTTTTCCCTGCCAAAATGGGTGCAAAATACGCAGCGGGCCCCACTGAACCCCCCAGAATGCCAGATTTCCAGCAAATGTCAATGATTTAGATATAACATCAAGTATTTAACATTCAGATGAGGTATAGGGGGCTTTGAATTGGGTGGAGAGCTAAATGAGATTGGTAGGGTGGGTTTCTCACAGGGGCGACCTAAAGTGATATCGCTCTGCTGCTCTACAAGAACTGGAGTTCAAGTGTTACACACTGAACTCAGCAGTTCTGCAGGGAACACAGCTACGGCCAAGCTCACCCTACTCCGCTCACCCATTCTCCTGCTCCTCTGCCAAACGGTCCGGGTGGCTGCGCATGTGGCTGCCCACCACAAACTCAGCCAGGCGCTGGTCTTGGATGGGGTCTACTTGGTCACGAATCACGCACATGATGTCAAAACTGCGTGGGCATGGAATTTTGTAGAGCATTCGAGGGATACCATTTGAATGTGAGGCAACAGGGAAGGCAGGATAGGGTATCAGTGCTAGTACCTGGTAGGAAAAGTAGCAAAGGGCACTGGCCAGCACCTCTGGACTTTTAAAGCTGGCAAAGAGGACTATATTTGCACATGAACTGTCCATAACCAGCAAGAACATTTCCTATGCGGCCCTGCACATGACACTTTGGATGCACCTTGCTGTAATGAGGAGCTGTGCGGGAACAGGCGCAGCACAATCGCCCTAGAACGAGTCTAAGAAGAGCCTTGTTTGCTCATTCATGTTCTCAATTGTATTGCCCTATTGCCCTGTTTAATGACCTTTGAGCAGCAACCTGAAGGCTGCCTGCTCATGTACACACACATGCACACACAAGCGCGCTGACCAAAGCACCACTCATCACAACAAAATGGGGCACATACACACACTGAACAGACTCACAAGCTCCAGCACCAAGAAGCACCACTCACCGCGACAGAATGGGATCTGACAGCTCCACATTCTCAGCAAATGTCTTTGAAGGGTCGTAGCGCCCGCCCACAGGGTTAGCAGCAGCAATGACAGAGCAGCGTGCTTGGAGCTGCGTCACGATGCCAGCTTTACTAATGCTGATGCTCTGCTGCTCCATAGCCTGAAGTGTGTGTGGTCAAGTGTGTGAGTGTGTGTGTGTGTGTGTGTGTGGTCAAGTGTGTGTGTGTGTGTGTGTGTGTGTGTGTGTGCGGATATTTGTGGGAACTCTTTACTCCAGGGTTGGGAGAGTGATACAATGAAAGATTTTAAAATGTATTTTCTTGGGCGGAATTTGCGGAAGTAGGCCACAAGTTGCAGAAATGCGTGTGTATGGCTTGTAAATAGGCAAGCTTACAACAAGCAACTGCCTCAAGCTTTGTGAATCCAAAAATTTCCAGTGAGCCTCAGACTACTTCAAATGTGTTACTCTGAATAGGCAAGATCAAAAGAGAGCTGTTGCCTACTTTTGTCATGGATTCACTGATTGTGCTCATAAAATGATGGATTAAGTGTGCAGGGCAGCGCCCTCCAAGATTTGTAAAGCAAGCTCAACCGGCCCCCTCATTGCATAACATCCACAGATCAAGAGACAAGGCACCTGACCCCCCACCCCTGCCCACCTCGTGAATGGACACCCTGTCCTGGTCGTTCATCTTGTCAAACTCGTCGATGAGGCACAGCCCCTTATCGGCTAGCACTAGGGCACCTCCCTCCAGGGTCCACTCCTTGGTCATGGGGTCACGGTGCACAGAGGCAGTGAGACCCACCGCTGAGGCTCCTTTGCCTGCGTGCATTGCACAATGCCACAACGTCCTGAGGAAATCGTCATGCTGTATGCCAGCAGAACGGCAGAATGGCTGCTTGGCCATGGCATCATGGTTGACAGAGGCAGTGGACTCGCACAGCTGAGGCTCCCTTGCCTGCTTGCAATATACACGATCGCATACAATGAGCTACATAACGTCAATTAGAGCTGGCCACCTAGGACTGTTGTCCTGGAATTACAATGTCCTGGAACTGTCATGCTCAACAACTGGAGTCTAGGGGTAGTTTTTTGGTGGCAGGGTTCCGGTGTAACGACAGAAGCAACGAGACTCAAAGCTGAGGCCTGCTTTGTCTGTGTACGTCGTTCACCAATCAATGCCTTTAATCAATACACAAAGTAGAGCCGTACGTGCACGTGCTCCATTGTATTGTGCAGTTCTGGAGAGTGGCATGCACTGCAGCGCACCTGTTGTGTACACAGCACGCGCTGCGGTCTTCTCCATGTACTTCAGGAACTGCAAAGCAAGGACAGAACAATAAAAAAATAGCAAGCATATTCCATTTTTGAATTGCATCAGGGGAAGACAAACTTGTAAGGATTAAGGATGTAAACACTGGAAGTAGCTGCAAGGCCCAAAATTAGATGATATGTGCAGCAGGTGACACCGCAGGCAACAAAAGGGCATAGCGCCAAATTTGAAGCTTTTACATACGTGTTTTACATAGGACACCAAAGCCCGCCTGCATACACCCACACGCACAAACACAAGAAAAAACACGCACGCAGATGTGCGCGTACATAACCACACGCACATACTCCACCCACCCACCCCCCCCCCCCCCACACACACGCATACTCACACAAACACACGCCACAACAGAGGGAGCACACTCACCTGTGACTTGGCCACACCAGGGTCCCCCAGCAGCAGCATGTTGATGTCACCTCTGAGGCGGTATGCTGGGGAGGGGTGCTTTTCCTGAGCGCAAGAACACAGGAAGCGCAGAGGACGTGTTCAATCAGAGCCAAAGGAATGGTAAAGAAAGGATATCTTGATGTCGGAGCCAATACACAGAGAGAGGGGAGTATTTCTAGCAGAAACAATGGAAGCACGACGGGAAGGGAAAGAGGGAAGGCCCAAAGTGTGTTTAAAGTGGAGCCTTGTGTTTGAACAAACGCGCTATCAGAAAAGTTTGACTTCAGACCATCTTTTGCAAACTCGAACCTTGGATATTTAATGCTCGGGTTTCTTAAAGTCACTTTGGTTTCTCTTGTTGTCCAGAAGGGCGAAAGTTGTAGGAAGCAAAAGATAAGTCTCTGGGAGCTTCATGCAACACATATATTGCCTGTTTTCAAAGCTTTACAACAGAGCCTTTGCCCTGATCAAATGTTGATGATCAATGATGCTGTGAATCAATACTGGATTTGACAGCTTTGCCCTTTCACGTACTGCCCACAAATGCTCAATTAGGCACACCCGATTCTTAAATCCTAAACTCAGGGTACCCCAAACCTTAAACCCTGATGTTCGGCTCAAACCACTTCCCCTTACCTGTCCGCCGAAGAGGGCCATGGCCACTCCTGTCTTAATGAACTCGTGGCCATAGATGGAGGGAGCCATGGACTTGATGATGCGCTGGCCTGCGCAAACAACACATCATATAAATGTTTCATTGATGTGTCGACAAGAGTGCATCGAGCGCTGGACTACACACTGATGAAAACTGAGCAAATTGCCGTTCAACCTGAAGCAAGGTTGACGAGTGCATATAGGATATGTTTACTAAGCCTGCACTTGTCAGGTGGTTCAAAAGGAGTGCGCATGGCACTGAGCTAAAGCAAACATTCCAGACAACGAACATGCAGCGCTTCGTGCTAAGGCCCTCAACTAGTGCTGTCATCAGTAGCTCAACCTTTCTCAGTTAAGAGGAGTACAATACATATACTCAGCCACCTGAAGCAAACCCATGCCACGCATGCTGCAAAAGCACCCAATGCATGGGTCCTCAGCAAGCGCAAATTTGGACTGCTTGACTCAATTAGGAAGAGGAGTGAAGTCCTCAGCTCACAGCCAAATGAAGCAAAGCACGATGCGGCGCTCACCGATGCGTGGGTCCTTGGCAAGCGCTGTGATGTTCTGCTTGTCCTCGTCGGTCAAAGAGTACATGGAGTAGATGTCCTCCTTGCGTGCCACGTAGTTGGCCTCGATGTGCGTGGAGAACACGGGGAAGGAGTTCCTGACGTTTAAGCTGGCGTCATAGCCGTACACAAACACGCCTGCATGCGAGAGCGGGGCTCACATTTCTGAAACTATTCAGCTCAGAAAATGCGTGCTGAAAAGCAGCCTCAGGGTCCTTTAAATACAGGAGCGAGGAGTGTTTACAATTTCTGCCGATAGGTGTGAATCAGCAGATGTACATGCAGTTTGATGTGTGTGTTTGCATCAGTAAATATGCTCGCAGCTGTCAAGAGCGAGGGTCACCAGGCTGTTGCTGAACAAAAGCAAAAGAGCGCCTTGCAATCTTTGACACCCTCAACCCTTAAGAGCACGGCACACCCCTGTCAGAAAGTGATGGTGCATCCCCAGAAACATGTGAAGCAAAACTGACTGACAGAACAGGATAACAACGGCACACCAATCCTGTGCACCACGCCCACCTGTAACATCCACCTCCTCCCCCGGCCGAGCGCAGTCAATGAGGTCGTTAGTGAGCACCACCTCCTTGTGGCGGGGCAGGCGGCCTGCAGGCACAGAGCCTGGGCTTTCCTGGAGCGTGATCTTCTGGTAGTCGCGGTAGATTGTTTCTGCGGTGTTGATCTGCGTGTGTTTGTACGTGTGAGTGTGTGTAAAGTAGGCGAGGGAGTCTATTCAAAAGTTGCATGCTGTACATGGTGTAGGAGTAAGCTAGATTAAAAGGGAGAGGGGGGCCATGGTGGACGAGAAATCTATCTGTGGTCCTGATCTGCATGTATGTGAACAGCGTGCATGAGAGGTCTGCTTCAATTGTGCGCACTACCATGGAACAAGACCGGTAGCATGTCAATAGTTGCATTATATGTTGGTGGTATCCCTGGTAATGCCCTGGTATCCTGTGCCAGCAGCTGCATGAATGGCAGGTGACAGAAGGTGGAGGAGTGAAGAAGCTGCAACCTGCGTATGGTACAGTGGCAGCTTCCGTGCCTGCGCTGTCCACTGTCCGCTATTTCTGAGCATGGCAGGTTTGAACACCTCACATTTTGGTGCTCACATGCGTATGGCCCCAGCAGACACAAGCAGGCGTCACTCATCTCTCACCGTGAACGGGCCTTTTGAGCTGCAAGACGGGCAGTTGGATGGCTTCACCTCCTGGTCAGAGTTCTGCATGTACAGTGAGGAGGGAGCAGCGCAACGAGTGAGGAAGGCAATACAGATGCCATTTATTGCCTTTTGACAACGTCAAATCCTTGGACAGATGTAGGCATACGTGGATGATCAGTCACTGGGCTGTGGGAAGCTGTGCCATGCTGTAGGCATGCAAGCTATAATAGGCATGCAAGCTACGCATAATGTCAAGGATGGGAGAGAGTAGTCAACGCAGTTAAGACCAGTTGGAAGTGTACTCTTATGTGGCAAAAGAGGGGTCTCGGTTCGATCAGGCTGCACATCGGGAAGACAGGTTTAAATTCACAGCCCCCAATCAAGCCTACCTGCGTGAAGGGCCCCAACAGGTAGCCACACTTGTTGCAGTCAAACTTGACGACACGCAACTGAGGGAAGACTGAGGTGCGACGGGTGATGACGCCGTGCACGCGCACGAGGCCGTTCAAGTGGTAGTTCCTGCGTGTAGGGATAGGCAGGCCAGCGTTATGGTACACGAAATGTTGTACAGGGAGATGAGCAGTAGAGAAGACAGGGGTGTGGCGTGTAATGACGCCGTGCACGTGCTCAAGGTGGTTTGAGACGTCATTCCTGCAAGCACCATCAGCGAAGTTTATGTACAGGGGTGGTGGCATGATGAGCGTGTAATTGCTACGACATATTGAAAGAAAGCGGAGAATAAACTGGAAGAATGTCCCTTATTACCCAATTTATTTTAACCAAGGCACTAAAAACTGCATCAACTGGCAACCTTATTGATTCCTGAAAGAACTAGAAACCTCCAGCCAGCTCCATTGCACAGAAGTACTCAGCTTGTACTCCCAAACACACACCACTTTACAAAGCGAGCGTAGACACCCGCACACGCACATGCACATGCAGGCACAGACGCGCACGCGCACGTGCACGCACAGGCGCATGCATACACACAACAGATACGTACCGCAGGTCTCTGAGCTTATCTGCCACCGGCAGCTCCACGATGCGAACAAACACTTCAAACTCAGACTTTTTGGTGATCATGTGGAACTCGGCCTCGCCCTCAAAAAGCTCAAGCACCACCTCCCGAGCAGCCTGCACATGAAGCAATATTCTAATACAGTCATGTTGCATGTTCATGCGTGCTCAAAGCACAGTGTACTGATCGGCGAGAATGTGCCCTTAGCAAGAATCACGAGGATTTGAAGCAATTTCTGCACACACATGCACACACTTATAAGAAACGCACATACACACCCACCTGGCTCATGAGGTCCAGCATGAGACGTGGGGCATCTGCCATCCACATGGACAGCAAGGGGTGCTGCTTGCTCAGGTGCAGGTATTTGACCTCCAGGCTGCAGCGGCTATCTGCAAACAAGGGTGGTCAAGGTGACGGGGGCGGGGAGATGTGAGCGATGCCGCAAATGATGGGAGGAAGTTAGCAACACAGAGCGGTAGATTGTTTTATTTTGTGTGCATGCCCATACAGGCGTGCGAACACAACACTGTGCAGGCACTACATACAATAGCACACCAGCCAACCTGCAAGTGGCCTTCTGCAGATTTTCTCGTCACACCCTAGACTTAGATACCTCACCAGACAAAGGAAACAGTCCCACCTGACACAACCGAAACGGGCTTGTGCTTACCCCTACACCTGTGAGCATGCATCTGCCATGACCCTCACAGATCCACTTGCTGTGAAGTCGCACTCCGTGTCGAAACAGCTCGCCCCTCACATATTCACACTGTGCCACCCTACATATGCTCACATGGAACATGTACGAACACACACACACACACACTCACACCTGCCATCATGTCCCGGATCCGTTTAATGTAGAATCCGGCCTTGCGTGGGCCGGCGTTGGCTGCAGCCCCGCCCTGCTGCCCTGTCTCTTGGGCTATAGCTTCCTCCTCTGTGAAAGTCCTGCAGCAGGACATACACACAAACACACAGTCAATGAGTGCTTAAAGTTGACGCTCAAAGGATGTGCAGCCCGGATAAACCAACTACCCTGATTTAACGCATTACCTTCCAACTGCTTCAAGCCGTCTTGCCGACTCTCTTCAGCTTGGCAAGAAGCAAGAAGAGCCAGCAATTTTCAACAAATTTTTCTACCGTTTGGACGATGGGACTGCTTCCCTCCAAGTGTCATGGGCAGACCCCTGCTCTGAAACAGCTTGTTCTATGTTACATGCAACATAGCAAAAGCCCCAGAGATACGCACTTGAGGAACTTGCGGAAGCGACGCCGCACTTCGCCGGACACCTCATCCTGGGCAATCCAATCAAGCAGCCGGCCTCGTGGCTCCTCGATATTGACAGGCACAACCTGGGCAATCGTGAGCGTCCAGTTGTGTGTGTGTGTGTGTGTGTGTGTGTATGTGTGTGTGCGCGTGGGTGTGTGCACGTGCATAAGTACGTGTCACGTGTAGAATCTAGATTGAAGTTGGCATTAAGTTCAATACAGTGTCGTCACTCGGGCACTGTAGAGGCGGGCAGGAGAAGGCATGTGCAGGTGAGACGTGTCCTCACACATTCCTCCTATGCGTGCCTAATGTCACACACGTTTGGAAGCATGACTGTTTAAAGCATTCCCCTTACATCCTTTTAAAGATTTCACTTCAAACAATGTGACCCTTTAACGATTTTACTTCAAACAAAGCGAACGCATGTGTCTGATGGTGCTGGTTGTGACAAGGCGTCTGGTGCTGCTTCCAGGTGTAAAACAACCTGCAGGCGCATTGATCTCCGCTCAAGCCCCATCCGTCCGTCCACCCGCCCACCTACCTCAGGCTCTTCAGAGTAGGTGGTGCCAAAGGAGCCGCGCCTCTGCCGCCGCTTGCGCATCTCTTCAAAGTCCTCTGTCTCCCCGTCTGTGTCATAGCCTGAAGCGTGTGCAGGATGAAAAGTAAATCAGGCTACCTTGTGAGGGGTGCTGATTATGTGTGCGCATTGGCAATCAGCGGTCACATATTCTGTGCATTTCTTGGTTCGTGTTCGTAATTGGGTTTGTGTGTAACCGCGTGTGTGTTGGTGTAAGTCATATGTATGCATGTATGTATGTGCGTGTCAGAGCATGCGTATCTGTGTGTGCGAGCGTGCGTGCGTGTGTGCATCCATTTGTTTGTGTGTGTGTGTGTGTGTGTGTGTGTGTGTGTGTGTGTGTGTGTGTGTGCGTGCCTGTGTATGTGTGTATGCATGTGCTTGCGTGTGCGCGTTTGGGTGCGTGTGTAAACACGTACATGCTTGTGTGTGTGCATGTGTGTGTACATGTGTGTGTGTGTGTGTGTGTGTGTGTGTGTGTGTGTGCGTGCGCGCGCGCGTGCGCACGCGCGCATGTGTGTGTGTCTTAAGTGTGTGCGCATGCGTGCGTGCGTGTGTGTATGTGCATGTGTGTACATCTGTGGCACCGGTGATTGCATTTGATTGACACAATCAGGGTCAGCGCGCTAGAATGCTTCAGCTGTCAGCATGTGTTTCCCATTCCCCACCCGCAAGCGCAGCTGGCAAGGCCCGCCCCGTACGCACGCCTTCCCGCCTATCCCTTCGCTCGAGCTGTGCCTCAGCGGCTTGCCGTGCTGCAATCTGCTCGTCCTCGTTCAGCTCCTCCTGCTCCTCCTCGTCGATCCCCCGGGCATCGTATGCGTCCAGGTGCTCCATGGGCCGATAGTCCCTGTGGGTGTATTTGTATGCTTGTGTGTGTGTATGTGTGACGACCCTCAATGGGTACAGGAGAAAGGGAAGGGATGCAAGCCCGTTTTTGCTTCTCCCCTCCTCCTCTTCCACTGGGCTACTCACTGGGCCATGTTGTCCATGAGGTCCTCTCCCTCATCCTCCTCATCATCCCCAATGACCTGCTCCTCAGGCTCATCCTCCACCTCCTCGTTGTCCAATAGGCCTCGTGGAGGGAGATCGGCCTATGACAAGCAAGGAACAGCCAAGGCGTAGCGTGTGTGTGCATGTAATTGCTGAGTGCTGCACACAGGACAGAGACGGCAAGTCTTACCAAAACTCACCATTTCAAATTCAAATTAGGTTAGGTTAGCTAGCCAGGTAGAATGTTATTTGAAACAGTATATTATTTTACATCATCAATAGGGAGAAGGTGGATAATGATAGAGTGGTCAGATACCAATCTATTTGGCTGTAGGTAGTACGCACACCTCCTTGCCATCTCTTATTTCAATTAATTAATTCAGGAGACACGACCAATGCAAGCTCTCAGACACAGAGTAGTTTCTCACACATGATTCGTGAAGCCGTTACCTTCTCCCCATTTTGAAATGATGCAAGTCCCCCCCTTTCCCCCCCTTTTCCTACACGGTCAGGTAAATCGCTTTGCTTCTATCCTCCTGATGCACAAACTTGTTTCTGGCAGCGCTGGCAGAATTCGCACTGACAGACGGATGGACAGCAATTATGAGGGCTACAAAACTGATAACGACTGTGAGATTTGCCGGTAGCGAGAATCCAAGATGCGGGAGGATGAAGGCCCTTGAGAACCTTGCCGATCTGTCGTGGTGCTTTTATACAACGGGTTGGCGGCTTGTGTGCCTCACAATTTTTTAAACTAAGGATCCTGATCAGGCAGGACCAAATAGCTATCCTGTTATGTCCTGGCTTATTGGTAATTTTTAGCTCACACAGGAGGCAGGGGAATTTATTTTGAAGGAAGGCATGTATGCTTTTTGGGCTGGACCCCCCAGCCCCCCCCCCCCAAAACCCCTTCCGTTACTCCCACCCGGACAAAAAGGGTACCAATCTGCCCCTTTTTTAAACAGGCATCCATTTGCATACTCATCAAAAACTGAAACAGAAGTGTTGCAGAGTTATGGGGCAATAACTGAGATATGAACGCCGATGCACACGTGACCTACCAGGCACCCATAACTGGCTTGCACAGTCCCACATTGCTTCCATTTCTCCAGAAATTCACTGACTATCTCATGTTGGCACAGTCCTGTAAGTTTGGGGGAAATTGCTGCTCCATTGGCTTGACTCACCCCGCGGCCTGCACCCGAGCGCGTGTTCCTCTTACTTTTGGACATGTCCATAGACTCCCCCCTCCCCCCCCCCTCCGATTCGACCCATACATATATCAATCAACAGTTTTTGACGAGAGGATTCCGAATATGCAATTCTTAATCGATTTGACACGTGCCGTCCATAAGTTACACAAATGCCTGCCCCTCCTGGCACACAGAGAAATAAATCAAATGACATGCTCATAACTATCAGCGGGAAAAGAACTTCCTCACTAGGCTCCGCTTGCTGTAATCATCAATCTGGATACCAATCTGACTGAAACGTGCTCTCATATTCACTTGAAACACTCAACTTGAAGTACTCTTTCCTGTTCATTTGCCACAAAGGAGGCACTCTTTGGAATTCTGCTAATTGGCTTTTTGTGTGCTTATAATTTCTCAATTGGCAAGGAGATTCTAATAGTTTTGCAAAATAATTGATAGCACAAGGAACGGCCTGGCTTATTTTACGGCTGGTAATGACGCGGAATTTTGCCTTCATAGATTCAGGTCATGAAGTCAGAGTAAATAAACTATACCCGTCTGTTATCTTGCCAATAGACACTACAGCAACTTGAGCAACACCATATCAAAGCCAAGGGCGTGATAGATGTAAAATGTATACAGGCTATATGCTATATAACGAAACAACATAGCTCATAACAGTCTGATGTGTTGCAATAACAAAAATACCTTTTTAGAAAAGTAGCAAAGCTGTACATCATTCAGTGCAAAATTAGGGCACACTGTGCTTTAGAGTGGCAAACAGACGCCAGCTACAACAGCCTCATAACATCCATTAAGCATCGTAAGCACTCTTGACTGTTACAATGCACGAGAGAGTTAAAGGGTACAGATTCAGAGGACCAGGGAAAATCCTGCATATTGTTGCAGTATTTTTACAAGGCCTCTAACAAGTACTCAGCCGCTCAGCGGACCAGCATCCTCACTTGTAATCTCTAGGTCACTGCGAGGAAGGAGGCGCATTTTCCCACGCAGGCTGACCAGCTCCTCCACTGCCTTCCTCTTGCGACTGACAAGGACCTTCAGCTGCTGGAACTACTGACTGTGCGGCCTGCTGCCACCGTACATGCATTCGCCATTGAACAGCTTCAAATTCACAAGGCTGGCAAGTCTGAGGCAGCTGGCGAGGTTAGGACCTATTGCAGATCGGTCCAGCCTCACTGCAAGCAAGGGAGGCTGACCTGAATCAAAGGCCTGGCAAGCGTAGCACAGCTGGACCAGGAGTGGACATCTGCTGGGGGGCTTGCAACTGTCTTGTTGCCAGGTCAGAGCCTGCAGTGCGGCAGGTGAGCCATACCTTAAAGTAAGTAGAGCAGATTTAGGACAAGCTAAACTGGCCAAAATTGATTGTGTTGGACTTGTATCGCCGTTTAAAATGCAAGCTAACCCAAGGCAAACCTCAACCTAGCCAGCCTGTGACTATGATGTTGGTTATAGATCTTGCTGCACTCTTCAGCCACTGGAGTCTCATTGTGCATCATAACAGTATTTGCATGCTACCTCCATCGTTATCACCTGCAGCGCATCCGCCTCTCGCTCAGACACAAGCAGCACGCTGCCGTCAGAAAACAAGAGCAAGGCATTCACAGGGCGGAGGTAGTGGCCTAGGCATGCGCCACTGCCAGCAGGCTGGCTCACAGATTGCACGAAGTTCAGTGTGCAGTGAATTGTGGATGACCACGGGATGGAAGCCAGGCTGTTGCACGAAGACACATAGCGAGCGACCACGGTGGGCAGGGGCAGTATTTGGGTGGAGCTGCTGATGCTGCTAGCCGTGAGGGCTGTAAGTGCCAGAGAGATCTGCTTCCAGTCAGACTCCGAGTGCGGACGGCGTGCCTGAATGACCAGTGTGATGAATGACCAGTGTAATGAAAAGGCGTCAGAGCTTCTATTCTTCTAGCCTGAACTTTCACTGTACACAGTGCTTCGACAGCACGCAGCTACCGTGTGTTGCATGTGTCAGCTAAGACGAGTGACGTACCTGAACCTGCTGCTCCTGCTCTTCCTCCTCTTCCTCTTCCTTCTGTAGCTCTCGCTCACACTCGTCGTCTGCTCCGTGGGGGCTCGACACCACTTTGTGGCCCCTGCCATGGCATTCGCTGTGATGGTGCAGTGTAGCAACCATAGCTTGCAGATGCTGTGGCTGCTGAGCTCGCTGCTGCCGTTGCTGGATGAGAAGGCCGACTTCTTCTCCAACCCCTCGCTCCACCCTCGCTCCACCGTACAAAGCACGAAGCTCATACTGCTCCTGCTGGACAAATGGGTGCCCCTCTGCAGCAGCTGCCTTGCTGTCAATGAAATGCAGGCCCATCTTTGCATGCTCCAACACACCCTACAGAAGGGACACAAAGCAATTACCATATTAAAGATGAGCAGAGCAAGCTAGCTC
>Ga0307945_1002599_pt1:0-7500 | contig 14649 bp, 18 predicted proteins | sample OrgLakmetagen228_FD_201818 | JGI IMG/M metagenome (GOLD analysis project Ga0307945, IMG submission 201818) | Saline water microbial communities from Organic Lake, Antarctica - #228 | ecosystem: Environmental > Aquatic > Non-marine Saline and Alkaline > Saline | place: Antarctica: Organic...
GGAACGCGAAGCTGCCGATCATCAAATTACGTGCTTTTATGTTGAGTTTAATGCGAGCATATTTGCAAGCACGTTTCCTACCACGTAGATGCCCAGGAACGCGAAGCTGCCGATCATCAAATCATGTGCTCTTATGGAAAGTTTAATGCGCGCATATTTGCAAGCACGTTTCCTACCACGTAGATGCCCAGAAACGCGAAGCTACCGATCATCAAATTACGTGCTTTTATGTAAAGTTTAATGCACGCATAATTGCAAGCACGTTTCCTACCACGTAGATGCCCAGGAACGCAAAGCTGCCAATCATCAAATCACGTGCTTTTATGCAAAATTTAATGTACACATATTTGCAAGCACGTTTCCTACCACGTAGATGCCCAGGAACGCGAAGCTGCCGATCATCAAATCACGTGCTTTTATGGAAATTTTAATGCACGCATACTTGCAAGCACGTTTCCTACCACGTAGATGCCCAGGAACGCCAAAGCTGCCGACCACACGTTGTCGGCATCCAGGGCAGCGGTCACTCCCCCCTCGTAATCAATGCCCAGACCCTGGGGAGGAGCGCAAAATAATTCCAGGTTTGTGAATCCAGGATTCCAGGTTTGAGAATCCAGGATTCCAGGTTTGTGAATCCAAGGATTCCAGGTTTGTAGATCCAGGATTCCAGGTTTGTAGTTCCAGGTTTCCAGGTTTGTAAATCCAGATCCAGGTTTCCGGGATTGTAGATCCAGGATTCCAGGTTTGTAGATCCAGGTTTCCAGGTTTGTGAATCCAGACAACACTTAAAAAACATCTAAGAACCAAACATATTTCGACACCACACAGGCACAGGCATTCTTTTATTCAGAGGTAGTTTTTATACGACGTGTGACGGGCAGGCACGACTGGCCTCCCCCTGTTCTGATTGGTACCTATACCTGGTGATTGAGCTGCACTGAAGCATTAGGTTCAAGTGTTTGTATCTACAGGAGTTGGGGTAAATTCCAGTAAAAGGTCACTGAATATTAGGTTCAAGCCAGTTCAAGCACACACATTTACAGGAGTTGGGTGGACATTTCAGTTTTTGCTCACTGGAGTTTTAAGTTGAAGCGTCCATTCACAGGAGCTGGGGGGGACGATTCAGTGTACTTCAGACCGTTGGTATTTGCAAGCTTGAATCCCTTGGTGCAGCTGTGGTGCAATCATTATTTATTAATTGTGTACACCAGCATTTTAACCCTTTATCAATGCAGTAAGCTTGTGCTAGTGACAAGAGCGGATTGCGCAGTCGTGGGCTTATACAATCTGGTCGAGTAGGCCCAAATTTCCACACACACACACACACACACACACACACACACACACACACACACACACACACACACACACACACACACGCGCGCACACACACACGCGCACACACACACACGCACACACACACACAAGAGCACACACACACACGCACACACGCGCACGCACAAAACACACACACACACACGCACACACACACACACAAACCTTGAGCAATGCGGTAGGCCCGTGCTGCTTGCGTGAGCATCGAGGCATGACTGAAACCACCAGCAGGTAGTACCATATACCCCCGATGAGGTCAAACCTGAGAATGAAGCGGTGCATGCCAATGATGACTAACACACTGAGAGCACCAAGGCATCACTGAAATTACCTGCAGGTAGTACCATATACCCCTGATGAGGTCAAACCTGAGAATGAAGCGGTGCATGCCAATGATGGGTAACACACTGAGAGCACCAAAAGGCATCACTGACACCAAAAACGTGACAACAACCCCAGCATTTTACCCTTCTTACCTCGGTGAATGCGTGGTATGGGCCTCGGCCCAGAGTCCCTTGCAAACCCTCCAATAATACTCCAAATTTTCATTGCCTCGCCATGTAAATGCCCAAATATGTGCAACTACAGTACTCTAGCGTCCTGGTTGATCCCCTCTTGAACCAGGGCCTTACCTACCGCCTGATCCTCAATCTAAACAGGCCCTATCATACACAAAAACACAGATGGAATGCCATTGCCTCGCCATGTACACACCCAAGTATGTGCAAATGTGCAAATACAGTGCTTTTGCGCCCTGGCTGACTGATTTCTTCACCAAGGCCTTACCGCGTATTCTTCAGTCTGAACAGGTGCAGGTTCTTCTTCCCCAAGGCGACAGAACGAGCGGGGTGTGGGTACGAGGCCTGTGCACATTAAAATATCTGTTATTATATATATGTGCACATTCAATTATTGTAATAGGTAGTTGCATCGTGTATCTCTGTATCTCTAGTAACAGGGTTTTAAGATGCACGGGGCCTTCACACGTTCTGTGCCTCCTCACCATCACAGCGAGTAATTTCAAAGCAGGGTTAGACAATGCAAACAGCCTGTACATAAATTATATTCTACCACGCAAAATGTCAACCCATAGCAGGCTGTGTGTATGTGAACACCTGTTTCGAACATCATACCATGATACTCGAAAGACAGGGTCAATGATGCACGAGCCGGCACACTTTAGTTTCATCATCGCATCATGCGGCCCTAAACACAGGGTTAACAATGCACGAGCCACCACACTTTTCTTATCATCGCATCATGCATTAGTTAAAGCAGGGTTAACAATGCACAAGCCGGCACAATTTTTTCATCATCGCATCATGAATTTATTAAAGCAGGGTTAAACATTGCACCAGGCCTGCACAAATTCTGACAGTCAGAGCATGTAGCTTAAAATACATGTGACGAGCATGCACGAGAATCGGAAACTAAAAAATTTTGCAGCTCACAAAGGTAGTAACAAGAGCAACGCATGCTTGGTTTCATGACGCTGATCTGGCCAAGCCTCTACAGAGGTACGGTATTGAGTGTGAGCGTGCAACCTACACACATACCAAGCTAAAACTCTAAAAGAGCTACTCAGTTGGCATGTTTACGTAATGGCACATGCCAAGCACTCACTCACACAGCACCAAGTACTTACTTAACATACCTACACGGCAACACAAGGCAAGCACTCACTCAGCACACCACCAGGTTATATAGCGCATGTACACGGCAACACTCACTCAGCACATCACCAGGCAACACTCACTCAGCACACCACGTGTACACGGCAACACTCACTCAGCACACCACGTGTACACGGCAACACTCACTCAGCACACCACGTGTACACGGCAACACTCACTCAGCACACCACCAGGCAACACTCACTCAGCACACCACGTGTACACGGCAACACTCACTCAGCACACCACCAGGCAGGTTATATAGCGTATGTACACGGCAACACATGCCAAGCACTCACTAACACATCACCAGCTTACTCGGCAGATGTGCGATGCACACATGCCAAGCACTCACTCGACACACCACCAAGTCAAATAGCCCCACTACATGGCAGCACATGCCAAGCCCAAGCTGAACACAAGACAGCAGCCCACATGACACGATGATACATTTAGAGACCACAGGATATGACGAGAGCCCACATGGCATGATGATATATTCGGAGACCTACACAACACAGCGAAACACAGCCTACACGCAGTCCAGGCTTACACAGACACACACACACACACACGCACACACACACACACAGCCTGCACAGCAGCTCACCTGGCAGGTGTAGAAGCCCTCGTCTTCAGGGTTGACCTCAGTCTCTCCCGTCGGCGCCCTGACAGGCATGCCACGCTCAGCTGGTTGGCCAAGCCCAGGCTCTCCTGCTGGAAATACCAGGAATTAAATAAAGAAAGGCATCCTTTTAAATGTGCAACTCACAGCTGGTTGGATACGGTTCCGGCCAACCCTACTTACAGGCGGCTGGCCAGCGGCTTCCCTGTGCGTCACTTTAAAAGAGTTTTGCCGTATTAGAGTGCCCGGCTGCACGTTGCGGAGTGATAAGATACACGACACGCAGCTTTGGTATTGCGCATCTTGAAGGTGTGTCGGTTGTGTTAAGGAGCGTGCCACAGCCAACTTGAAATACCGCCTCTGTCCAAGGCTAGCTTGGGGTTAGGCTTGCATTTGCAAAATCCTGACTTTCAATACAAAATCAATGCTTGTATCATCTTAGCCTTGTGCAACTTGTCAGAGGTCACTACCTGTCACTACCTGTCATGCGTCACTACTCTACAAATGTCACTACCTGTCACTACCTGTCATGCGTCACTACTCTACAAATGGTCACTACCTGTCACTACCTGTCACTACCTGTCACGCATCACTACTCTACAAATGCCACTACCTGTCACGCGTGACGCGTCACTACCTGTCATGCGTCACTGCTCTACAAATGTCACTACCTGTCACTACCTGTCACTACCTGTCACGCGTCACTACTCTACAAATGCCACTACCTGTCACGCGTGGCTCGATTGCATGACTTATCATTAGGGTTGGCCAGAACCGTACATATGCACCGTATATCACCATATATTTGGTGGTTTCCCTGCAAAAGAACTCTGCATATACACCATATATATCTGGTTCTGGCCAACCCTACAATTGTACTGGCAGGCAATACACGTGCGCTGTGCCAGACGTTCGAACCTCACCTCCAATGGCGCTGCTGCTGTTCGGGGGTGCTGCCGTGTAATCTTGGCAGGCAGCAGCCTTGGCTTTTCCAGGGGCCTTTTGTGAGGAAGCCGCAGCATCTCCACCGTTGCAAGTCAAAGTGCTGCTGCCGTCACAACCAGGACTGCTGCGTGACCTGCATGGAATCAAGCCTGCGGCCTTTTCTGTCGCCCCCTGCTGCTGCTGCTGCTGCTGCGGCTGCTGCTGCGGCTGCTGCTGCTGTTGTTGCGACAGCGATTGCTGCTGCTGCTGCTGCTGCTGGAGAAGTCCCTTGTCTGCACGTGGTGGTTTGGAAGAGGGATGATCTGTGGGTGCCGGGCACCTGATGTCGTTAGAGTCAGGGATCCCTTGGTGTGTCAGTGGGGAGAGCTCCGTGGATGAGGGTTGGAGAAACAGGGCCTTGGACAGGCCCCCTCTCAATCGTGGCGTGGGGTGGGGGGGATGGATACCAGGGGATCTCATCACATCCTCCCCCCCTTTTTGCTGCTGCTGCTGCTGCTGCTGCTGCTGCGGAAAGCCCACCTGCTGGAAGCCCAGGTGCTGCTGTTGCCTTGAGGTTGCATTGGCCCCACCCCCGTTTGCACAAACCGTGAGTTTTTCTGGCCTGACATGGCCATTCACGGCTGTGTGCTTCCTGTTTGCTGCTGCGTGCTGTCCGTTGTCGTCTGCGTGCTGCTCATTTGCTGCTGCGTGCTGTCCGTTTGCGGCTGCGTGCTGCCCATTTGTTCCCGCGTCCTGCCAATGCACGGCTGCGTGCTGTCTGATGACGGCTGCGTGCTGCTCATTTGCTGCTGCGTGCTGTCCGTTTGCGGCTGCGTGCTGCCCATTTGTTCCCGCGTCCTGCCAATGCACGGTTGCGTGCTGCCCATTTGCGGCTGCGTGCTGTCTGCTGACGGCTGCGTGCTGCCCATTTGCTCCAGCGTGCTGCCCGTTTGCGGCTGATTGCTGTTCGATGACAGCTGCGTGCTGCCCATTTGTATAAGCGTGCTGCCAATCTAAGGCTGCTTGCTGTCCGTTGGTTAGGCCTGTGCCGCTAGGGGAAGGATCGTGCCTGTGCCCATTTACATTGTCGTGGGTCCAAAAAGGTGACGTATGCGCGCGGCTGCTGCTGCCTGCGCTGCTGCTGAAACCCTCACACGCAACATGGAAGCCAGCAAGATGGCTGAAGGGCTTCTGGGTGCGGTGCGCTATCGTAGAGTGGTGGTCGCTCACTTTGTTGCTTGCTGCGTGTGGGTGGCTGTACTGGAAGGAGGCAGTGTGGGAGGAGGGGTGCTGCGTGCGAGGGGGGTTGTGGGCGTGCATGAAAGAGGGGTCCCAGGAAGATCCAGAGGGATGCCACACAGGGGGGTCAGAGAGGGTGTGGCTCATTCGGTGTCCGAGTGCCGCAGTGGCGATGGTCCCTCCTGGGCTATCCACGTGCATACTCTCATTGCGTACATTGTGGGGGGCAAACGGCAGGGCTGGGGAGCCAGGAATTAGGCCCTTGAATTTACCATCCCACACACTACTGCCCACACCATCAGCACCACCATCACTCACACCAGCTGCTCCTTGCGTGTCCTGGGTCCATCTCACACACACCCCTCCTCCTCCTTGCCCACCAACAGCACCGCCGTCGTGCTCACCACAAGGTACCGCCGTGGGCGTTTCTGCATCGTCTACAGCAGCGACGTCACCGAGCATGCCCAAGGAGAAGGTGGGCTGGCAGGCTGAAGGCTCCTCCTCCCACGCACCACCTGCCTCCTCTGCCCCTGCTTCTGCTTTGGTGGGGCTGTCTGTGCCAGCTGTCAGGCCACGGAGCGAGCTGTTGCCAGCTGTCGGGCGTTTGGGTGTTGGGCTGACAGGCTGAAGGTCCCAGCTGTCAGACAACGCAGCTGTGGGAAGCAAGGCAGCAGGAGTCGCTGGAGGGGCAGAGCTGCTGCTGAGGGCGGCACTGTGCGTGTGGCTGCTTGCGTTAAGGGTGTTGTGGGCGTCGGCAGCGGGAGGTGTGACAAAGCCGTTGGAGATGGCAGGGGACATGCTGACAGGCCCTGTGAGTGCGCTCGTTGGGGTGATGGTTCTGCTGAAGGGTGTGTTGCTGGCAAGCGCTGAAGAGGGGGGCGGTGAGGTCGTGGAAGTAAGGAGAGGGGAAGGTTGGGGGGGGCGGCGTGGGCAGCAGGTGCAGGGGGGGAGGGCGTCAGCGCAGCTACGTGTGCGTGTGTGTGTGTGTCTGTGTACAGAGGAAGAGAAAATTAAGGATGTGTGTATTTACAAGGAGTAAGGAGTGGTATGCATGCATGTATGTATGTATGTATGTATGTATGTTTGTGTGTGTGTGTGTGTGTGTGTGTGTACAATTGTGTTTGTGTGTGTATTTGCGCTTGTGAGAGGAGCAAGGAAGTGGTGTGTGTATGTGTGGTGTGTGGATGCAATGCTCCTATCTTGGCACATCAAAGCATGGAGGTGCAGGAGCACCAACAAAGCAATAGATGGCTAAATTACACAACCATTTATTTTGTTAATTGTCACATAAGCTTGGCAGCTCACACAATCAAATGTTGTTCGCACACACATAACACACACACACAAACACAAACACACACACACACACACACACTCAAACACACACACGTCAACGCACAGTGCGGCAGTGGCGTTGGCTGCAGGGTCGTCCACAGCAGCAAACCGTGCAGGGCTGAAAATGTGGGTGGGATGCAGGAACGCGCCACCACCACCTTGACAAATAAAGTGCTCCGGGTCGAAGGTATGGTGCAACTCGCGCCGCCTGTGTGAGATGGTTGTGCCAGTGGCTTGTCGAATTGGAGCATTATGTTGAGATTACGGCCATATGCATGTGTGTGTGTGTACATGCGCACATGTGTGTATGTGTGATGACGCCTTGTTTTTCTGGGTACTGCACAGCATGTGTGTTTCAACTCATCTTTA
>Ga0307945_1002599_pt1:10000-14649 | contig 14649 bp, 18 predicted proteins | sample OrgLakmetagen228_FD_201818 | JGI IMG/M metagenome (GOLD analysis project Ga0307945, IMG submission 201818) | Saline water microbial communities from Organic Lake, Antarctica - #228 | ecosystem: Environmental > Aquatic > Non-marine Saline and Alkaline > Saline | place: Antarctica...
AAAGCCAAGCAGGCAGAAAAGTCGCACCTCACAAATATCAAGGAGTTGGGACGAAAGCATTCAAGTCAGAATTCATTCATGGTACGTGCAGTTTAAAAGCCATTGACTTTACTGGCAAAGAAAATGTATTGGCACATGCAGACATCTAAGGGTGTGCCAGCCTCTAGTCGAGGTTCGACGAGGCCCTAGGTGCATTACGGTTAGAAAATCACTTTTTGAAACTTGCGCGGATCGAGCCGAAAAAAATCAATTAATAAATGATAATCGTGACGAGACCGGACTGAAAAAAAACGTAGGGAGTGTTCAGAGAATCTCTCATGGTTCATTGCCTGGACAGGCGTTTATGCAGCAAATTGGCCGGAAATAAGTTAAATATATATATATATATACTCTAAATAATATTTGATAATATTAAGAAAATAATGTACAGATTACTGCCCGTTTGGGGGCGCCCAAGAAATGATAATCTGACATGACACTTCCCTGAACAAGACTGTGACATCGTGATGTGCCATTTTTCGCTTCTGCATTCCACAAAAATACTTAATACTATTATACAAAAACGCGGTCGATATTCCATAATTTCAGGAATTTCATGGAGTTTTCCCTGATTTCCCCCAAAAATGGACACCCTATTTGCTGTCTAGGCTTTGACAGCAGTGCCGTCAAGTCTCGACCTCGTCAAGCCTTGACTAGAGGCTGGCACACCCTTACTCATGACCAAACAGACACATAACTCACAGACACGTAACTCATGACGTAACTCACAGACATGTAAGTTACGAGGTAATTTATGACATAACTTACAGACACGATTCATGACGTAACTCACAAACACATAGACAAGTATTCATGCCGTAAATGCCGTAAAGGCGTCTTGTGACCAGACAGTAATTTTTGCATGGGCCGCAGTCACTCGCCAGCTTGCACACCCTTGCAAACACACGTACTTGTAGCACACACACATATAGATAGGGTTAGCCAGAACCATACATATATACCGAATGTTTGGTGATTACCCTGCCAAAAATACCGTATGTACATTGTATACAACGGCTCTGTCCAACCCTACACATAAACAAACAAGGTACCTTGTGGTGATGCGCGAGCACGAAGAGCGCCCCCCCAAAGAAATGCTGCTGCTGTCACTCTCATCACTGCTGCCTCCCAGGACCGAAGAGGGTGACCTGCAAGGAGGGGCACACACACACACACACACACACACATTCTTTAACTCAGCGATTGTTATGGCAGCACCAATACCCATCACGGAGGATGGGCAACCGGCAGGGAGGGGAACACACACATTTTTTAACTCAGCCATTGCTATGGCAGCACCAATACTTATCACGGTGGATGGGCAACCTGCAGGGAGGAGTACACACACACACATTCTTTGCCGCAACGATTGTTATGGCAGCACCACCCGTTGCGGTGGAGGGCAACCTGCGTGGAGGGGCACAGACACACACATTCTTTATTGCAACGGTTGTTATAACAGCACCACTCATCACAGTGGAGGGCAATCTGCAAGAAAAGGCACACACACATTCTTTAACGCAACGGTTGTTATAACAGCACCACTCATCACGGTGGAGGGCAATCTGCAAGGAAAGGCACACACACATTTTCTTTGACGCAACGATTGTTGTGGCAGCACCAATACCCATCACGGTGGATGGGCAACCTGCAGGGAGGGGCACACACACACACACACACACATTCTTTATCGCAACGATTGTTATGGCAGCACCAATACCCATCACAGAGGAGGGCGACCTGCGTGTGGAGGGGCAAACACTTTTTTATATTTGACGTATGCTTTGATAGCACCACCCATCATCGCTGTCTGTAATTACAGAGGCGGTCAACCTCAGGGTGTGGGCAGTGCACACCATGGAACACAATGTGGGTCTTTGTAAGCAATCTATGCGTTTGGCAGTTGGTTCTGTTTCTCTCCTAAACTCTTGAATAAAACACATGTGTACGTGTATGTATGTCTGTATATGCCTGTGTGCCTGTGTGCGTGCGTGCGTGTGTGTGTGTTTGTGTGTTTGTGTGTGTGTGTGTGTGTGTGTGTGTGTGTTTGTGTGTGTGTGTGTGTGCGTGTGCGTGTGTGCATGTGTGTATGTGTGTGTGTGCGTGTGTGTGTGTGTGCGTGTGTGTGTGTGTGTGTGAAATGTGTGTGTGTGTGTGTGTGCCATGTCAATCATCATGCAACCACGATCTCAAAGTGTTATTTTTTGTACATGTGCGTGCGATGACTCATTTTGTTCAACCTGCAACCGTATTTACCAACTTTCAGTTGCCTATGCTTCCTCCTTCAGACCTGAGTGCTATCGATGTTTATTTTGTTGGAGCGCCAGTTTGATGTATGTTTGCGTATACTTCACATTTTGTATATTACTTATATTTCACATTATGTATATTATGTATATTATGTATTTTTAACATATGCATAATGTATATTGGGTATTTTTAACATTTGTATATTTCACACACACTGGCATTAAAGGAGCTAAAAACAAACAACATACCGTTGGAGTTGCAAAATGGGTAGAGGTGTGGGAGCCGTCGTGGTTTTTGTGCATTTGGTTCCAGTGTCAGTGCCACTCCCAGCCCCCTTTTCAGTGCCACTGCTGACACTGCACCATGACTGCATTTTGGGTGTGTATGTGCGAGTATGTATGTGCGTGTTGTGTGTGTCTATGATTTTGTGCGCGTGTATGTGCACAAGGCTGCAAGCTTAAATTAGGTCACGTAGAAAGCCAGATTGCTGATTTACGGGCGTCCATATGACATGCGCATATGCACACGTGTGTGTGTGTGTGTGTGTGTGTGTGTGTGTGTGTGTATGCGTATGCGTATGTGTGTGTGTGTGTGAGTGTGAGTGTGTGTGTGTGCGAGTGTTTGTGTGTGCGTGTGTGTGTGACTGTGTGTGTGACTGTGTGTGTGCGAGTGTGTGTGTGTGTGTGTGTGCGCGAGTGTGTGTGTGTGAGTGTGTGTGTATGTGTGTGAGAGAGTGTGTGTGTGCACACATGTATATATGTTTCATTATGTATATGAGTGTGCTGTGTGCATGTGTGCCCACGTGTGTCGTATATCGTGAGCATGCCTTGCGTGCACATACTTGTGCCTGCTGTTGCTGCGGCTGCGGCTGCTCCAAACTCCCACTGCTGTCCGGGTCACAGTGCAGTTGCTGCTGTGTACGCTGCAGTGCCAGCTCTACACTGGTGCTACTGTCGAGCAGAAAGTCCCTATCACTAAAAGGGCTGCCACTGCAGTTCCACCTGCTGCTGCCTGTGTGTGTATGTATGTGTGTGCACGTATGTATATGTATATTCGTGTGGTACACATGTGTGGTATATTCATATATGCATATATGCATGTGTGTGTATATACATGTATGTATGTGTGTGTGGTATATACACGTATGTGTACATAAATGTGTGTGTGTGTGGCATATACATATATACATATGTGTATATACTTATATGCATATATGTGTGTGGTATATACATATCAGCATAGACCCACAGCAGGGACTGCACACTAGCCTCAATCAGCTTACACCTGTACTGCCGCTAAATGTTTCTACAGATGGTGGCCAGGGGGCTGCTGCATTCTATAACCAATACTTATTCAACTCATTTCGTCAAGTCATCTGGCTTGAATGCGAAAGCATAGTTTCATCAGCAAATAAGTCATCTGGCGTGAATCAAGTCATCTGGCTTGAATGCGAAAGCAAAGTTTCATCAGCAAAAAACCATGCACATGTCATGCATGCTAATCTTCACCAGCGTAGTCCCAGATAGACCTGTGGTTTTACTTCAATGGTATTACCTATGGCGAGCGGCGGACTGCTGCCGAAGGCCGGGAAGCCATAAGCACATGATTGCTCTGCTGCTGCTGCTGCTTCAGGGGCTGTTGCTGCTGCAGCTGCTTCTGGGGTATGCACGGGTGTGTTTGCAGGCAATGCCTGGGAAAGAGCCCCTGTGCTTCCCCACACCTTCCTCAGCCCCCTCCCTTCCGCCCCCTGCTTTTGCTGCTGCTGCTGCTGCTGCGATCGCTTGGATGGACGTCTGCTGGACGGCCTGGAAGACAGCGGTGCATGTGGTGAGGGACCTGCATGCTCCGCAACAGCTGCTGCTGCTGCTGCTGCAGGGGCCGTCCCAGCAGCTGCCAGGGTGTGCGTGGGTGCGTTTGTGGGTGTAGGTGTGAGAGTGGGAGCGGGAGTGCTGCAGCTTCTGCCGTCTTGTCTCTGCATGTTGCCTGGTTGTCCGGATTGGTCTGGGTGCCCACTAGGTGCGTTGGAATGAGGTGGGGCTTGGGGGGGGGGGCGGGAGGGGGGCTGGAAACTGTGGCGCATGTAGAAGTGCAGGTCACCTGCAAGCAAGCAGTTGGTGTGTCAGATATCAGTGAAACTGTGGCGCATGTAGAAGTGCAGGTCACCTGCAAACAAACAGTGGTGGGTGAACAGTGATGAGCGGAGAAGGCCCCGCCCCAGCACCAGCACCAGCCCCAGCACCAGCATAAGCCCCAGCACCTGCAGCACCAGCCCCATCCCCATCCCCAGCACCTGCAGCACGACAGACATGCGCCCCAGCACCTGGGGCACGACACTCCTGGACAGCACCTTGAGCACGACA
>Ga0307945_1002600_pt1 | contig 14647 bp, 11 predicted proteins | sample OrgLakmetagen228_FD_201818 | JGI IMG/M metagenome (GOLD analysis project Ga0307945, IMG submission 201818) | Saline water microbial communities from Organic Lake, Antarctica - #228 | ecosystem: Environmental > Aquatic > Non-marine Saline and Alkaline > Saline | place: Antarctica: Organic Lake...
GGTGTCTTGTTCAGTCTGGCCTCTTTCTCTTCTTGAAGCTGGCTTTTTATGCTATAGCTCAACTGCCCTCGCTGGCGGATATAGCTGTGTAACCCTTACCCTTACCCTTAGTGTGTTGTCGAGTTTGTCCCAACCGTATGTCGCTCCAAAAAAGAGATGATTAGATTGCTTCTCAAGCACCCTCAACAAACCTTGGATCTCTGCCACCACTTTCTTGGCAGTCTTGTGTGGAGCACCCGCTTTCTGGATGTCGTTAAGGTTGGACTCGGCGTGCGTGAGTGCCCTGTGTAGCGGCTTGTTGATCTCAACTAACCGTTCATGCCTCTCTTTTGCTGGACGCTTGTCGTTGAGGTTCTGAATATGCTTGGAAGCCAGCTTGACTTTGAACTTCTTCTTGCTCTTGTTCTTGCGGTGATATGCAGAGTTGGATTCGGTATCAGAGTCAGAAGAAGAAAAGGAAGATAAGGAAGAACAAGACAACGAATATGACGAGTCAATCCACAGTGTGGCTCGTTTCAGACTTCGTGTCCATACCCTTCGCATTGAAACCGCAACTTAGAATTCTACCTCTTCCCCTACTTGCGACTTATGTGAGGCTGATGATATTATCCAGGATGAAAAGCATGTTCTCTTTCATTGCACGCACCCTCAGATGATTTCTCTCCGCAGGAAATGGGTCCTTATTTCACAGACAGGACAGGATGTGTCTGCTTTTATACACAAGAAAAACAACAAACTCCTTTTTTTCATTCATGAACTTATTTTACTTTATGAACAGGCGAGCAGTCATACTTCTTGACTGAAGGCCTTTTTTTCTTGTAATCTTGCTGCCTGGTGGCTGTCTTAGAAGAGTCTGATTTGTCAACAGCTTTTGGACTAAGAGTGGTTTCTAGCATTCTCTTTCTGACCTGGAATTATTTTCTTATTTAACTCAAGGCCTTCACTTGTAAACCTTATAGTAAACCGCCTATCTTTCTCTTTAACTTATAAGCTGTTAAAGACTCCATCTAAGTTACAATAACTCAGAAAGCAACCAAGATAGCAAGTGATACAAGTATACAAGGCCTACGTCCGGTGCTGTGCACGATTACGGCCTAAGGCGAGGCGCAACGTCAAGGATGGCTCCGATGCATGCACCTCCAAGCAGCATGCTCCGTCTAGGGCTCCACCCCACATGGGCGTCCACCAAATTTGCGTTGTCTTTAAAAGGCATCTCTAGGGTCAAGGCCAAGCAACAGAAGCGCTCCCCAATCTGCAAACACGCGCGCAGAGATGTGCAACACGTAAATTGCTGCAGGCGCCAACAGAGTTGCACCGTACATGCAGGCGTACATGGCTCGAGACGTGTGTGTGGCTGCAGAAGTACAGTAGCGAGGGAGACAGCAGCCAGATATACCTTGGACATGATCAAGTGCAACTTAATGCAGAAGATCTTGTAATTAAAAACAATGTAGATCTTGTAGTAAAAAACTTAATGTAGAAGATCTTGTAATAAAAAGCTTCGTCAATGTATGGTAGGGAAGTTATAAAGTTGCCGTGCATGTTTAGCAAAAACCACCATCCCCCCTTCCAGATCAATGAATTGCACTGAACTATAAAAAGTTACCAAGGGATTTATGAGTGTACGAGCTAGGTCGCAAAAAGATAGTAGCATCTGAGGATTTACCAGGTCAGATGGACAGTAGCCATTATATGAATAGGGTGTTACCCAGTGCGGGGGATGGCAACGATGGCCATGGTTTGTTTCCTGTGTTCTTTCCTTTGAGCCCCAATGCAGAAGAGAGCAACCACTGCCAGCTTTTTGTGCACTGCACTCTTTGCTTGAACCTTTCTATGTCTATGGTAATGGACTTACAACAAGTTGAGGTTTGAGTGCAGTCAAAAGATCTTTTTGATTAATTTATTTGTTGGGATTTAAAGGTTGAGCAGCCATGCCAAGCTGGAGGCCTTTGTAATCCAAACTAAACTAAACTTTGAGTGCAGGATTTCTAGATTACAACATCTTCTCCAGAAGTGCCATCAACTCTTATCAGGGGCCAATTTCAGGTCAAGCCTGCAGTCCTCCTGAACTTCAAAATCACCACTTATTTTAGGTGGTGTAAGAAATGAATGGTACCCGGTACCAGAGTGGCTCCTTTTTCCTAAGTAATGCCGGTAGTGTGTCACTGCCTGCGTAGAGTGTCACTGCCTGCATATTTTTTGGATTCCTACAATACCAGCAGGTTCTCGCATAGGTTTAACATATCACCAAATAGCATACAGCAGTACGAGCATCAGACGCAGCCATCGTGTTTTCATCTGTTTTCATCTGAGGTACACCAGACACCGCCAGGTTGTTCCTTTTGCCCTACCCTTCTAAACAGATTCTTTGTGGGGCTCTGGTGATGAATACTATTGCTTTGTAATACATCACGGGAGTGTGGACTGAGATGGTTGAGTTTCTATGTATGTGCAGCAACCAGCTAGGCCAGGATGGGGCTCAAACAACCTAACAACTTGAGGCGAAGGTTTTTTCCTTCCAACACTTTTCTTGTGCTTTTCTTAAAACGTACATGCTGGTGCACTGTTGTAAGTCAAATGTTATACTTGAACTCAGCTTCCAATTTGTTTGCATGAACAGCATGGGTCTCTAATGTGGCGCTCCCTTCCTCCCCTTGGGTTATACATTCTGGTGTTCAGTTAACACGCCTGAACTGTTGTTGTGGCTTTCCATCAGGCTCTTTAATTGTATCAGGTTTTGCCTTTTCATAATCATTCATCACCTCTTACTCATTTTCCTAAGAGAACAATATGGCACTGGCCGAGACCAGTTCTTTTTTACAACCGTAAACGTTTACATTACGCTGGCTGATCCAGCAATGCCTATCAGCCCAACATATGTGGCTGCCGGTTATTCCCCTTTGTAAACCCTTTGTAAACCCTTTGTAAACCCTTTGTAAACCCTTTTGTGTTAATATAGCTTTGTGGGGCTCTGGTGATGTGAGTGCTATAGCTCTGGCGTAGAGAGGTAAGTACTATAGCTTTGGCTGATGTCAGCACTATAGCTCTGGCTAGTGTGAAATTTAAGTGCTATAACTCTGGCTTAGAGAGGTTAGTACTATAGCTCTGGCTAGTGTGAAATGTGAGTGCTATAGCGTTGGATGATATCAGCACTATAGCTCTGGATAATGTAAAATGTGAAGAATATAGCTTTAACTGATATCAGCACTACAGCTCTGGCTAGTGTGAAACGTGAATACTATAGCTTTGGCTGATATCAGCATTACAGCTCTGGCTAATATGAAATGTGAGTGCTATAGCTTTGGCATGTGTAATAATTAGCGGTGAGTCTTTCCTTAATGACTGCTGGTCGTTACCAGCTTGTTCAATCATAGGATTGGCTAAATTTGAAGGATAGGCAGTTAAAAAAAATGTACCGAATGGGCCAGTGTTGTGTGCCAGAACGCTATACAGATATAGCGTATATATACGGTGTACGGTTATAGGGTACGCAAATTATACAAAGTAGAACAGTACTTATACGGTGTAGGACCATGCATACGGTACGATTTATACAAAGTAGGACCATGCATACGTGTAGGACCATGCATACGGTGTAGGACCATGCATACGGTACAATTTATACAAAGTAGAACATTACTTATACGGTGTAGGACCATGCATACGTTAAAATACGGTGTATACATACGTTAGAATACCGTGTATACATACGTTAAAATACGGTGTAGGACCATACATACGTTAAAATACGGTGTAGGACCATGCATACGTTAAAATACGGTGTAGGACCATGCATACGTTGTTAATACGGTACGTTGTACGGTACGGCACGGTGCGAAAGGCTGAAAATTGGCTTTATTGCAGCAAAGGGTCATTTTTCCACAATACAATTGTTGTGACTAATACATCACCAATGCAAAACTGAGATGCATTTCCTACAGAAAACGCGCAAAACCACGGGGTGAAAAAGAACAAAGACGCAGTCCTGACTGGGAACCGAACCCTAGACATCCTTTTTCCCTGTAAAAAGGCAAATTACGGTCGACCGTATTAGTACGGTTTGGTATTTATCCTTTGACCGTATAATGTAGTTTTGGACTGTACCGTACCAGAACCTTACCTTCAAGGTAAATACAGTCTGAAAATGGAATTCCGTCGTCAAAAAATGGAGTTTCATTGTCAAAGCACAACAGTGAAAACCACACATACTTCCAGCACGAGAGATCCTGCTGTGTATTCACTGTGTGTACACTGCAAGCCACCATTTTTATTTTCAGCACGAGAGATTCTGTGCATTCACTGCAAGCCACCATTTTAATTTTAGCACGAGAGTTCCTGCTGTGCATTCACTGCAAGCCACCATTTTCATTTTCAGCACGAGAGATCCTGTGCATTCACTGCAAGCCACCATTTTTATTGTCAGCACGAGAGATTCTGTGAGTTCACTGCAAGCCACCATTTTTATTTTCAGCACGAGAGTTCCTGCTTTGTATTCACTGCAAGCCACCATTTTTATTTTCAGCATTGGAGGAGTTCACAGCACTCGGCACCAAAGCGGTCAGACCTTCTCCTTCGTTAATGTGGGGAGTGGGTTTTCACTGCCAGTGTAAGTTTTCTTTCTTTTTCACTATGGTGTGACACATAGCCATAGTGTGATACATAACTATGGTGTGACACATAGCTATAGTGTGGTACATAACTATGGTGTGACCCATACCACATGAGGCCCTAGGGGAACTGACCTAACCTACGAGTTCTTCACACCAGTCACAGGCAGCTCCCCCCCCCCGCCTGCAAACTAACCTGTTTGCTGCAGAGATCGAGGTTAGCCTTGCCAGGTGCGTCTTGAGGGTACCCATGCGTGGTCTGCAATTCACAGGCAAATCGGAGTTCCAAACGTGGCGGGGAAATCTTTGCCACAGGCTTGAACATTGAGGATTACACCACCGCTCAAATAGATCAAAATTGGTCGGGTTTCTGATTAGACAGAAACATCGCCACAGCTGGTTGACAAGACGAGGCTCGATGCAAACACGGTTTCATGTCCAGTGGCACTATCGTGTGAGAAAAAACAATAAGTAAATGCGAGCAGTGATGAATATTCCCCTCCCAAGAATAAGTGATGCGGCACATGGGTGCTTGTGGTGTGCTGCGCCCACACTCTGCTGTTTCCATCGCACTGCAAGAAATACTGCAAATGAAATGCTGTGCAGGCAGTAGCACCAAATGAAATGCTGTGCAGGCAGTCAGCACAAAACGAAACGCTGTGCAGGCAGGCGGTAAGCACCACTTCCCATGGTCATTGATGTGTCAGGCCAGGGTTGGTGCTTGTGGTGGGAGCTGCTCCCACACTTCCTGAGCCGTTGCTGCTGGACATGTACTGCAGGTTTTGTACTGCAGGTTTTGTACTGCTGTGCACTGTGCAGTAAGCACTATGCACTATGTACTATGCACTGTGCTGTATGCAGTATGCAGTATGCACTGTGCAGTGTGCACTATGCACTATGCACAGCGCCCTATGCCCTATGCACTATGCACTGTGCCCTATGCACTATGCACTGTGCCCTATGCACTATGCACTATGCACTTTGCACCAGGGTTGTTTAGTTCGATTTTTTGGGAGCAAGGGTTCGATAAAGTTCGATAAAATTCTAGAACCCTCGAACTGTTCGAGCAGTTCGATGTGCAATTTCGGAAATGGAGGATTTTGCTGGTTCCTGTGGTCATACTCGTCCAAAACATGCTTGAATCGTCTTTAATGCATATAAAATATATTATTTATAGTCAGTACACACAAATTCAGAACGTTTGACGGCCATCTAAGGCTTGTTCCTGTATTTTTGACTACAATTCGAAAAAAGGGCATAAAGTTCGACGAACTCTTAATAGCTCTTGAACGGCATTTTTGGGGTTCGTTAAAATGCGTGAAAGTTTGCGAACCCAAACTTTTGACCAAACCCCGAACTGAACAATTCTGCTATGCACTATGCACTATGCACTATGCACTCTGCACTATGCACTATGCACTGTGCAATATGCACTATGCACTGTGCACTATGCACTATGTACTATGCACCATGCAATTTTCAGTATGCACTGTGCACTGTGCAGTATGCACTATGCACTGTGCACTATGCCCTATGCACTATGCACTACGCACTATGCAGTTAGCACAGCTTCTTCAACCTATTGACTGCCACCGCTGACAGATGATGTGTGTTCTAAAGTCATGACTGCCACCGCCGACGGATGATGTGTGTGTTAGAGTCATGACTGCCACCGCCGACAGATGATGTGTGTGTTAGAGTCACAATGTTTAATGGTGTGTCCTTCAGAGGTGTGAGATGTGGTACTGAGAGCTATAGCGCATTCTCCAGAGTGAAGCAAGGAAGCAGTTGGCATTATTGCTCGACACAGACACACTATATAGTGTAGAGCCCCCTTGGTAGTACTGTACAAACTGTAGAGCCCCTGTGGTACTGTACAATCTCAGCCCCAGATCAGGAACACAAAGAGAAAAGCCTAGGTGTCAAGTGGCAAGCTAACCGTGCAACCACGTACCCAGGCAGGGTCGGCCAGAGACATGTATATACAGAGTACATGCGGTATTTTTGGCAGGGAGTTCACCAAAAATACGGTGTATATACATATGGTATTTTGGCAGGGAAATCACCAAATATATGGTGTATATATATGGTATTTTTGGCAGGGTAATTACCAAATATACGGTGTATATACATATGGTATTTTGGCAGGGAGTTCACCAAATATACGGTGTATATACATATGGTATTTTTGGCAGGGAGTTCACCAAATATATAAGGTCATATTCGTACCACATGCAAACACGTACGTATCAGCGCACATTTTGAATACAGCTCTGACTTCCTGTGAACAATGTTTCACATCCCAAACAGCAACAATTCAATGTCGAGTCAATGTTTACACCGTCAATTCATATCTATTCAATTTGATTTGATTCAATTCAATGTTTACATCGTGTCAACAGAGGCACTGCAGCGTTTGCGCCAACTTTCTTTCCCGTCCTCGTGGCTGGATGCATGCATACTTGGAAGTTCAGGCTGTGTGTCATGAAGGATGATCAGAATCATTGCAACCATTGTAACCATTGCAACCATTGAAACCACGTACTTGGAAATCAGGGCTGTGTGACATGAAGAATGATCAGAATCATTGCAACCATTGAAACCACGTACTTGGAAGTCCAGGCTGTGTGACATGAAGGATGATCAGAATCATTGCAACCATTGAAACCACGTACTTGGAAGTCCAGGCTGTGTGACATGAAGGATGATCAGAACCAATGCAACCATTGTTACCATTGCAGCCATTGAAACCACGTACTTGGAAATCAGGGCTGTGGGTCATGAAGGATGAGCAGAAGGCATCTTGCAGGCCCTTCATGCGAGGAGAGAAGGATGGGATGCCGTCCAGGCCAGCGACAAAGCAGTACTGCGTGTATGTGTAATTGTGTGTGTGTGCGCATGTATGTGTGTGTGTGTGGTGTGTGTGTGTGTGTGTGTGTGTTTGTGTGTGTGTGTTTGTGTGTGTGTGTTTGTGTGTGTGTGTGTGTGTGTGTGTGTGTGTGCGTGTGTGTGTGTGTACATATACGCAGTACTGCGTGCATGTACACACATGGTGTTAGATTGGTGCTGTACACACACAGTACTGCGTGCATGTACACACACATACATGCGCACACACACACATACACGCGTGCGCACAACACACACACCAGTGTTTCTATTAAGGATTATGGAAAACCTTGATTTATGTTACCCTGCAGTTTGGGAATTTGAGAAATTGTGTTCTCCTATCTTTTTTCTTTTGCTGCCTCATCCCGCTGGGAGGCCGCAGGCCTCCCGGCATTTGGTTTTATGTTATTCAGCTGTAGGTTGTGAAAAAGCTTTTGCATTAACACAAGAAAGTTTGTCTGTAGTGCATGTTGGGCAAACTGTCCATTCAAACTGAATTGTTCATCATTTATTTGATCCCACGGTGCTTCCTAGCGTTGAGCCACTCCAAATGGCCTGTGGATAAGGGAAGGTCTCTACGCTTAATGCTGAACTCTAAGACCCTTGTGCGCAGCACGTCAAGTGCTGTGCATGTTTACATGTTGTGCTGGGGGTTACGGATGTACCTGAGCGTGCAGAACATACGCGCATCCTCCACTAACAAGTATATACGGATGTACTTGAGCGTGCAGAACATACGCGCATCCTCCACTAACAAGTATATACGGATGTACTTGAGCGTGCAGAACATACGCGCATCCTCCACTAACAAGTATATACGGATGTACCTGAGCGTGCAGAACATACGCCCATCCTCCACTGACCCTGGCACCATTACCATCACCGAATCTGCTACCTTAACCCACTCCCCAAACCTATCTTGCGCCTCTGAGCGCGAGGCTTCTCTAACACTTTTTGGCGAGAGAGGGGTTCGTGGGGGAGGCTGTGCTGGAAAGCCCTTTTAGGGCCACAGATCCGATTTACATGGGGGCTCCTCGACACCCCCAAAACCTTGATTTCACCTCGATTACAAAAGTCAAAAACCCACGTTTTCATATTGATAAATATGGTATATCGACTTACAATAAGCATGACACATACACAATGGTAAACGTAGGACGTGTTAATCGTAATAGCAAAACAAGAGCATCAGGACTGGTCAGCTGGCGCAAACTTGCGGATGCAAAGCAGAAGGAAGCAGAGGAGGAGGTACTTGATAAGGTGCCTTTTGCAAACAAAAGCAGAGGTGCGTAGACAAGCTGGTAGAGGGAAAGGGCGGAAGAGGAAAAATAACTTTTTGTTCTTTTCCTCTTACATTTTACAGGAACGGAGAAGACAAGAGGTAGAGCCTAAACATTCTATGCATGATAGACGTAGGCAGGATGATTAGGGAAATCCATTGCATCACGAACCTCAGTTGTACGATACTCTACGATAAGAGCCATTTGGGCTCCACGCTGCTCCACGAATAAATTATTAGGGCAGCATTGTGATCGTTTTGCCAGCCTGCCATTCAGTCCATCTACTTAATAAACAAAGCAAGAACAGATGAAGAGATGTTTATAAGACAGGAGAATGTATTTTGCTGGCGATGAAGACGGCTTACGTCAATGGCGATGAAGATGGCTTACGTTAATGGCGATGAAGATGGCTTCCTTTAATGGCGACGAAGGCAGCTTACGTTAATGGCGACGAAGATGGTTTACGTTAATGGCGATGAAGATGGCTTACGTTAATGGCGATGAAGATGGCTTACGATAATGGTGACGAAGACAGCTTATGTTAATGGCGACGAAGATGGTTTACATTAATGGCGATGAAGATGGCTTACGTTAATGGCGATGAAGATGGTTTACGTTAATGGCGACGAAGATGGCTTACGTTAATGGTGATGAAGATGGCTTACGCTAATGGCGATAAGACGGCTTAAGTTAATGGCGATGAAGACGGCTTGCGTTAATGGCAAAGAAGATGGCTTACGTTAATGGCGATGAAGACAGCTTACATTAATGGCGATGAAGATGGCTTACGTTAATGGCCTGTCAGCTGTGAGTTGCGGATGCCCACGTGCAAGGAAATGACCCAGCACGGCCTAGCTCCGTTGTTTTTCCCAGTGGCTCATCTCTCAGTGCCAATTATACAGCACAGACCAAAAGCCGTCCAGTCATGACTTGTGTATGCATTCGTATAAAAAAGTGACTCAGCACGCCAAAACTTGCTCTCTGCTCATTTTTACCGGCAGCTCTTTATCACCATGCACGTCCAGCATGCACCTTGCTCTCTGTTTTTTCTTACCGTGCACGTCCAGCATGCACCTTGCTCTCTGTTATTTCTTACTGTGCACGTCCAGCACACACCTTGCCCTCTGCTCATTCTTACCGTGCACGTCCAGCATGCACCTTGCTCTTTGCTCATTCTTACCGGCAGCTCTTCATCCCCGTGCACGTCCAGCATGAAGTCAACTCCTTCTGCGGTCATGGCCTCCAGGGTGTGGTACACTTCTGGTGCTGTTGTGGGGTCTGTGTCCTTCCACACCCTGCAAAAGTGGGTGAGAGGGGCACGGATCAGATTGGGCACATACAAAGGATGACAGATCAGAAGCTCAGGTTCAGATTGGGCAAGTACAGCGCAAGAGAGATCAGAAGCTCAGGTTCAGATTGGGCAAGTACAGCGCAAGAGAAATTAGAAGCATAGGTACAGATTAAGCACATACAGAGGAGAGATCAGAAGCGTAGGTTCAGATTGGGCACATACAGAGAAGAGATCAGAAGCATAGGTTCAGATTAGGCACATACAGAGCAGGAAAGATCAGAAGCTTAGGTCCGTTACCTTATAAGTCGTGCAGTCATATTGTTACATCTTTGCTTTGTGTTGTGTGTGTGTGTGTGTTTGTGTGTGTGTGTGTGTTTGTGTGTGTGTGTGTGTGTGTGTGTGTGTGTGTGTGTGTGTGCATGCGTATGTACTTCCCCAATCTGATCCGTACATTTTTAGACACACACATACAATCACACACAGAAGCACACACACTCACTCACACACACACACACACACTCACACACACATAACGCACTAACAAACCATACAGGGCCGCAGCCATGCACAACACATCCGTTGAGGGGTTCATGGCAGCAGTACTTCCTAGGATAAGGAGGTACACATTTGTGTGTATGTATGGGTTTGTTTATGGGTTTATGGGTTATACACGTGGGTCACACAAGCGTCCCTCATGCACACGTGTGCACCCAGCTATCTAAAGGCATCATCATGCCAGAAGTTATATCCACAATGATGAGGTGCAAACACACACGTGCATAATCACGCAAGCCACCACACACACGTGCATAGTCACGCAAGTCACCACACACACGTGCATAGTCACGCAAGCCACCCACCCAAACACACACGTGCGTAGCCACGCAAGTCACCCACCCAAACACACACGTGCATAGTCACGCAAGTCACCCACCCAAACCCACGTGTGCATAGCCACGCAAATGTGCATTGATTTATTTGTTGGGACCTATAGGTTGAGCAGCCATGCCAGGCTGGAGGCCTTTGTAATCCAAACTAAACAAGAAAAACCACATGTGCATAGCCACGCAAATCATCCACCCACATGCACAACGACACACCTGTTGAGGTTCATGCCAGCTGCATTGGTGCGCAGGTGGCCCCTAGCTGACCCATCAGGACACCTGAGAGTAATAAATTAATTAGTCAGGATCAGGATAAGTCAATCAAGAAATCAGGTGGCTCCTAGCTGACCCATCAAGACACCTGAGAAGAATATGAGCGTAACGTCCCTGGCTGAGCCATCAGGACACTTAGAACAGCCTGAGACCCATCAGGACACCTGAGTGAACGCCTAGAACGGCCCTAGCTGAGCCAACAGGACACCTGAGTGAACATCTAGAACGGCCCTAGCTGACCCATCAGGACACCTGAGTGAACACTTAGAACGGCCCTAGCTGACCCATCAGGACACCTGAGTGAACACTTAGAACGGCCCTGAGACCTATCAGGACACCTGAGTGAACGCCTAGAACGGCCCTAGCTGACCCATCAGGACACCTGAGTGAACACTTAGAACGGCCCTGAGACCTATCAGGACACCTGAGAAGATTTAAGAAGAGCGTAACGGGCAAATGGATGGGAAAGTGTGTGAGCCAGCTTATCTAATATCCCAAGGCAGGCGACATCCAGGCTTGTCTGGCAGGGAGCTGGTAAGAAAAAAATGGGTGGAGCACAAACAGATATTGTTCTAAGAAATGAGGCAAGCAAAATTATACACATATATATACACACACAAACACATACTTACACCCACAACCAAAAGCAGCTTTCAATTACATTAGAAGTCAAGAGCATCCTCTGACATATTTTCCCAACACACCGCCAGTCAGTCCAGACGCACATAAGAACGAATGTGCGTCAGCAAGTAGACTTGCAAAACAATGCCAGGAGGAGGTGCACTCAGGGTAGAGCATGGTCAAGCAACTGATGATGGAGAGCTGTTGATTTCAAAACAATGATCTTACATGTTTGGGATGCAGAAGAACACACAGGTCTGAAGGGCAGCTCTGGCCACAGGGTCGTGCGTATCTGCAAGGACATAGAATTGAGCTGTTTTTTTGGGAACTATTTACGCACCAATGGTGAAGTGCACCATAATGCTTTAAATGAAATTGCAGGGCTGCTTCGGCCACAGGAGAGTACGTCTGCACCAAAAAACGAACTACCCTCCGGCAATCATCTTGGCTATAAGTCGCGAATAGCAACACAAAATATGTCAAGTGCAACACCATGCTTTTCCTTTTGAAATTGTACGTGCAATGCAGGGTTGGAAAGGAGATAAAAAGCTGCTGTAACGACAAAGTATCGGCTGGATACTGAAATTGTATGCACGCCAGGGCGCTGAGAGGATGGCACAATGCCTCACTGGAAAAAAAGAAAATGAAAAGGGTAAAACTACGCAAGCAGTGAAAAATGAAAAACCGGTCCCCACGTTAATTAAGGAGATACCGGTCCCCACGGTAACTAAGGAAAAGGAGGCATTTGGTACTGGGTACCGTACTCCCTCACCCAAGAAGAAATAAAATTAATTACCATGAGGGCTGCAAGCTTGGCTAAAAACACGGCTCCTGATGAGAGTTGGTAATGGTACTGTAAGGGCACGCCTGGTGCTCACAGGAAATGTACACGCGTGCGTACACGCACATGGGCTGACTTGCTTATAGCTACAAATGGCGCACTGCATGTATATGGTTTGCATTTGTTCATATATATGCGCAACGCGAGAGGCCAGAGGCCAGTCAGGAAGAGGAAGAGGAAGAGGAAGAGGAAGAGGAAGAGGAAGAGGAAGAGGAAGAGGAAGAGGAAGAGGAAGAGGAAGAGGAAGAGGAAGAGGAAGAGGAAGAGGAAGAGGAAGAGGAAGAAAGGAAGAAGATGTACACACGCATGCAGGCACACATACACACACACTCTTGATACTATAGCTAAAAAGTCGCTCCTACATTGGAGTGGGACGTTTTAAGGTGGAAAGATAACCATACCTGACCATCCTTCCCTCAATCAAAAGGTTGATTTTATTCTGCCCTCACTTGCATGTTCCAACTCCTTTGCCTACCCTCCTCACTCACTCGTAATTGTGTCCATGCACACAAATGTTTCATCAGCTTTGCTGAGGCAGCCTTATCTCCGTCCCCTCCGTTCATAATTCCGCGGCTATGCATTATAAAACATGGTGTGGTTTTTCTTCTTCTCCAGCCTTGACACTAAAGGTATAGCATCGCACCTGTCAGCCGCTGGAGCAGGCCCTCCATAAACCACTCTGCTTGCGTTTCGCCTGCGCACAAGTGGGGCCGCGTGACACAGATAACAGGTTGCACAAAGTGTGGGCGTGTGTGCCATAAATAAGGGGCCGCACAAAGTGAGGGCGTGTGCCTCAAATAAGGGGCCACGCAAAAAGAGGGCGTGTGTGCCTCAAATAAGGAACCGCGCAAAGTGAGGGCGTGTGCCTCAAATAAGAGGCCGCGCAAAGTGAGGGCGTGTGTCTCAAATAAGGCGCCACGCAAAGTGAGGGCGCGTGCCTCAAAAATATAAGGGGCCGCACAAAGTAGGGCCGCGTGCCTCAAATAACTAGGGTGGGCTAGAACCCTATTCATACGGTGTGTCCACGGTATTTTGTTCTAGTTCATGCATTTCATTTTAGTTAACAGAACCAAAACAAAATGCATTGTACGGTATTTTGGGCAGGGAAATCATCCAATGTACAGTCGTATACGGTGTAAGAATACGGTTTTGGCCAACCCTACAGAAAGGAGGTTGCACACAAAGTGAGGGCACGTGCACACTGGCGCGTGCCTGAAAAATGGGGTTAAGGACAGAGCACACTTTTCCATGCCGTGCTGGCCTAGCAAACGAAGGGTCAACAGAGTACGGAGGAAAGCAACCGGATCCAAACGTTGATAATCCAACCAAGCATTAAATTGTGCTGGTTATCCAACCGGGCACTAAATTGCGTCGGTAATCCAACCAAACGTAAAACTAGGAACCATCACCGCCGGTCAGCCACGATGCCCTACGGACTTCCACTTGCAAACTTAGGGAGCTGGCCTGATCACGGATACAGTTATGGCTTAGGGACTTGATCATGTGATCACAGATAAATTTATGGCTTAGGGACCTGATCAATGGCTTAGGGACCTGATCATGTATCTTAGAGACCCTATAATATGATCAGAGATACATTTATGGCTTAGGGAGCTGATCATATGGCGTAGGGGCCTGATCACGGATACATTTATGGCTTAGGGACCTGATCATGTGATCACGGATACATTTATGGCTTAGGGACCATCAAATATGGCTTAGGGACCTGAATCATGTGGCTTAGAGACCCTATAATATGATCAGAGATACATTTATGGCTTAGGGACCATCAAATATGGCTTAGGGACCTGATCATGTGGCTTAGAGACCCTATAATATGATCACGGATACATTTATGGCATAGGGAGCTGATCATATGGCGTAGGGGCCTGATCACGGATACATTTATGGCTTAGGGACCTGATCATGTGATCACGGATACATTTATGGCTTAGGGAGCT
>Ga0307945_1002602_pt1 | contig 14646 bp, 15 predicted proteins | sample OrgLakmetagen228_FD_201818 | JGI IMG/M metagenome (GOLD analysis project Ga0307945, IMG submission 201818) | Saline water microbial communities from Organic Lake, Antarctica - #228 | ecosystem: Environmental > Aquatic > Non-marine Saline and Alkaline > Saline | place: Antarctica: Organic Lake...
GCTCCAGAGACCCCACCTGCCCTGCTCCCTGCTCCAGAGACCCCACCTGCCCTATCGCCAGAGAGCGGACTTGCCTCCAGAGAGGGCTGTGCACGCGAAGTAGCTAGAGAAGCGCGAGGAGAACAGACGCCGGTTGACAGGCCTCCAAACATGGGGTTGCCTGAGCCAAACACAGAGCTCTGCGTCAGGCCTGGCACCTGCAATTTGGTGCAAGACAAGGGGAACGTGGCGTCTGTGCGTACATGCAAGTCGAGGAGGGACATATGAATCTGCACATTTAATTCACCCTGTTTTAAATACCATACAGAGTGGTGGTGCGTTACTCTTCCCCCAAAAGGAGCCAGCAAGCGTACCTCCTTCCCTTGCTAGGAGGGACATAATGAAATCAGCAAGCTTATTTATGTCATTCCCTAATATCATTTTCCTCTCTAGGCACTCACCCCTGCAAACCCTCCTGAAGCAAGGGCACTGCTGCCCTCCCCTTGTGCCCCCCCCTCTTGAAAGCTTGCCCCCAGCAAGGAGTTGCTACTGCTGATGCGGCCGTTTCTGCTTTCCATGGAACGGCTCCCCCCCATCATCATGCGGCGACCACTAGCAGGACGGTTGGCAGCAGCAGCAGCAGCAGGTTGCGCCAGAGAACCCCCTGCGTTTGTGGAACCTGCGCCAAGACCAGCCTCTCCAGTACTCTGGCCATTTGCACGAGCAAGCGATGAGGTTGTGTGTTGGTTGGGAGGCCGTCGCAAACTGTTACTGCTGCCACTACTAGCACTTGGCCTCCCACTCTGAAGCAAGGCTCCTCCGGCCCTGTTAGCAACTCCCCTCAGCTCCGCCCTGCTGTCCACACCACCCTCACCCCCACCACTGCCATTGCCACCACTGTTGCCTGCACGGGACTCTCCCCTCCTGCTCTCTGACGGCTGTCCAATACGACCACCACCACCACCGCCGCCTAGAGCAGCAGTAGAAGCTGCACAGCAGCAGCGGCATCGTGGTTGGCATGAGCGGCAGTGTTATTACGTACGACTCTGGCATATGGCCCTGTGCCTGTTGAAAAGGTGGTGTTCTACGACTGTGCAAGGCCATGCATGCGTCCGCTCACGCCCCGTTTTACAAAGCAGCAAAATGTGAGGTTATAAACTCTAACAAAGGACACAATCTGCATCCTGAATGTCTGCTGATTCAGGCTATGGTGGTCTGATCTGCTGAGGCACAAGCTGTGTGCAGAACTTCCAAAATGATGACAAAAACAGCCGAAACAGACCCCCCACACACATTCCTGAAGTATGTTGTGTATATGTGCGTGTATGTGTGTATATGTGACCCACCTCCCTCAACTTTCCGGCTGCGGTCTGGACCATGAGTGTGCGTGCTTGGAGAGGGGGCCTGTGCCCTTGTGCTGGGCACCTGGCGTCTAAGGGGTGGCTGCGAGTGTGTGAGGCAGCGTTTGATGCATGCTTCATAATTCATATGGTATATGTGCATTTATATAATCGTATGCTTTTAGTGCTTGGGTATGCGTGTGTGCGTGAAGCTTTGTGCATATATGTGTGCATGCTGACGTGACAAGTTAGGGGGTTTGCTTTTAGTAGGTAATTCAACAACCTGGAAGCACAAAACTGCCACTGATGTCGAACGCACATTTTATATGCTACCACTAAGCACACCTGAGTATTCGGTGCCAATGGTGACCTCAACAAAGTACTGCTGCGCAGTCTGGTGTTGCTGGTGTTCCCTGTGGGTGCTCTGAGAGTGGCAGAGCTTCTAGGATTTTGATTATTGCTACTTCCTGCTTCGTCCGTGGCAGCCGGAGAAGTGACTGCAACGCTGGTGCTTCCATTTCTGCTTGAATCTTTAAGCAAGCTTGGTTGCGTAGGAGGAGCAGGTGCAGGGGAAGGCTGCTGCGCCCGTTGCTGTTGTTGTTCTTGCTGCCTCTTCTGTATGCTCGTAGTTCGGATGAGTGAGCCTGGGAAAATGCCAGAACAGCAATTGCGTTTAACAATGGCCATCCACGCAGCAGAAGCTGCGGAGGACAGGACAAGGACTTTCTGATGCAGCACCAAGTGTGATGCATCAGATTTGATTGCCAAAAGCTTGAGTGATGTCTGTGCATGCATATGTGTGCAACGACAAAGGAGACCTGACCTGCAGGGACGATGCCATCTGGCCATGAGTTCGGAAGTTCAACGGAGGGGGGTGGAAGAGCAGGGCTGTTAGGAGGCGGCATCGTTGGAGCGTGGGCAAGAGGAAGGGGAGAGGAAGAAGAGGTTGAAGCGCCAGTGCTAGTGCTACGCAATGTGCCAGTTGAAGAAGTGCGGTTCTACGTGAGCACGTGGCAGTCGGATCCGCCCCAGAAATCCATAGATTGAACAAGCATGCCTGCACAGGTCACATGTATCGGGTCGATGATTGCAGTTAATCTGTAACTTTCCATGTATCTCAATAAAGCGTCACTTGCCCACGGTGTGTGCGTTTGCCCACACGTTTGTCCACATGTTTTTGGTGCGTGCAAGCACTAAGCAAGCGAGTTATCCCGCCTTGTGCCTGTTGTGATATATTAGCTCATCCGGGGAGCTTTTTATTCTTGGGGCATGAGTAGGCCAAATTTTGTTTCTAGAGCCCTGACCATACACACAGGTACACGGCGCCATGTGCCTGTTGAAGAAGTGGTGTTCTACGTCGGGTCCGCCCACACCCAAGGCCTGTCCGGACCCAAGGCTCCATTTTACAATGCGTGCAATGCAAAGCTTTAAAACTCTAACCACACACACACACACACACACACAGACACTCCTAAATTTGTGCTGATTCAGGTGATGGTGGTCTGATCTCCTGGGGTGCAAGCTGTGTGCAGAACTTCCAAAATGACATCAAAACCAGCCGAAACAGGGCACACACACACATTCCTCGGGGTCGAAAATATGGGGTCAGGTGCGTGCTACACGTTCATAGTAAATATGCAGGTCGTTCTGAGCACCATGCTGTGCGTGCTGCAAATTAAGCAAATCGACAACACACACAGGCCAAATGGCGTGAAACCACAGCTTTGCGTATGTTCCTGGAGGTCGAAAATATAGCCTTGAGTCAGGTCAGCCATTCCTGCTAAAAGTTTTGCCCCAAAGCCGAAAAGTATATTTAAGTATCCAGAATCCTTAGTTACATATTTATAAGCACCCCTGCACACTCAGTTTTTGGAGGGAGGTGCCCAGGTGGGCAGGGTGGACCTGGGTGGAAATCCCTGCCAAAAAAGTGGATTTCCAAAAGCTCCTCCCCGGTGCCAGGAAAAATCAGGGGCGTTCTAGATAATATTCCTGAATTTTGGTGAAGGTCCGGGGGTCTGGGGTGAAGTTCCAATTTTTGACCCCCTTTTGGCAGGGAAAAGTGCTAATTTTTATAAGTCGACAACCTCACAATGTTCAATCACTCAAATATTTGTCTACGACGGTTTTTTGGGGCCTTCCGTCGTAAGTCTGAGTGATTGAGTTTTTATTATTTCTCTGTCCATGCCTTTCCAGCGAAACAGGTTGCGCCTAGGGCCTCCTGGCAAAGCCTTATAAGTTTGATTACTTCCCAGCTGTCGCTGCCCATTACAGCCCACCCCCAGCATCCCAGACCATAAAACTTGGCAAAACACCCCTGGGGATTATACTGAACAACTCCTGCTACTCAGATGGCGTCTAAACACTGTGCTTCCATGGTTTTCAAAAAATGCACATTTTTGCCTAGCAAACAAGCCCACACACTAAGTCCTTTGGAGCAATTCCCCCCCCCTTTTTTTTGGCCCAACGGCTAAGGTTGGACCTAAAATGTACCTGAGAACAAAAAAATGGGGGAAATTTGTGCTTGGACATGCACTTCTGCACTCATGTCACTATAGTTAGCTAATTTGGCAGGGAAACGGCACAAATCCAGCCCCCCATTCACACCCTTGACCCCAAACCCATTTATATTTATGCAGAAGTGTTACATCTATGTATAGAAACCGCTGTGTGACCTCAAATGTGTATTTTAGAAGTGGGGCATTAATCCTCCCTTTTTTGGGTGGGCTTGGCTGGCCTGACCTTGAGCGACAGGGAGGTGCCGATGTGAATTCAGGGGTCCTTGCAAATGTACTCGAGCAATTCGACTCGACAATTTGCGTCCCTTGATTGCATTGCACAGGAGCGAGCCCGGACAAAACAGACCCCCCCCACACACACACATTCATGGGGGTCTAAAGCACGGGTAAGATGTGTGTTACTCGTCCAGCAGCTGCGTGAGCGGCAACAAAAGTGTGTGCTGTGCTGTGCGTGCTACATTTGCACGTCGTCGCAATGCACACACACACAGGGCAAATAATGCATAACCGCTGCTTTGTGCGTGTTCCTAGGGGTTGAAAATAGGGCTAAGAAAAGCATACAGAACTGGAGACACCAGGGACCAAGGACCTGGCCATCATGGCCACCAAATGAGACCCTTTTCTATCCTCCCCACTCCCCACATCTCACTGTCCCCAAGTCCCCCTTTCATTCTCACATGTGCCTATAATCACGCCAGCAGCAGGACCTCAAGCACTGGTTGGACCACGGGATTGGAAACTTGCATCAACATCCTGCACGTGCACGTCCGTGTGCACAACTTTACGTGCGAGTGCGTGCGTGCGTGCGTGTGCGTGTTGTGTGTATTGTGTGTGTGTATTGTGTGTGTGTGTGCACGTCCGTGTGCACAACTCTACGTGCGAGTGCGTGCGTGTGTGCGTGTGTGTGTGTGTGTGTGTGCACGTCCGTGTGCACAACTCTACGTGCGAGTGCGTGCGTGTGTGTGTGTGCTTGTGAATGTGTGTCCTTGTGTGTGTGTGTGTGTGTGCACGTCCGTGTGCACAACTCTACGTGCGAGTGCGTGCGTGCGTGTGTGCGTGTGTGCGTGTGAGTGTGTGTCCTTGTGTGTGTGTGTGTGTGTGTGTGTGCACGTCCGTGTGCACAACTCTACGTGCGAGTGCGTGCGTGCGTGCGTGCGTGTGTGTGTGTCCTTGTGTGTGTGTGTGTGTCCTTGTGTGTGCGTGTGTCCAGTGTGTGTGTGTGTCCTTGTGTGTGTTTGTGTGTCCTTGTGTGTGTGCGTGTGTCCTGTGTGTGTGTGTGTGTGTCTGTGTGTGTGTGCGTGTGTGAGTGTGTGTGTGTGTGTGTGTGAGGGTATGTGTGTGTGTGTGCGTGTGTGTGTGTTCGTGTGTGTGTGTGTTGTGTTGTTTGTGCACTGTGCGTGCGTGCGTGCACTGTGCGAATGTGCGCCCTCAGCACACAACTAGCCCATATCCTACCTTCCCTTCATCTCCGTCTCCATACTGCATAAGTCAGGGACTACGAACCCAATCCGTCTGTTGCACCCTGAAGTGTTCTACAAAACATACTTTTAATATTTTGTTGGGAAACCGATTAAGTTTCTTTGCGTCCAAAAGGCAGTGTCCACCCCCCTGTGTTTGTGGAGTTGCCGTTCAGCGCTGGTTGGGAGGCGGGCTGTAAGACGCTGAAAGGGCTTCGTGACTTTGAAAGAAGGTAGCTATGCGGGCCCCTGGGCCTCTCTCTTTTTACACTGCTCTCTCTCTCTCTCTCTCTCTCTCTCTCTCTCTCTCTCTCTCTCTCTCTCTCTCTCTCTCTCTCTCTCTTCTCTCTCTTAAGCAGCACATGTGGGCCCCCATCACTTCCTTTCTTAGCAGCAGCAGCGCATATCTGCGATGTATGTTTGCCTGCAGGGGGGCCTGGGCTCAGGGGAGGTAGACACACCCTTGCCCCTTCCTCTCTCTCCTTCCTCTCTCTTCTGAGCAGGGGCAGCATGCTCTTTTCTCCCGCTTGATGTGGCCTGGAGGTCGACATGAAGCACAACAGATGCCTCTATCTACAACAGATGACCCAAACCAGTTTTCCCAGTGCAGCCACACATCTTCCCACCTGCTGCAACAGCAACCGCAGCAGCAATTGCAGCAGCACCAGCAACACTATTACGTTACGGGATGCAGCAGCAATTCCAGCCCCTTTATTCCTCCTCCTGCCTCGGGCCCGCAACAGCTCCGCTCAAATATTGCTTCGTCGTGGAGGAGGGCTCCCGCGGTGCCCACCTCCCGGCCCTACTTCCACCCTCACCCGCACCAGCACCAGCAGCAGCAGCCCTACTCTGCGCTGGTGACGCCCCACTCCGGGTTCCGAACACCCGCGCCGCTCGCAATGCCAAACGTTGCTCCAGTAGCAGGCACACAGCTGGCCCCATCTAGCAGCGGCCTTGCCTACACAGCTTACGGTACAGAGACCTTGGGGTGGGGGGGGCAGAGCTTGCCAGGTGAGTTGGGAAGGTGGAACAAGGCAGCACCTTTCAGGAACGGCCTGGAAACGACGTGCGAACACGCGAAATCTCTGTCACACCCTTGCCGTAACAGGTAGACAAGGGGACGCAGGGCGTGGAGGAGGGGTGCCCGTTAACTCCCGCGGGAGAGGAGGAGGAGTAGCTGGACGGGGTAGGGGCTCCTTCGATGATCGGTCAAGCCAGCACTCTGATGCAGTGAGTGACACACACACACACACACTCTCTCTCTCTCTCTCTCTCTCTCTCTCACACACACACACACACACACACACCTCACACACACACACCTCACACACACGTGCACGCACACACACACACACATCCACACACACACACACACACACACACGCACACACACACACACATACACACACACACACACACACACACACACACACACACACACACACACACACACACTCACACACACACACACATGCACATGCACATGCACATGCATACACACATACGCACACAACATACGCACACACCACGCACTTGCATACACACATACGCACACAACATACGCACACACTACGCACACATGAACACGCACGTACAAATATGTTAACACACACACTCTCACATTCACATACACATACCACGCCGGCTTACTCATTCACTTATACGGTACATTAGCGCAGGCATGCAGAGCACGCATGTGTTTGTGTTTACATCATGTATGCCTGTATTGTGTACACACATGTTTGTGAAAACAACAGATGCAGGCAACATTGTATTCAACTATTAAGTACGACTTGATGATGCACACAATCTGCGAGGTCAATGTGTGAAGCTGTTTCTTCACAGTGCTGACTCAGTCAACTATTTGCCGCCGGATAAATATCTTTCTCCTTGCATGTCCAGACAGGCTTCAAACATTGAAGTCTATCTTACATGCGCACCCCCCCTGTGTCTATGTGCTTTTTGTAGGTCATCCTGCACATTATAAGTGCTATTCGCATCCTTCCCCCCAACACCCCCTGCCACGACACTGCTGTGGCAGCTGGCCTAGGAACCTTGGACTCGCGCTCTGCTGCTGTGTTTATCAAGCAACTTGCGCAGGCCAATCTAGTCAATCGTGCGTGGGAGCTGTTCCACGGGCTTCGTGCTATGCAGGTGAGTGCTTGAATGCAGACCTTGGTTGTTCAGGTTATACACGTGGGCTCCATGCAAACAATCCATCATTTCGTGCTCCAGCACTTAACTCAAGGAGGCGTGAAAGCAAAACAGGCTTTCACGCTCAGGCGTTCAAACTGTATGAACGTCCATGCACTGCAGAGAGTGTTCAGCATCCAAATTAATGATGTCCACAGCATTCTGCATATAGCACGACCACCCAGTCAGTTTGTGCGAGAAAAGCATGTAGTTACGCAGACCTTACTTAACATTCCAAATTGAAAAATGGTCCCAAACTGTGCATTCCCAGGCCTGCGGCACAGCAGGGGAGCTCCTTGGCCTCCTGGACGTGTACTCCTACACAGCCATGATCAGCCTGTGCTCAAACAACAAGGACGTAGCCCTTGCACAGGAGCTGTCTCAGGAGATGGTGGCCCTGGGCATCCAACGCAACGTGCATACTTTTTCAGGTGTGTGCAGAGATGACTGGGTGTGCGAAGACGGCTTGTGAAGGCGTGCTTGATCGCTCGGGCAGTGCACTGTGTTAGATCACGCACACTGACACATCTTTCCCAGCAGCACCTGCATGTTAATGCTTAGCAATTAATAAGGAGAAAGATGCACTTGCTGCACGAGGCTGGTCTGAATACTTCTCGTCGCCATTGCACTCGACACTTGCTAGCCTGACTGGTAGCCGGCTTTGGTGGTCCTTTTGCGTCACCTTCTTGTGGGGCATGATAGCAGCTAGCCAGAATTTGACTATTATTTGTGCACATTGTCCGCTTGGACTAGCAGTTCAGGAGCTAATAGGAGCTAAAGAAGCTCAAGCTAACAGGAGCCTATCAAGCTCAAGCTAACCTTGCCCATATATTACGTGGTCATGTTGATAGTCTACTTTTTATAATGTATGGATCAAGGATTCACTTAAGACGATGAGCTTACATTTCATTTTTTTGGATTGCGCACAGCCCTCATGAACGTGGCAATCAAAGCTTCGCAGTACCAGTTGGCCCTGGATGTGTTTGAGGACATGCAAGCTGCAGGCTGCCAGGTGAGACAAAGGGAGTGACTCAGTTGTACTGTACCCCACATACGTGTTGGATTAGGTGTATAAACGCATTTTTTGCAGGGAATTTTGCAAAAATAGATGCCGTTCTGACCAGCACACAAATAATCATATGTACCGTGTCTGCATTTCATGTCGCGCATTTGATTTAGAAGCACAGAGGCCTCAAATTAGCAAAGGAGCTTACCATAATCTTATCTGAGCGTATACAAGCGCAACTCCTCAAAATCTTTGCTTTCATGGGTCGTGGGTGGAGCTATGGTGTCATAGACTACAGCCATACTTGTATGTTTGTGTGTAAACACAAATTGTTCCTCGTTTGTTGATAATTCAGAAAAAAAATTGATAACATTGTTGGCTCTAGGCCTTGCTGCTCCACAAGGTGCTGCTCATGCCTTTTGGGGGGGGGGGGCAGATGCAGCCTAGGTGGGCTTAAACATCGTCTGTAATTGATGTCCTGAGCGCACGTTCACGAAGTTTTTATTTGTAGCATTTAATGAAAACCGTGCTTGTCTCTGCAGCCAAATCTCGTGACCTTTAACACCCTCATTGACGTCTACGGCAAGCTCAACAAGTGGGCAGACGCTGTGCGCATTGTACGCACCATGCGAGCAATGGTGAGCAGAGCCTTCTTGCCTGAGTGTGTGATTCGTTAGCATGTGTGCATGCTGCTTGTGCCTGTGTGTAGCCTCCTTGAGAAGTAGCTGTCTGGATGCATGATTCTGGGGGAAATTTTGCCTACTCTACTTTGTGTCTTCTACTTTGCCAGACCTCCGTAAGTACAATTTGGTCATGCTCACATGTTGCCCTAAACACTTTTTGTGCTGGCAGCAAGGAATTGAAAACGAGAAGGAAGACTTGCAAGGTGGACAGGACTAAAAAGCTCAAATGCCTGCTGTGCATCACCATTTCTCATATGTCCTTTCCTGGTGTGGCTCTCACGTGTTCTCTTGCGTGGCTTGCAGGGCATTGAGCCAGTGATCCGCACGTACAATACGCTCATGATCGCATGCAACAGCAGCAGCCAGTGGCAGGAGTCTCTACGCGTTTACCAGCAGGTGCGTGATAGGGACTATACGTTTTGAGTCTCTACGTGTTTACCAGCAGGTGCGTAAGAGGCACAATGTCTTTACAACTTCAACAGCAGGTCCGTGAAAAGTGGGTGTACTTGAGCATGCATGTTCCATTTTAGGACAGCTACCGTTTCAATAAAGCATCCTGACGTGTAAGAGCATGCAGCAACACGCACTGGAAGATGGGAGTTGCGGAAAGCGCTCATGACATTGTTTCGTGACTTCACGCACTTGAAAGGCTGAAATGAGAAATAAGCTCTGATTGATATTCCTATTTTTTTCCTTCTTACCCATTCAAATTTAGTTCTTATACAATGGTCGGAGGTTGTCGGTATCATTTTTTGACTGCAGGTTGTGGAGTCAGGGCTGCGGCCTAATACGACCACATTCAACGCGCTTATAGCAGCTTACAGCAAATCAGGGAACCTGAACAAGGTGCGCACTGCTCTTCTTTGAGAAGTTCCCTAGAAAGCAGTGTCCTTTGTCGCTTGCAATTGTGGGGCAATTTCTGATGAGGCCTCATTGTGAACGACGTCGATGTTATAAAGGGAGTTGTCCCATTGCTGTTGCGGAAAGCAAATGTGCAACAAGCCTCTTCATTTACAAAAGTATGTATTTGACTTTGCTTCTAAATGCATGCAGTCTTCCTTCTTGCGTCGCCATAACTTTAAATGGCCACTAGGTCACTAATCGTCTCTAGGTCATGTATACACCTTGGTAGGCTAGGGTGGTTTCCAGAATTGACCAATAGATCACCTGAAGTTGGAGCCGTAATACATGAATTCCAATGATGCAATCACATAGGTATCTTATCCACCGGTCGCTCTTTCTCAATTTCAGCTCTACCTACCTCTTGATTCTTGCAAAGAAATGCATGCGTAATAGTCTTATTTGTCTCTTTACCCTTAGACCAGCATGCATGTCAATTCTTTCGGACTCATTACTCCTGTGCGTGCACACACACATACACAGACACACACACACACAAAGACACACAAAGAACGCATACACGCACATGCACACTTGCTTGCAACTTGCTTACACACATACAATAAACACACAGGTCATGGAGGTATTTCAGCAAATGGTGCGCAGCGGCTGCGAACGCTCCGTCATCACCTACAGCACCCTCATAAGCGCGTGCGAGAAGGTGTGTGTTTCTAGCTTTTCTTAAGCTCTGTAAGGTTTGATATGCGTGCTCTTGGCCTTGCTTTTAATACATGCTTGAACAATTACAAAGGGCATTATAATGATTTTAGATCTGCAAGGATTATGATGAGAAGGGCTAGCAAACACAAGCGTCTACTTGCAGGCAAGGAATCACACTGCTTGAATCGCCGCTTCTGTTTTCAAAACTAACCATGCGCGCCTTTTCAACACTTGTTTTGCACTTTGCTTTTTAGGAAATGAATGGGTTTGCTTACTCTATGTAGCACTTATTTTGTGGTTGCTGTTTAGGAAGTACGTCAGGTCTGCTTTTTCTGTATTGGAAGTTGAAACAGACATTGTTTCTCCAGAGAAAATCAGCAATTAAGCAGGCAATTGATCAATGCAACTGTGAGCAAAAGCGCTGTCATATATTTAAGTCACACAACAGCTCTTGTTTCAGCATGACCTAACATGTATCGCTCCTTGTTGATTTAAATTTGACTTGAAAAGCTGCCTTTCCTTTCTCCGTAATTACTTGTCGGCATGTGTTGGCCGAGTAGTTCCTGTTGTGGGTGTGTAATCTGTGGCTGTACATATCAGACGCGCGTCACAGGGGCATACATTGATAATTTCTGGTTTGACGTGTGCAGGCAGGGGAATGGGAGCTGGCACTTCAGCTGTTCGGGCGCATGTCACAAGATGGGGTACGCCCCAACACCATCACCTTCAACTCCCTCATCACCGCATGTGCGCAAGGTATGTGTGAACAACCTAAGTCCACCGTCAATGCCTAACAGCTTTGCACGGAAGGTACTTACTTTGCACGCATGCCTTCCCACACGTGGTATCGTGGCAAGAAGGGCGGACCGTCAATCCTCTGCTGCATGTGGGAAAAGGCTGGGAAGTAAGATGCCAAGGATTGTTGCAAACACGTTTAAGCGAGCACGTGTATAGGTGAGCTGACTATGTACTTAATGTGTGCCCACAGAAACATGCGTATGTACTGAGACCACACACAAGCACACACATGCATAAACGCAGGCCTGCAGTGGGACCGTGCAGGAGAGGTGTTTGAGCAGATGGGCCGCCTCAACTGTCAGCCAGATGTGGTGACCTACACGGCACTCATAACTGCCTACGGACAGGGAGCCCAGTGGCGCAGAGCGCTGGACACGTTTGCGCGCATGCAGCGTGCCCGCTGCGCGCCTGACCACGTCGTCTATGAGGCAGTCATTGAGGTGTTGTGGGACACAGGTGAGAGAGGGGGAAGAAGTGTGAGTGACCAGGCACGCGTACAATTAACACGTACGACCCAGTGCTGTACAGCAGATCTGTATTGAAAGCCAGTGAATCAAGGCAACGCCAATTTGCCTTTGATTTTTTAATGTTTTATGCATGGTTGCCATGGTTAGTCAATGGAACGTTTGGGTTGTGCACTCGTGACCTGTTTCCAAATGCTTGCACCCAACCAGGTCACAGGTGCTCCAGCGCTCGGTTCATTCATGCATGCGTGCAAATCAATTTTATAGGTTCTCCAGCGCTCAATTAAGCTTGCATGTCCACCCAGGCTTGCATATGCAACCTTGGGTTTGCAGTGAGCCTTTCCGCACTCCAGTGCACCACGGCTGTGCGTCCACATAAAGCCATCTGTACTGTACGCCATAGCATTAAGGCTGCACTCGACATCGATGCACAAAGGTCTTGAAAGTCTTCAGAATGCGTGCACTCAAATATGGTGATGGTTCTTCCAACTTGGACTCGGTCATGCGTGCGTGCAGGTGTGAGTGTGGCTCAGCGCTGTGCAGTGAGCCTGCACCGCATGTCAGTGCACCAAGGACTGGCACGCCCGCAGCACCAGCCATTCCAGCCAGGCGTCCACTCCTTGCCCACGGTACAGCCCTTAGAGATGGGCAGCGCAGGAGATGGCGGTCTTGACAGGGGAAGCGCAGACAGGTGCGCGTGCGTTTGTGCTTGTGCCTCTTTCTCTGCGTGTGTGTGCGTGTGTGTGTTTGCGTGTGCGCTTTAATCTGGTAACGTGTCACTCTGACACCTGTTAGAGATCGCCATTCTTAATTTCAGACAGGCAACCCCTCCTGTATGTGGTGTGCGCTATTTTGTGCGCTCAACTGTCCTTTTCGTTATCAAACGCGTAGTTTTGTTGACTCTCAACCCTCAACTCTCAACCCTCAACTTTTCCTTGCTCCCTGCCTTTGTTGCGTTCCTTGAAAGTGAGTGAGAATGGGAGGTTGCTCATCTCAATGGGGATGTTAGAAAAAGCGTGTGTTTAATATTCACAAGTGTGCACCTTAATGGTGTTGTTCCTGCTGTGGCCCTTGAACGGCAGGTTTGATGGTGATAGGAAAGGGACATCATGATCCCACTGTTGTCCACCCTGAATTTGATTTTAGTGTATGGAAGATTTTGGTTCTTTTAAGCAGGGATCCGGCATGTTGCTGCATGCGCCTGCTGGCCTGTGAACAGGTAAGGAGGAAGTTGTGACTGTCTTCGTTGTGGTTTTCTTGTTGTTCGTTGTCTTTTGAGACTTGTAAGGTGAGGCGCCCTCATCATATTATTAGTATATAAGGGTGGGTTATAGGGTGTATGATTTTGCCAGCGAGGCTCGGCGAGCCTCAACGAGGCTCGGCACTCGCTGGGGAGGCCCTAATTGGTGCATTATGGTTGGAAAATCACTTTCTCAAATCTGCACGGATTGAGCCGGAACTTTTTCTGTTGTTCGCTTTTATAGGTTAATGAATATTAACATTGAGACCGGGTGTAAAATATGGGCGTGTGAGCCAGGATAAATTGGTCAGCGGTTACAACCCCCCTGTTGCACACCCCTTTTAACTCTTCCTGGTGATATATATAATCAAATAAATACTATTAATGAAGATACTTGGTTTAAAAGATGGGCCTGTCAGCCGAATCAGCCACGGAAATTTCGGATTTGGGAACTTTGGGGATTTCTAGGGAGATGGTGCTGATTCCGCCAAAAAAGTGGACACCCTCGCTGGCCGACGAGTGTCTTCCACACCGGGAAAGAGGCTCGTTTAGGCTCGGCGAACCTCACACTTGGCGAGTCTCAGCGAGGTCATGACCCACCATTTTAGTATATACTTAGGGTTGGCCAGAACCGTATATCACCTTTTCATATACCGTATATACCGTATGTATATAGGTATATACCGTATAAAACCGTATTCCGTATATACGGAGAGTTTGGCAACCTTCAGATTTAAATCATAATGGGCTCATTTTGTAGCTCTTGAAGAGCTGCACACATGTATCCAATTTAGTTGCGCCAAAGAATCAAAGTTTGAAGGGCTAGGCCTGTCCAAAGCCAAAAAGACCCCAAAATGACCATTTCCAGTGCAAAAAGAATCCCGACTACTTTAACCACCATTAAAACATTGTGATTGATGCAAAAACGTGCATTAAAAGAAAGTGGGAAGCAAAGGGGTGCTATATTAAAGGAGTCGCAAAGGGAAAAAAATTGAACCCAAAGAGCAAAAAGGACTGTTCCTGCTGGGATTCAAACCTGAGTCTGGGGTGTACTGTTCGAAATACGGTTTTGCATCATATTTTTATATGGACATACGACGTACCGTCCGTTCACGATCACTTCGGGACCACACTTTCGAAAATTAATTAAATTTTAGATTTTAGTTCGTGAGGGGGTCTTGGGATTCATTTTTGAGTTCGAGGGCACTTCGGGAGGGACCTGTCGGGAATTAATTTTGTGTTTGAGAGCCCCACTGTGACTGCTGCCTGTGCACTGCTACTGCTGTTTGTTATGGCTAAAGCTGTGGCTAAGGCTGAAGCTGAAGCACCCTACTTGGTTTTTTTAAAGGAATTGTGCCATTAAAAATTATGGAAATGGGTGTGGGTGTGGGTGGGTGGGCGGGGGTGGAG
>Ga0307945_1002606_pt1 | contig 14636 bp, 23 predicted proteins | sample OrgLakmetagen228_FD_201818 | JGI IMG/M metagenome (GOLD analysis project Ga0307945, IMG submission 201818) | Saline water microbial communities from Organic Lake, Antarctica - #228 | ecosystem: Environmental > Aquatic > Non-marine Saline and Alkaline > Saline | place: Antarctica: Organic Lake...
GAGGGAGAGAGAGAGAGAGGGAGAGAGAGAGAGGGAGAGAGAGAGAGAGAGAGGGAGAGAGAGAGAGAGAGAGAGAGAGAAAGAGAGAGAGAGAGAGAGAGAAAGAGAGAGAGAGAGAGAACAAAGACGAGGAAGGCTTGAAAAGTCACGATATGCCCTTGCAGTTGAATCTTGGCGACAATTGAGGGTCACGCACCAGCTTGGCCTGCGTCGCAAATTTGTGCTCAGGGCTCATACGCCGCAGGAGCGTGAAGTAGATGGTGTCCCTCTGGGACCTGCAAGTAACAGGTCAGAAATGGTTAGTATGCTTCATTTCAGCATGTTGGATCTTAAGGGTCATTAGACAGAGAATGATGGATTTGTATATCAAGTCTCTACCCATTGGAGTGATCACCTGCCCACCTGATTGCTGGAGAACTGCCCTTGAGGCTATACACATCCCCAGCAGCACCCCCAAAAGCGTCACCTCCCTGCTGCTGTTGGGTCAGCTGGGCCTGTATGTTTGCATGTACATGAGCTTAAAAAGGAATGTGTGTGCTTGTGTGTGTGTGTGTGTGTGCATTTTGGCACATGCATGTTGGCGAGGGTGTGAGTCTGTACGTGCGTGAGTGAGTCTGCATGGGCTTTGAATGTGCACTTTGACTTGTAAGTATGTGTGCACATATATATATATATATATATGTGTGTGTGTGTGCATATGTGTGTGTGCAGCCTCAAACGTGATGTATGATCTATATGCCCCTCACCTGTGAGCTGCTTGCACCACCCCCGCCCCCTCCTCTGCCTATTCGACCAGCATGCAGGCCTGCCTGGCAGCCGTTCAGCAAGAACAGGGCTTCCACAAAGTGATTGTACGCCAAGAGCGGGGCCTAGAATTGGGAGTTTAGATAAAGGGGAAAGATTGTGTGCACAAGCTTGTTGACATACATGATGACATGGAAAGATGGGGCAGAGGCTTGTAGGCAGAGGCGTATGGTAAGGTGGGACGGCAAGATGGATGTTTAGCCTCAACAACGTCTCCACCGAAAACCAAAGTTCCATGCGTTGGACAAACAGTGGAGCACCTGTCTCCGCTAGGAAGCAAGACACACAAGCACACACACAAATACACACACTGAGGCTCTAAATTAGCCGTGTCTTGTACTCCGCACACTACCGCATGTCAGGTCAAACGGGTGCCACAACAAAGCAAAAAGCGCTGCACACCATTTGCCTTGTGTTTCAACTGGCCCTCCTAGCTTTTCTACTTGATTTTTACACTAGAGTCATTTCGACTCTCTGTTTGAACAGCATCAACTACTACCTCGTCCTGCGGTCTGCCGCTGCCACCCATCATATGTGCTGCATCGCTACCTTTGTGGCCAGCGTGTCCCCCAGTAGGTACTCTGCCAGGTTGCGCACTGCAGGGCTGCTGTCCACCAGGGCCAGGGCAAAGCGGTGGAACAGCGCACCTCGCCACTTGACGTAGTCTTTCATCAGCAGGTTTGCCAGGAGGGCGAGGGCCTGTGCGTTTTGGGTGTTTGAGTGCGGGTGTCCATGTGCATGTGGCGCTGCAAGGACTTGACAGCTGTAAGTGTGTGCACGGGTGGCAGACCAGAGATAAGAGTATAAAAACGTATATGGCAGGAAGGCAAAGCAACTGTTCTGTGGCACCACAGCAAGCTTGGAAATCGCATTTAGCCTGAGCAAAACAGTGACCATTTGTGGCCTTTACTTTGCAGGCTTGAGAGCAAAAGAAATACTCCTGTTCCTCCAAATGGCGTGTATCAATTCCAGATCACTCAGGGGTACATGATAAGCGAAATTAAAAGGAATTAGTCTGGGTGCATGCATATCAGCAGCGACTGAACGACTAACCAGATCCAGGCTCCTCGAACCATGAACACCATTGCAGCCCTATACATAATCTGCAGCCTGGTCATCATCAGCACATAGCAGACCGAGCTTCCCACTATCAAATTTCTTAATCAGTTATGTCTCAAAGTCGAGCATTGTGCACATCCTGTAACACACACAAGAAATACAACCTGTAAAAGATTTACCTTGAGCCTGCCTTTGACTCACACTGCTACATACGCACACACGCACACACACGCATGCACGCACACAGACACACACGCACGCACACAAACACGCACACACACGCAACCACGCACACAAACACGCACACGCACACACGCACACGACGCACACACACACGCACCTGGCGCCGCACAAGCTCGTGGGGGTCACGGATCAGGCCGGCCAACCGAGGCAGGTAACCATCCACCTGTGTGGATGGTGATGGCCGTTACTGGGGTGGGTATGCACAAAGTCTGAAGCACAGGCAGGCAATGTTGGGCAGCAGACTGGCATTGCAGGGGCTGCTCAGGATATTCCTTTTGTTGAGAATGTCCACAGCGGATACACACACAGCATCAGGAACGAGTACGGCGATGCAAGCTCACCAGTGTTTCCTGTGTCCTTACAGGAAGACAGAAAAAACCAAAAGCTACATTCTACTGCCAAAAAACAACTGTCAAATAAGCCGCAACACTTTTCACGCTTGTCTGGTCTGTGTTGCCTTATTGCTACCAACACAGAACTCGGAGGACGGATGTGAGCTTGAAAGCGGTTGATGATGACGACAGCAACACATTGAGCATCACAGCACTGTCAAAGCTGGAGGGCATGACAACCATGAAAAGTTGTAAAATAGCAATTTATTAGAAATTACGTACCATGGCAGTGTAATGGATGCACATGTCGGCCAAGGCTACCAGGCAATTGTTCCGTACCGCAGGCGAGGGAGAACGCTGGAGCTCCTGTGCATACACACACGTGTTATTGCATTGGTGTTAGTATATGTGTGTGCACATGTTTGTGTGCAAATAGGGGTGTGTGTGTGCGCACGAGAGCACATAGACACGGTGAATGAAAGTGGCCTCACGGCTGAAGGAAGAGTAGCTGAGTTTGTTCGTTCATCAACCCTGCATTCCATGTCAACATTCCATGTCATTCCACACTTTTACCATAAAAAAGCTTGATTCAGAACATGCCAGCATTTGTTGCCTCCCTCTCTCTCACTGATCCACACACTTCTCCAGCCTCTTTGCTTCACCAGACACAGAAAGGTTTCTTACCCTCAAAACCTACACCGCCACGCACACGCTCACCCTCTCACTAGAACTAGCACTGAAACCCCCACTTCAACTTGCAATGGCAATTGCATTCACTTGCATATGCACACCTTTTACTTAAACCTGCACGTGCATACACGTGCACAAGCTCAAATGCACACATGCGTACGTGCATACCCTCCCACCTGCACAAACAGAGGCACCACCCGCTTTGCCAGCGCCTCGTCCACCAAGCACAGCTTGCCCAGGCACAGCCACGCATGGCCAGGCACAGCATACGCAGCAGTAGGCGCAGGGCCAGCTGCACTGCCGCCGCCTCCTTGTTGTGAGGCCTGCTGCCCTTGTGTCTGCTGCGCCCCTGCTGCACGACAAAAATCACACCCTGGGGTTTCAACACCTTTCATTTGCATGCACACATACACTAACGCTATCAAGCACTCCTGCAAGAGTTGCAGATCTGCACTCTAGCAGACTCACGCACGTGTACACACACATCCACCCACATCTGCAAACACAATCAACACACGCACACGCACTGCCTCACTGGAGATCCCACCTGCACCACTACCGAGCCCTCCAGCAGCAGCATCCTGCTGTTGGGAGGATGCCTGCCCGTTCTGTGTGGGCTCCTGTTTCACGGCCATACTGGCAGCAGACGTGGAGGCAATTGCAGTCAAAGCTTGCACATGTACGACCAGGGGAGAGGGGGGGCGGGCCTCTTGCAGGAGGGCCACCTCTCCTGCGGCAAACAGCGCAGCACACGCACGCCACTCCATGGCAGCATCTGCCTGCATGTAACGCATGCGTTCTTGCGTGTGTGCATCGTTTTATAACCTTTACATATGTATGTGTGAGTTGAGGGTGCAAGTGGGAGCTCGCTCATGCGCACTTTACACCAATCCCCTCCCCCCTCCTCTAATTCCCTGTTTCACCCCTACACATGTCAGAAAACAAATCCCATAGCTTGTGTTTTACACGTTCCAGCACTGTTCAGCACACACCATACACCATACCCATCATCTCCTCAGTCTTTATCTTATGTGCGGCAGTACCCACATTCCACACAGATCCCAACACACGTTCACAAATGGGTGTACATCACCACACACCAAGCACCACTGCTTCAGTTCCTACACACCAGGATTACACAAAGCATAGGCGTGAACACCACCACACACCACCGCTCTACAGCCTATATACCAGTACCAGTGTACCGAGACAAACGCACACATGGTGTTGATATGCGTGACCATTATCATCCACCATTGCTCCACAGCCTTCACACCAGCACCAGCACACCAACACGTTTCACACAAGCAGTGCATGCACACCGCCACGCACCACACCCCGCCGCTCCACAGCCTTCACCAGCACCTCATGCGCAGCCTCCAGCACCAGCATACACCAATGCCCAGGTGCGCCTGCTGCGCCCTTGCCCCGCCCCTTACCCCCCTTCCTCCCACCCCCCTTACTGTTTCCCACCCCCCCTCCTTTAGCCCCCTGACTGGTTCCGGGTTCCCCAGCCACTTCAGCAGCAGACGGCTGCACGTCATCATGGGCATTGCTGCCATTATCAGGCTGGCACCCGCCATCTCGTATGGCAGCTGAGGTAAGGCGATGCAGGGCGGCCACGTGCGCGGCGGCGGCAGCGGGAGGCAGAGAAAAGGCCAGCAGCGCCTGTGTGTGTATGTGTATGTGTGTGTGTGTGTGTGTGTGAGAGAGAGAGAGACAGAGAGAGAGAGAGAGAGAGAGAGAGAGCCAGAATGACTTGCTTGAAGTGAAGAAGTACGGTAAGCTGCATGACGTCTGTCTGCTCGAGGCCTGAGAACAGTTCAAAAAGACCTTAAAGATATCTCAGCATAAAAACAAGGATGAGTCACACTGACAATCGGAGCCTACCTGCAAATCAATCATGGATGCCACAAACCAGAGCAAGCTGAGCAAGGCTGCCCTCCCTGCTTGGGAGCACAACAGTCTGAACTCGTCAAAGTCCTTGCATTTGCTCTAACTTTACATTGTTTACACAAATCACTGACCCTGCCTGCCCTGCAATTAAGGCCTCATTCTCTTGAAACACACATGCACACCTGCAGCAGCTCTTGTGCCAGAGCCGCCGCATCCTCAGCAGGAAAGCGTGAAGCCGCGTGGCTAATCACCCACAGCAGCTGTGCACCCTCTTCCCCTGTGTGCGTGTTTGTTTGTGTGCGTGTATATATGTGTATGTGCATGTGTATGCATGCGTTTGTGCATATATGTGTGCATGTATGTGTGTGCATGTATGTGAGTGTGTAAATGTTTGTGTGTGCATGTGTGCAAGGTGAAGTGCCGACATCTAAAATGCTGCCCTGACCTGCGGCTGCCCTCCCTTGGGCCTGCAGCTGCGCCCATGCAGAGCGCAGGAATTGCCAGCTAGGGGCGCTGGCGTCACACGCAGCCACCTGTGATTGACACGCAACGGAAGCAATGGTAGCAATGCGAACTCCTGAGTGGATGCAGACATAAAACGCAGAGCGCAGGAACTGCCAGCTAGGTGTGCTCATGGCATGGTCATCAATGGATGTTATATAATCGCTTTCAAAGCTCATGGCATGGTCATCAATGGATGTTATATAATCGCTTTCAAAGCTCATCAAACTGGAGATCAGGTTGAAAGGGTGCACAACGCACACGTTTCACACCCTTAGCAAGGACTCAGACAAGCACGCAATCACGCAACCACAAGGGGATGTAGAGAAGGAACTGATGACAAATAATCACCTCACGCAGCAGAGTCCATGCGCCTTGGACCTCCAGGCGGGCCACTTTCTGTGCCACTTCATCAGCACCAGAAGCAGCCGCGGCACCAGACTGCTGGCCTGCAGCACTGCTGGCAGGGGCGGTGCTTATGGAGGTGTCGATCAGGGCCTCCAGGCCTTTGGCCACCTGAGATTAGCAGTACATGGTGCGTGCGTGCCTGTGTGTCTGTGTGTGCCGGGGGGGAGGGGGGGGGGCGGATGTGGATGGGTGCGCACAAGCTTGTGCGTGCATGTCTTTGTTGCGGTGCAGCTGTGTCATTGAAGAGCTGGGCCTCCTTTATTTATACGCGCCTGTGGCGTTTATGATAAGAACGGACTGGCTCCATCTCTTGCAACTTCTGATGCATGGGTCATCGAGCTGCAAGCCTTGACTGTAGGATGGGGCCAGGGCCATTGCCCTGAGCTTACACAGAGGACTTTTAATTGTGCACTGCCACTTCCACATGTCCCTAGTCCCCTACAAGCAGCAAGTGCCACACCTGCTTGCTGCGCAGGGTGCCCTTTTGCGCCAGCAAGCTGCAGGCCTTGGCCACGCACGCTGCTCCCCCTTTGCTGCTGAGGGCCAGTGCACTTAGGAGGGGCTTCACAGCTTGCGCGGCAGCTGTGCAGGGACAAACATTGAAGCAGGTGTTGTTGAAACAGTATGTTCACACGTGTGGGTGCTTGTGTAGGTGCTTCAATTGTGAGCATGTTCAACTGTGGGCATGTGACTTGGGCACCAACGCAAGCAGTTGTTGCAGCACTGTGTGGCGTGGGCGGCAGCTTGTTGTGATTTTAGACTTTGACAACTACTGCAGAGAAGGGGTGGAGGAACAAAATTCTGTGTGCTGAACACGGCAGGGGCAACAAATCACGCTGGTGTGTTTGTTTGTATGTCAGTAAACGCCTGTTTGTGCATATTTATGTGCAAAGAACCTCATTGGTGCGCACAAAGCACAGCAATGGCACACCAGGCAGCAAATCACACGCTTACGTTCACACACAGCATGCAGCACACAGCACTGACTACCCAGCAGGTATACATATAACTCTGCTCACCCTCTGCCCCGTGCTTTGTACTTCCAGCTGCAGCCACTTTCTCGAGCATGAGGCAGCTGAACTGGTCCAGGAGAGCATCTTGGATGGACACCTCAGCATCCCTGTATGTGTATCGATAGTTAAGGTGTAAGGTGTACAGGGAATGTGCACACGTGGGTGCTCCTTGCGCATGACAGTTTGAGACAGCACTCGCTTGATGAATGCCTTGTACACATTACGTGTTTAAAGGCGTGCCCTGCTTTTCTGTGCATTATCTTTACCAGCTACTCAGTGAGCAGGGAATACTCAGATGCGTGATCCGCGCACAAGACACACGTTCAAAGGGCTGCTGCAACACATGCACAACAACACAGCGACATCCTCAGCTCACACCAATCAAGGAAGTAAAGCAGCAGCCAATCATCCTGCCGCACTTTCTGATCTTCCTATACCAACACTACCGTTTTTATTTTTCCTCTTATTTGTCACTTTGCCCCCTTACTACAAACACGCACACACATGGTTTCCACAGCAAAAGCCACAATATCAACTTGTGTGACGTCTGACCTTGAACCTAAGCTATGCCATACTTTTCTAAAGCAGACCACAGAGCAGCCTTTGACATCTGAGCTGCCTTTTGACCTAGCAACAAGCCAAAGATGAGGAAATCCCCTCCAAACGACACCCAAGGATAACCAAAATAAGTGGCAGCCACCCTTGAGTCCCTCACTCCTGACCTCACCTCACAAGGGGCAATGCAGCCCGCACCCACAGTTCACAGCACGCAATTTCCTCTGGAAAGGCAGATACCAAGCGAGAAGCTGCTGCCAGCGCGGCCTTGCGCACACTCAGCTGCAGTGTGTGTGTCGTGTTTGTGCTAGTCTGTTCTTCTGTTTCGTGTATGTGTGTGATCTCATTTATGTGTATGGGCATGGGCAGTGAAAGGGTTGAACGCGTATCTGTGCAAGGTTGGTCAATTCTGTGGGTAGTGCAGTTTAACTGCTCAATTTTGTACATGCCCAAACGACAGGATGGAGTTCAGATATCGTCGACATTAATGTGTTCCTTTGCTGAAGGCTGCAGGGAAAGGGTGATGGCGAATGATTGCTTATGGTGCCTGGTGCTGAGGAACAGCACGCGAGCCAGCATAGACGGTGAACAGCACTGACGGAAAACGTCCTTTCAGACGGCTAAATACAACTTGACACACGCAACAGATTGAACAAACACGCACACACACACACACCAGTGAGTCTGCAGTGGCGGCTTCCACGGCCATGATGTCGGCCAAAGTAGGGGGCTGGCCTGTCGGGGCCGCCAGCCCACCACGCAGCAGCAGTGCACTCTCCAGCAGGGACAGCGCAGCCTACGATGTAGAGTGCAGCATTGCTGTGCATCACTGCACAAGTCAATATACCAAGCAGCATCATTTCACTTCGACCTCTGCATGTTTCCTGACACCTGTTTTCGAATATTGTCCACAGTCGCTGCACTGGGCAGGAACACAACGATGTAGGGATTGATTGGGATTTGGGGGTTGGGAAAGCATTTGCATCTTTCACGTTCTGGCCTATTTTTATGTCAGCTCTCAGATGCCACCCTTTAAGCCATTGTACAAGGTGTGGTTCAATACCCTTGAGCCATGGATTAAAATCAAGCCCGTCAATTGAACTGGGACCTTAATCACCGTGCATCCATCCTCCTCAAATTCAAATACCAGCGGGTTTTGTTGATACAGGTTGTTGCCATGCTCCCAGTGATTTGCTCATGCCGTCCATCAGCCCTGGCCCCAACGCACACAGCGCTAACTAAGCTTCACCCCACCCACGATGCCCCCAACACTCCCGCATACCCACCTTCCTCACAGGCGCCTTGTCGTCCCGCACCCTGTGGTGTGCACACGCCATCAAGCGCCCCAGGTCCAGACGCACACGGCTGGGCAGCACCAAGATCACCTCGTCTGCCATCACTAATTCCTCCTCCTCATTGCCCTGCTGCTGCTGCCCTGCCACAGTGTTTGTCTCCTCTCTTCCTGCCCCCTCCTGTGGTGTGTTAAGTACGGGAGACAGGGGTTAGCTCTGTGTTTGCTTAGGTATTAGGTATGCACAGCAGGAGTGCACACACGTACAAACAAGGTACACGCACCTGCCCCTCAGGAGCCTTCGGAGCTGAATGGTTCATTCAAGAGTTCGAGCTTTTGTAGACAGATAATAACAAGCAACAGACACGCAATTCTCCTGTCACTCACCCGCCCCTCCTCCTCAGATCCCTCCTCCTCATTCTCTTCTGCCGCAGCATCTGCACCTCGGCGGCTCCTTCGCCCTCCACCCCCTCCTCCCTGCTTCTGCCCTCCTTTTTGCTTCTTCTTCTTGGCCTGGGTCCCCTGCGTTGCGCTTGCTTCTAATCCACTTGCAGGCCTTCGTCGTGCCACGGGGACTTGGGTGATCTGAGAAGGACAACATGGCACAACACACAACATATCCTTTTGCAACCCATGCTATTCTGTGTTCCACTGTGTGGCACTTGTTGGTCCCCAGCACGTGTCAATGCCTTTTGAAACCGTGCAGAAACAAGCCCTTAAGTCATTAAGGGATTGCCACACTTTCAATTACAAAGGGAGCCGATCATATAAACTACTCCTTTAAACTGCTTGGCCTCCACACAGAGCAAAGCCTCCACACCCTCAGCTAAACCCGCGCTCAAGCATCTGCCCACCTGCATGCTCAGCACAGGGCCTCCACACAGCGCTAGCAGGAAGCCCTCTGCAACGTTGCGCACATCCCTGCATCAAAAGAGGTAGACAGCATAGTTTTAACACTGTACCGGACCACGGATGCACAAAAGCGACACCGCCGTACGCAAACAGGGAATACGACTTGCTAAAAATTCGCCGTGGTAACGGTCAAAGCGAAAGCGTTCTGAGATTGCAAGAGCACTAAAGTGTGAAGGCAGGGTTATCCATCTGATGCATTTTCTAAAGAAGTCATCCTATCAATAACAAGCGCATCATCACCTGCTGTCCTCATCTTCATTTTCGTGGTCTCTTTTGCTGCTCGAGGCCCCCAGCAGCGTCCTGAACACCTCCAAGCACTCCGCCAGGTTTGTCAACGCGCGTGTGCGAACCGCTGAATGGTGGAGCATTTGCAGAAAGGTGTGAGGCAGATAGGGACGGGAGGTGATACAAGGGCGCAGATTGAGCACACCTATGCACTACTAACAAGGGCATACATGAGAGGTTGCAACATAATCTGAAGTAGGTGGCAACCTTTATTGCCTTGAAGCACACTCCTGCACCTTTATTGCCTTGAAGCACACTCCTGCACTTCAGCATATTTGACTGCAACCTATTTCAGGGGCACAACAGGATCGTAGTATCGTAATTTCCAAGTCACAAGCACATTTCTAAAAAAGACCACGCATTTTTTGCCCTGTACATCTGCGTCCTCTTGCATTGTGTCTGCTAACACACATATTTTCTGTATCATCTGCAATGCTCCACCTCTCATCTAACAGCCACCTGCATCACACTAGCTGTTCTGCACTCAGACTTTCCCTTGGACCTTAGACATTCCAACCTATCTGCACGTTCACTTAACACCCAAACTAACGCAAGCCAAAACGACCGCACACCAGCAGCTTTGTCGTCGCAGTGCTGCAGAAGCAGGCCCAAGCAAATGGCGCTCCAGGGTGCTGCGATCTCCTCGCCTGGCCCGTGGCTACCATCCACCAAAGGCTGCACACGCACCAAAGTGAGAGCACACAGCGTCAGCTTGAAGCACCCTACGTTTCTACAAGTCAGACAGCATCAATTCAGAGACCTTAGCACAGGTTCCTGGTAGCTTCACAAATATCTTGCCGGCAAACTCTCTCACTTGTTTTAGTTACTGCCACGAGGCCACCCCCCTCTTGTGTAGCTTGTCCTGATAACCGCGCATTCGGCAGCAGCACAAGTAAAGGACTGGCACACAAAGGTTTCAGCCACACAGCGATCACTACATTCTGAGGTCATTATTCTGCTTGTATCCAGTGCAAGCGCCGATGTGCATATATCAGAACAGGAGGGAGGAGGCTCAGGGAAGGGTCCTCACGCTCACCCCTTTGACTTGCCTGCTTGGCTAAATTCTCTGCCACTCTCTGGCTCAATGACAACAACACTTGGTATCCCTGCTTACGCTGAGACACCTCACACGTGGTACACATAATGGTAGCGCACGTTGTTATACACACATGGGCACCCACATACAACATAACGTTATTACAGTCCTATATACACGGCTACATTTAAACATGCGCACACGCTTACACAGGTGAGCACAAGTGCACAGACAGCACACCTTGTAGCCGCTGCTCATAGCAAAGGGTGTGGGCAGCTCCATGAGTAGGCAGCTGGCCACCTCAATGGTAATCAGGCGGTGCAGGGGCTTAGGTGTGCGTGCCAAGCGGAAGAGGAAGGTGCAAAAGTGGAGCTGCTCAATGGGGGGCAGGACTGCCACCTACGTGGTGCGCAAGTGTTGTGCATGTGCGAGTTTGTGAGTGTATTTGTGCATGTGTGTGTATGTAACTGACAGGTCGGATGCCTGTCTACAAGTCACCATTGGTCCTTCATTTCTCTGCATCTTGAGTAAAAAAACACCTCTCCACTCTCCACGCTAACTACACACTGCTGTTTGCCCTACACAGTCGGCCTCATCCTTCACAGAAACCTGCACAGGTCCATGAGCACGCACCAGCTCACGCACAGACGCCACAGCAGCAGCGCGCTGGTCCGCCTTATCAAGCACGCGCAGGCACAGCTGGCGCACGAGGGCACACATGCCTGGCATCACGGCATCCTTGTGCTCCCTGAGCCATCAAATTACAGAGGCGACCATTAAAGAAGGAGTGACAGGTCAGCCTACACAGTGCTTTGTCAGTGCGCCCTGCCTGCTAAGCGACTCAACTGCACTGTGCTGAGGTCTGTCCCAGGCACACATACGCACATGCGCACTGTGCACAGAGCCATGCTAGACAACAGAGGCGCTCCTAATCCCTCTAACCGGCTCGAGACGGGGTTGCACCCATCACACCAGATCACACCAGATTTCCCTAACCAAAACGCCCTCCCCACATCATGCCCACCCACACCCCCACAACACACATAATTATACATTTACACCCAAGCCCATACCTAAAGCCAGCCAGCACAAAATTCAGCGCCATGCTCCTGCGCGCGCTGCTCTCCTGTGCTGCACCCTTTTTCACCCCTCCCGCAGCAGCAGCAGGAGGCGCCATGCCCAGCAGGGAGGGCAGCAGGCGGTGCATGAGCAAGCAGCTGACGTGGCTGATATCTCCGTGCTTGGGGTCCAGCAGCGTGCACATCACCATGTAGCACGCCTCCGAGGGGGAGCCTGGGGGAGGTGGTAGTGCACGTGCTTGAGTGCATGCAGTATTGTATAAATGTCTGGATGGATGATCGAACTGATGAATGGCAACCAGCTTGAAAGTGCTGTGGGCGTGATGGTGTGTAGTCCAGCAGTGAGCACGTGCCTGTAGGTAGCACACCTCAGAGGGATTTGCTTGAGGAAGGTGCCAGTGTGCATATGTATAAGCATGATATGATGGATGACATGGAATGCTGCTGGATGGAGGAGATCCACAAAGCACGCAAGCAATGATCCCTTTTGAAAGGAAATTGATAACAGCCACGGTGATGATACGTGAGAACCTGGTTCCCCATGATGGCGGCGCCAAGCCATGTTTCAGTCTCGAAAGGTTTCCAAAATCTGGCATTAGTCATTGACGAGGTCATGTGTGCTCGGATCAGCAAGTACTAGGGTAGCAGGATAGCTCCATTCCATCATCTAATTCCCTGCATCGGACCTGATGTGCCCACATGTTGCAGGCGTGGTGGTTCACACAGGACCCTCGTCAGCCTAACATGCTCGCTTAAAAAAGGTTGGTACCTTGTGCACTCAAACGCTTGCAACAAATCGGTGGATCCCCAGTTTGACCAAAATAACACAGTGTTAAGCTGTAAGACGCCCGAAGTATTGCGGCCTTGTAGCACCAAACCAGGTGATGCACGCCCTCGCACCTGTGGCACTTTCCCTGGAGGAAGAAGCAGCCCTTGAAGAGCTCACAGCTGCAGCAGTGCCCCCTGTGCGCGTGATGTCCACGCATGTCTCAACTAGGATGTTCAGCATCTCTGGATACTCCTTGAGCCCAAACCCGCGCACAAATACAAGGAGGTTGTGCAAGGACTCCACACACAGAGCCCCTGCGCCTCCAGAGGGCTCCCTACCCCCTCCTGCTGCTGCTGCTGCTCCTAGTGCATCCTCCTCCGAATTTTCCTCTTCCACCTCAAACTCAGCATGACTACCCTTGCGCTTCTTGCGGCCTCCCCCTTTTTTCTGCTGGTCTGGTTTGTTGGCTCTGCTGGACAGAGCAGGATCACCAAATGATGCAGCGGCAGCGGCTTTTTTCAGGGCTTGCATGAAGCTGGAGAAGGTGTACGGGTCAAACAGGCTTGACACCTGTTTTTTCGCGTGCGTGAGAGTGTGGGGGTGTGCTTATATGTTTGTACGTGTGCAAGAGAGTGTGCGTCTGTGTATGGGGGGGAGGGGGGGGATTGTTTGTGCATTTGAGTACGTGTATACGTATGTGCATTTGAGTATGTGTATACGTATGTGCATATGTGTGTGTGTCTGTGTGTCTGTGTGTGTGTCTGTGTGTGAGTATGTGTGTGTGTGTGCACGCTTACGCAAAAGGTTGATAACCATTAGGCGTTGGATCACTGAAGGGACTGCTGAAAAATGTCCGTCTGTCGAGACCTTCATTGGTCAACCTACAGGGCCAACCAGCCACACTCACCGGACAGCCCTTGAGGCGAAGAAGGGTGGAGTAGAAGGCACAGCTGGTCCAGGCTTGCTCTGGGCTCCTAAGCGTGCGCCCGAGGGCCTTGGTCAATTGCAGGAAAGACACCTGGCCTGATTGAACCACGCCACGCCACATCTCAGCAGTTTCCTCGGCATCAAAAGGTTCCAAGTGATGCACACAGCTCCTGACAGTGGCCAGGTCAACTGAGCTGATATTGGGCGCTGCTTCTGACTGCTCGTTTTCCTCCACATCTGCACTTATTCTGGACAGACAGGACAGGAGGTCTTCCCCTAGGGACTCCATTTCTAATTGCGGTATTTCAGGCAGAAGCTGTCAATACATCATGTTTGACTGTGCCGATTGTATTCAAGCAAGTAATAACAACATTAAGAAAAAACTAATTTTCAAGGCCAATAATTTCAAATTCCGGTCAAAGATGCCCAGAGCGCTTCTCACACGCACATACATACACGCACACACCCACACCCACACCCACACCCACACCCACACCCACACCCACACCCACAAACAAACACACACACACACACACACACACACACACACACACACACACAAACACACACGCATATGCACACACACACACACACACACACACACACACACACACACATACACACACAAACACACGCACAAAGATACACACACACAAACACACTCACACAAACACGCACACACACACACACACACACACACACCACTCCCCTCCCTCCCTACCTACCTCCCTCTCCCTCCCTCTCCCTCCCTCTCTCTCTCTCTCTCTCTCTTTCTCTCTCTCTCTCTCTCTTTCTCTGTCTCTCTCTCTCTTTCTCTCCCTCTCTCTCTCCCTCTC